>Ga0306926_10000348_pt1 | contig 41595 bp, 37 predicted proteins | sample flu12Cox44000178_FD_203759 | JGI IMG/M metagenome (GOLD analysis project Ga0306926, IMG submission 203759) | Lab enrichment of tropical soil microbial communities from Luquillo Experimental Forest, Puerto Rico - flux8day.12C.oxic.44.000.178 (v2)... | ecosystem: Environmental > Terrestrial >... | reverse complement strand
TTCGACCGCCTTCTCCGCCTTCCTGAGGGATCGTTCAACCTGGTTCAGCCTGCTTGCTCCTTTGGCCCGGTCGGAGTGCCCTTCGGCGGTACTGTCGGCACGCAATTTCTCGGTGGAAGCAAGGCAGCCGCGGGAACGGTATGCGGTACTCCAATTGGTGCTACGGTGGGTGCAGGAGGCGGGACTTGCGCTGGAGAAACCTTCGGCACTTGCCTCGCTAATTTTCAGGATGCCTTCCAGGCATCGTATGCCGCGGGCGGTCCTAATGCGGCCTTTGTCCCCACCGCCCTTGCGAACAATGCTTTGATGACCACGGGGCTCCTCGATCCAAATTACAAGTCGCCCCGCGCCATTCAAATGAACGTGGGTGTGCAGAGGGAACTGCGGCCGGGATTAGTTCTCACTGCGGATTACATTCGCAACGTAGGCTTGCACTATCTGATTGGAACCGACATTAACCATACTGGAGATGTTGCGTTCTTCAATAAGGACGCGGCGGCAACTGCAATTGCAAATACGCTCGCTTTTTGCGGAGCTGCCACGATCCAGGCCGCGGCTGCAGCGAACGGCTGCAACGTTCCCCATGCTCTGGGCTTGGGGGCGAATGGAGGTGCCACGATTGCAACGTTTGGTTCCTTCGGTCTCGACTCGCCTTACGACGAAGGTCTCGGCGCATGCGAGGCCAATATCGGGCAGCAGTGCGCCTTCGGTGGCATTAATCCGAACGTAGGCGGTTTGTATCAGTACCATTCCGGCGGCCGTTCCGTTTACAACGGCATGGACATCAAGCTGGTGCAAAACGTCAACCATCCCTTCACGGGCGTGAAGTACATGAATTTCCAGTTCGCCTATAGCCTCTCTCGCTTTGTTAACTCCGGCTCGAACTTCTGCACTCCGACTTGCGTTGCCGGAGGCGACCAGGACTTCGCGAACAACGCTCTCGACAATCGCAACCCCAACTCGCTGAGCGGGCCGGGCTCTCTCGACCGGACACACCAGTTCAACCTGGGAGGTTATGCCGATCTGCCGCTCGGTTTCCGAATTGGAATCCTCTCCCACTTCTGGTCGCCATTTGCGCTTACGCCCTTCACACTGCCGGTCGCGCCCCTGCCGGCCAATAACGTGGGTGCAGCCGGTGGAATTTTCCAAACCGACTTCATCGGCAGCGGTCAGATTGGCAATCCTCTTCCGATAGGTGAGACGAGCGCATCTTGCGGCACGATAGGTGGTACCTGCGATTATCGACTGCTCAAGGTGGGTGCCTTCATGCGTCAAGTCGGCCCGGTCGGTTTGACCAGAGATATCAATAATTACAATGCGACGATTGCTGGGCTGCCTACTCCCGCAGGCCAAACTCTGATCAACTCGGGCCTAGTGACTCTCGCGGATCTGCAGGCTCTGGGTGCTGTAGCTCAGCCAAACGGGGTCCCACCAGCAAATAACGTTGGGTTGGGCTGGTTAAAGGATTTCGATACGACCTTCAGCTGGGTCGGGCATGCTTGGCACGAGAGGCTGACGATCATTCCAAGCGTCAGTATCTTCAACACCTTTAACTTTGCCAACTTCGACTCTGCTGCCAGCATCTTGAACCCGCAGCTCAATGGTGGTGCTGGTTCGATCAACGGCACTGGACCGAACACTGTCGCTACCCCACGTCCTGATCGCGTAGGGGCCGGAACCGGCGTATTTGCATTCGGCGCTCCACGAACGATCGAGTGGGGGTTGAAGCTGCAATTCTAGCTTGGAAACGGCTCGTCTACCCCTGAGCGAACCTACCTCCGAGTCTAAGAAGCCAAATGGCTCCGGGCAGCCGGAGCCTTTGGCTTTTTGCGTTGCACCAATTTGCAACTCGGCGTTCACGAACCGTTTCTACGCACTCCAATTCGGAATAACTGTTGGTAAATCCGCTTACCACCATCAATCTCAAAATGTGACATTGCAGTTGGACCAGAGCGATTCCGTTTCTCCCGGGTCGACATGACCGCCATGGAGTTTTGACGGCTCTCGAATTATTGATTTTGACGTCACGCTTTAGGCACCGCATTTGCTCTTTCATTTGGGTCGAAACCCCAAAAGGGAGTATCACGAGTAGGAATTCTTCCTTTTTCGGCCCGGGTGACGGGCTCGCAGAGATAGCCCCGCCCTTACTCTTGCGCAACCAGAGACAGGTCTGTGACCAAGAATCCCAGTCGCGAGGTAGTCCTATAGAAAGGAATAAGCTATGCGACTCTTCATCTCTTTGGCTGTTCTAGGTCTTTTTCTCGCCCCCACGCCTGATTCAAAGGAAGCACCAACCGGTTTTGACAACAAGAGCAACGGCGTCACGGATGATTCGACTCATCAGGCAGATCAAACGAAATTCGACGAGGTCGAGCAACTAAGCGATGGCCTTGGACCGCTCTATAACGGGCAGTCCTGCCGTGAATGCCACCAGAGTCCTGTTTCGGGGGCTGCCTCCCAAGTCACAGAATTACGCGTCGGCCATCAAGGACCGGACGGACGTTTTAGCAATCCGGAAATCCCGATTGCTCACGGAACCGAAGTGATCGCCGGTCGGTCTCTGATAAATGATCGCGCGATTTGTCCCAACGCCGCTTTTCCCAACAACGAGATTCAAGAGCGAGTTCCCGAAACAGAGACGATCCGGACATTTCGTCTCTCTTTGAATCTGTTGGGCGATGGTTTCGTCGAGGCGGTTGCGGACCAAACGTTAATCGATCTCGCCCAGCAACAATGCAAGTCTTCTCATCGGAAAATCTGCGGCCAGATCCTCCAGGTTCCTATCGTGGAAGCGCCGGGGCAGATGAGCGTCGGCAGGTTCGGATGGAAAGACCAGCACGCGAGCCTCCTATCATTCGCCGCCGACGCTTACCTCAACGAGATGGGCATCACAAACCGCCTTCAGCCGGATGAGATAACCAAGCTTTGCAACACCGTTTCGGAGCCGAATGATGTGCCAGGCCCAGACGGCCTCTCCGATATTGATCACTTTGCCCGGTTTGTTCGAGCGACGAAAGCGCCTGCGCGAGATTCCGAAGTGGCTAGCAGCACGGCTGCAAAAAAGGGGAACGGTCTATTTGACAAGATCGGTTGTTCGACATGTCACACTGAAACGTTGACCACCGCTCCAGCCGGAACGAAGATCAACGGTGGAACGTTTACGGTTCCGGTTGCGCTCGGCTCAATCACCTTTCATCCGTATGGAGATTTTTTGATGCACGACGTCGGTACGGGCGACGGAATCCTACAGGCAACGAGGGAGCACTACGGCAACAAAGTCTTCCAGATGATGTCAGGCTATCTGTCGAAACAGGATTTCGAGAGCAGTCGGAACAAAATACGCACCGCACCTTTGTGGGGAGTCCGCCTGCGTCCGCGATTGATGCACGATGGCGCATCCCTGACATTTCGCGACGCGATCCTGCGACATCGAGGCGAGGCAAACCATGTAACCCAGGAATTTGAGAAACTGAAGAAGGGGGAACGGGAGGCCATCATCGAGTTCTTGAAATCGCTGTAACACTCTATTGCAGTGTCGCCGGGCCAGCATTGCATTGATGGGTATTCGCATTTCGATGGACGCTAAGGTCGACTTCACCCGTGGCAGTGGCCAGCGCATCACTGATCGTCGCTACGGGACCCGGCACGAAGGGTTTGACAGTCGCGGGGATGAACATCGCCGGCATTCCGCTCGGAGTTTTGGGGCTCATCCTCAATTGGCCCTTATCACCACCTATGTCACAGTGAGATTGCTAGTGATAATCCCTGTTCTCAACATCTATCTGAATTCAATGTCTCGTAAGCAGCTTAATCCGGTCGGTCCGCCAACCACTCCAAATGCATGTCGTATAGTTTTGCCAACGTCGGCCGTCCCTGGGAATCCCATCCGCACATCTCGTAGTAGGTCTGAATCATCTGGTGGAACTTCACTTTGTCAATCACCGCACCAGCGTGCCGACCCGAGCGGATCGGCTCCGTGTAGAAACGCTGCGGTAGCGTGTCATCCGCCGCGCTAAGGCCTTCACGGTAGTTGTACCAGCGCATCAGCGCGTTCCGGCGCTCGCCGATGCGAAACAGTTCGTGGCTGCTGAAATCCCAGCCTGTCACTGCACTCACCAACTCTGCTATCTGCTCAAGCCTCAAGTAACGTGTTGGGGCGCAAGCGTATAAGCACACACCCAACCCATCCGTCCCGCTCCAAACCAGATTCAGAGCATTGTAGTTTCGAACTTTCGCAGGAGACTGCAACGCCATCGGAATTCGCTCGTAGATTCCCATGGTGGCACTGCGATCCAGAGTATGGCTCCAACCGACCGTCACGTCGTAATCCCAGTCGTGCTCGCAGATGTCGCCCTGCGGACCCACCGGTGCGGTAGCGAAGCCCATAGCGAGGTTCGTTTGTGATCGCGCTTCGATCGCAATGCACTCGACGCCTTTCACGTGCAGCGCGAACGCCTCCGCCTCCTTTCCAACTTGTGCCGCTGCGCGACGAACGCCCTCGGCTAGCACATTGCCCACACCGCGTCGGAGCGCGATGTCCTCGATCAATCGGCAGCCGTTCCTGTCCGCCATCTCGCCGAATCCAAATTCGTACCCGAGGTCCGCTTTGCCCAATAGGTTTCTTTCGACACACTCTGCCGAGAACCCGAGCACGTTTCCGGTCGATACCGGATCCAACCCTTGGAGCATGCACAGGGTGTTCATGTCAAAATAAGCTTCAAGCTCACGCAGATCCAGATTGATTGCTAACGAGGACAGCGTCTCCCAGGAGGTTCCGCCCAGCCGGTCATCCTTTGTTAGCCGCCTTGTGTTGAAAGACTTCACGCAATCATTCGCACAGCCCGGGCAATGGCTTTCCAAGCGCATATAAGCCGTGTACTTGTCCTTCGCGAAGCTTTCGGGAGGCTTGTAATCATGGCGTTGACCGTTGTGCGAAAATACGTAACCAGGTTCCAACACGTTGTCGAGCCAGTAAGACCAACCCGGCGACTTTTTCTGCCAGAGATTCAGTGCGTTGTTTGTAATTCCTTCGTCGCGGAAAAGCTTATCTAGAGCGGCGATTCGGGCCCCGTCGGCTACTTGCGGGTACACGGGATTCACGATCACCACGGCTTTCAGATTCTTCGACCCCATCACTGCGCCCATGCCGCCGCGTTGCGTCTGATGCGCGCCTCCGCAAACGATGCCCGCAAATCGCACTAATTTCTCACCCGCCGGACCAATCACCGCTACCTGTGCTTCCGGTCCGTGCCGTGTTTCCAACACAGTCGTTGCTTCTGCCGTGTTCTTCCCCCACAGATCGCTGGCTGACAGAAGGGTGCATTTGCCGCCGTCGATCAGGAGATAGCTAGGTGTTTTTGACTTCCCGCGTAGAACCAGCGCGTCGTAGCCGGAGCCCTTTAGGCCGCGCGCAAATTGTCCTTCGCAGCGGCTTTCGAAAATTCCGCCCGACAGCGGCGACTTTGCTACCACTCCGAATCGCGCGAGTCCGGTGCCCAGGTTACCTCCCGCGACTCCGCATCCGAAGATCAGAAGACTCTCGGGCGCAAACGGATCGGTACCCGCAAGGCTTTCCTTCAACTGGTAATAGGTACCGTAAAGCGCTGCACCGGGATAGTTCCTGTAAAACTCTGTGGCAGGTTCTTCGGTCAGCGACGAACCGCTTGCCAGATCCAATTTAAGCATCTTCCCGTGGTAGCCATGCGCGCTCATTCCGTCTCACTCTTACTGAGGTTGTTTCGCACCGTTATAGCACCCGAGTGCCGTATCGGGAACAAGCAGCTTCAGTGTGGGCCTGCTCGGTCGTGACAGGCAATTCTGCTTCGCGATCAATCTCAAAATGCGATTGGTGGTGATAATCCCTGTTACCAACAGTTATCCGGCAAAATGGCTGGAAGCGTCCGGCAGGCGCGATAGGAGCAACCAACGGTCCAAAGTCGTGTCTATATCGGACGACCGGAACTGCATGAAGGAGATAAGCTTGGAAGAACGCTGCACTAAGAACGAGAAAATCATTCTACAGAACGCACGTCCCAACCATTTGCCGCACAAACTCTGTCCGCTGCATGGTTTGGTTCGAGACGATGGCGAGCACGCCAACTGTCGGGTGTCTAGTGTTCCGTGGTGGGCCCGGCATGATTCTTAATCAGCAGCCGAAGTAAAGCATTGCGAATCATGGGTTCAGCCACTCGAACGCGACATTAGTAAGTGGCGTATTGAGGATTTCAAGGACCGTTACAGAGATGCCCTTTTGCGTGTCTCATCGTCCAGCTCTGAGGACGAGCTGACGGCACAGAGACGATTCGGCCAGATCCTCGCCTAAGACTTAGTACCAAACGAATGCTCTATTGCGTCGCAGTTGTAAACCAGAGTAAGCATTCAGTTCGTCCCTTTCACCTTGGCAAGCAGTTCCTCGGGGGCGCTTTCGCTAAATGGGGCGGTTGGACTGGCGCACAGTCCCGGCCAAAACCTCAGGGGGCAAAGTGCCCCCACCGAGGCATCGGGACGGCCTCGCTTTACTTGGGACACGGTCGTCCCATCTAGGTGATTGCATTCCCCGGTGCATAGGGGCGGCGTCGATCACCCGACGGCGTTGTCCCCCTATTCCTTCCCCAATCCCTATGCAGGATCGCGGACCATTCTGCCTCCCTTTCCTGGCTGCATCCTTGATGAGTCCAGGTCTGCGTTCGATAATTCTGTTCACGCGGTGTAGCCGCGGCTCATCGAGCAGAGAGCTTTGATTCCACTGTCACGGGTAACACCTGAACGGTAACGGTTATTGCGATTGGCATGCTACGCTTGTGCGGATAATCCGATTTTGCTTTCCTCCTATTTGCTAAGCCATTATTCTCGGTTCCAGCTCGTCGCTGCGCTGGCGTGGTTTATTCTCGATCGCGCCGCCAGGGTCTCAAGTGCGGTATCCACCTTGGGACATTCGCACAGAATTCTACGTACTCAGGCCCGTAGCTCTTTCGCAAGGTCGGCTCCTCGTAGATGAGAACAAAGAGATGGAATCCCACCCACACCGCAAAACCGTATTCAAGGACGCGGACGCTGCCGAAAAACAGTCCTTGACCAAGAATGAGGGACATCACGGCAACATACATAGGATTGCGGACGTATCGATATAACCCACTGACGACCAGATGGTACGTTGGAAAGATCGGCGCGGGTGTACCAAGACCTTGTAGCGCGAACCGGACGAAGGAATCCAAGAGGACGGAGGCCCCTGTGACAATCAACAACACTCCAACGAGCCGCAACGAAGAACTTCCCAGCAGCGGCGCCGCAAGGTGCCATCCGGAAATCCGCCAAGGCACGTAACCAGCGATGGTTCCCGGAGCAATAACGAGGAATATTGCAGAGCCCAGAATGGCGAATATTCGCCTCATTGGGGAATTATACTTGCGAGTCGCCAGTTGGTCGGCTATTCGGAAAGTCGTCCTCGGTCGATTTCCTTACAGAAACTGGCGACACGCTGATGCAAGCTTATGTGCTGCCAACTATAGAAGCCATCTTGGCCCTCAACCGTGGGGACGGGAAGCGAGGAGCCGAACTGTTGAAGCCAGCCTCTGACTACGAATTGGCGAAGCCGCCGGCAACCTCCGGTGAAGCTCCTAAGAATTACGGCTCAACAATCAGTTGGCCTTTCATTCCGCCATGACCCAGCCCGCAATGCTTGCAGCACTTAAACGAATAAGTTCCCGGCGTACGCGCCACGAACTCGACCACCGCCGGAGCACCCTCGCTAATCTCGAAGCAATCTTCACTCGAACTGAATACCAGCCCAGGATCGCCTTTCGCTTCGGCTCCATCGGGATAGAGACTAATTTTGAAGCCGTGCTTTCTATCCAGCGGTGTAATCTTCAGTTGTACCTTGGTGCCTTGTTTCACATGGATCGGCGACGGGTTAAATTCGTATTTTTTGGCAGTCACCTCAATCACCCGCACATCCTGATTCGTCTGAGGTGCGTTCGCTGGTCCGGCGGAACCTCTGGCGACGAAAAAGATGAAAGCTAGGAACAGAGGAAAGAATCGTTTCACAATTCGCAATTGAATTTCTCCTCCTGGGATTAAGATTTCAAAGTCAGATTCTCACAAGTACCCGCTCGAGCGGATTGTCTCATAAGGTCTCTCAAGAGCAAGCTTCTATGCGCCGAGTACAATTCATCGAAATCAACGACGAACTATGGTTCCCGTCCTCCCTTCGAAATAATGTGACAGATGCGCTTCAGTTCGGGCTGAGTCTCTTAAAGGCTTACTCGCTCATCGCCCCGCTGCTTCTCAGCGCGTTTGACTCGACACAGAGCAAATCGATTGTCGATCTGTGTTCAGGCGGGGGAGGACCATGGTTGGACCTTTCTCGACAGCTCCAACTAGACACACAGGGCTTTCACATTTTGCTCACGGATAGATACCCAAACCTTGAGGCATTTCGAAAGGTCGGATTAGCCTCCGAGAATCACATTGCTTTCTATCCACATTCGGTTGATGCAATGAACGTCCCGCTTGAATTGCAGGGGTTCCGAACGATCTTTACGTCGTTTCATCATTTTCCGCCGAAAGAGGCTCGCGCCGTGCTCCAAAATGCCGTTGGCGCCCGCCAAAGTATTGGCATATTTGAGATAACAAAGCGTTCTCCGTCCAGCATCGCCCTTATGTTTCCTTGGGCTCTCATGCTTTTCCTCTTCACTCCTTTGATCCGTCCGTTCCGTTGGTCACGATTGCTCTGCACGTACGTGATTCCAATAATTCCCTTTGTCCTGCTGTTTGATGGAGTGGTGTCGTGTCTCCGTACGTATCGGACACAGGAGTTGCGTGAACTGGTCAAAAGCCTGTCCGGAATCGAATATCAATGGGAGATAGGCGAGCATTCAAGACGATTTGGGATAGCGCCAATTACTTACTTGCTTGGTCGTCCTCTTTGAACTTCAGGTTTCGCCGTTGGTCAAGTCTTCAGAACCGTGTAAGTCGACGTTTTGAAGTGTCCGCTTCTGGCGCCGAAGTGTCCCAAAACCGTGCAGCGTGAGACAAGTGGATGCCACGACCGACAGTAAACGCTGACTATGCAATAGGGTGGGGACTCCCAATCATGGAAGGGTGCATGCAAGAATCGCAATCGTTCAAGTCGTAACGTCGCGCATAATTGCTACCGCCCAGTTGGCGATCAGCCGGGAAGATTCCACGAGGTGCAAAAGTGTCAGGTCTCTGGCAAGACCTGCGGTATGGATGGCGGGGCCTCAGTAAGTCGCCAGGATTTACGATCCTCGCGATTGTGACGCTCGCGCTCGGAATGGCAGTAAACACGACGATCTTTAGCGTGGTGAACGGGCTCCTGTTAAGCCCCCTGCCGGTTCCACATCCGGAGCAGGTGACGGTGCTGACGATGGACATGCCGGAGAAGACGTCAGGGCATGCGTTCTCGTATCCCGATTACAAGGAAGTGGAGGCCCAGAACGATTCGTTCAGCAGCGTGCTCGCCTACCGCGTGTCGCTGGGAGGTATTACGGCGGGCGGCCAGGGCGACCACATCCTGTTTAGCCGCGTCACCGGAAATTATTTCTCGTCGCTGGGAATTAAGCCGGCGCTGGGGCGGCTGATTTTGCCGAGCGAAGGGCAAACGCCAAACGCGGATCCGGTAATTGTTCTCGGCTACGCGTATTGGGAGAAGCGATTTGGCGGCGACCCAAACGTGATCGACAAACAAGTGGAATTGAACGACCATCCCGGGACGATTATTGGCGTGACGCCGAAGGAATTTCACGGAACTTATTTTATTTTGGAGATGGACGCGTATGTGCCGATTAGCGCGCCGTTCTATAGCGGCGGCAGCGAGGATGCGGCGAAGGTTTTGTCGTCGCGAGACAACCGCTCGCTCACAGTCATGGCGCGGCTGAAGCCGGGCGTCAGCTTGAAGCAGGCGAAGGCGTCACTGGCAGTGCTGACGCACCGGCTGGCGGATGAATACCCGAAGACAGATAAGGGCGCGACCATCACGGTGTATCCGGAGAAGCTGGCTCGTCCAGATCCTGACCCGGATGACACCGGAGTGCTAGCGGCGGCCGCGTTCATGACGCTTGCGGCGCTGGTGCTACTGGTTGCGTGCTTCAACGTGGCGAATGTGTTGTTGGTCCGCGCGACTGTGCGGCAACGCGAAATGGCGGTGCGAGCGGCTTTAGGCGCGAAGCGTGGGCGGCTGGTGCGGCAGTATCTGACGGAAAGTTTTCTTCTGGCGGTCGCGAGCGGAGCGGCGGGAATAGCGCTGGCTTGGTGGGCAAGCGGATTTCTGAGTTCGTTGAGTTTTGGCACGGAGATACCGCTCCGGTTCGACTTCAGCGCGGACATGCGCGTGTACCTGTTTGCTCTCACAGCGATTTGCCTTATGGGGTTGATTGTCGGCGCGATTCCTGCGTTGCGAGTGGCGCGCACGGACGTGAGCGTTATTTTGCATGAAGGGGGGCGGACTGCGTCGGACGGGCCGCGACGGCTTTTCGCACGAAATACGCTGGTGGTGGCGCAGGTGGCAGGCTCGCTGCTGCTGTTAGTGGTTGCGGGGCTCTTCACGCGGAGCCTGGGGAAGGCAGAGCATGTGAATCTGGGATTCGATCCGAATCGTGTGCTGAATGTGACGCTGTCGCCGGATGAAGTGGGTTACACGGAGGCACAAGGGCGCGAGTTCTATCGCGAACTTTTGCCGCGAGTGCGCGCGCTGCCCGGTGTGGTGTCGGCCGCGGAGGCCTTCACCGTTCCCATGGGCATGATCGGTTCGGATAACGAAGTGACGATCGAAGAACATCCGCTGGAACCCGGCCAACAGGCGCCGGTTGTCTTCAACAATTTAGTCTCGCCTGGGTACTTCGCGACGATGCGGATGCCGTTGCTCGAGGGGCGTGATTTCAGCGACGGCGACAATGACAAAAAGGATGCGCCGCAGGTAGCAATCATCAATCGCGCAATGGCCGAAAAATTCTGGCCGAAGGAGGATGCGATCGGGAAACGCTTCGCGCGAAAGGATCGGGAACAGAAACCAATCACCGTCGTCGGGATTGTGCAGGACGCGAAGTACAAGGGGATTACCGAAACACCGCAGCCGTTTTTCTATGTTCCACTCGAGCAGTCATACGTGGCGTTTCGCACGCTCCAGGTGAGGACTTCCGGGCCGCCTGTGATGCTAGCGGGGCCAATTGAGGCACTGGTTCATGAAGGGGGGTCGAGCGTTCCCATCTCCAAAGTGCAAACCATGGACGAAGCGCTCGATAATGCGAATGGCTTCCTTTTGTACCGATTCGGCGCGCAGCTCACCGGCACTCTAGGGCTGCTCGGGCTGGTCCTTGCGGTGGTGGGCGTGTACAGCGTGGTCTCCTACACAGCGGCACAGCGCACGCACGAAGTCGGGATTCGAATGGCGCTAGGAGCTAAACCGAGGGACATTCTGCGATTGGTGCTCGGGCAGGGGTTCGGCGTCGTCGGGATTGGCGTCGGGATAGGTCTTATGATTGCGTTTGCGGTGACGCACTTATTCAAGGAGATGCTGATCGGCATCACCCCGGCGGATCCACTTACTTATTCAATTGTGGCGGCGCTACTGCTGGGGATTGGGCTTTTTGCTTCCTGGGTTCCCGCACACCGCGCGACCCGCGTCAGTCCACTTACGGCGCTTCGTCACGAGTGAAAGCGCCTTGCGTCCCCTCCAAGCTTACTGTCGGTTCCTCGGGGAGTTCCAACCGAACGCCTCATTAAAAGGAGATCCGAAATGAAGCTCGCAATGCCAGTTCTCTTGGCCCTTACTTTTCTGACGGCAACCCCAACCCACGCACTTCAATTGAAGCCTGTCTCTGCGGATGCTCGGCACGCCGATCGCGACGCGATTCGCGACCATATCGACAAAATCTTTCAGGCCTATATCAACAAAGATGGGGCGATGATCCGCGCAACGCATGCTCCCGCGTGGATGGGCTTCCAGTCCTCTTCGGAGAAGGCCATTCGCGGAATCGATGCGTACATGAAAGACATAGACGGCTACTTGAACGGGCCAGTCCGAATGACCAACTATACAATGCTCGACTTCGATGTCATCTTCTATGGCGACACCGCGCTGATCCCGTACGTTGCCGACGTAACGTATGCTTTTCCAGGCGGCACGGTCACGCAAAAACTTCGCGTCTTCGACGTCTACGCCAAACTGGATGGCGGCTGGAACCAAGTTGGCTCCGATACTCAATTGCACCCTGACTCAATCGCCGCCTCGATGGAAAATCTCCGGCCGATGAGCCCTGACGAAAAGAAGAGCTTGCTCGCGGCGCGCGAAGCGGTGTGGCGCGCATGGTTTGCAAACGATACGCCGCAGCTGACGGAAATGATTCCGCCCGAACTGATCGCCATCGAGCCCCGCGAGAAATGGCAAACACGCGATGATGAACTCGAAGGAGCGAAGGACTTCGCCGCAAAGGGTGGAAAACTCGTGCGTCTGGAATTTCCTCAAACAGAAATTCAGGCTTACGGTTACACGGCCATCCTCTATACGAAATTCACCTTTGAAACCGAGACGGGAGGCAAGCGAACGACACTTTCCGGGTGCGCTACTGAAATGTTTGTGTTCCGTCACGGCAGGTGGGTGAATGTCGGATGGCACTTGGATACTGGCACTTAGACATTGGCCATGCAGGAACGGTCGCGGAGAGTCGACTAAGAGGAGACGTCGCTTGATTCAGCTTAGACGCTAAAACCGAACCGCGAAACCTTACTTGACGGAGCCGACTTCGTTAGAGATGTTCTCGGCAGTTATCGAGCAACGTTTGCGGCAGAATCAGCTAAGGCCAAGGACCGATCCATCGGTCGACTAACCACCAGCGTTACCCCAATGCGACGACTTCCCCTGGTCTCAGGTCGGCGATGGATTTCGATTTCGCGCGATTATTATTGACAACAGCGCCATGCTTCAGGACTGTCAAGGGCGCCCACTATAACTACTAATAATCGCTGCCAAAGACTTGCAGGCACCTTTTGAAGGAGGTACGGTTCTCGGCTAGGTAGTGTCGGTTCCCGCGTCTTACTGACCCGCTGCGACGACGTAGGCCCGTGGAGCCAATACGTGCGCGGCTCCGGTGACTTCGACTTTGATCGGGTGGACCGGTGGCGCGGTAGCGCTCGTTGACTTTGCAAAAATGACTAGGTATTGAGATTCAATGTCATTTGCTATTCCGCCGACAGCATCCTGAAAGTTTTTCTTCGTGGTCCAATAGGAACGCCCGCCTGTTTCATTCGCGATGCGATCGACGTTCTGACGTCCCGCTGAATACTGCAGGTCGTTCGATCGAGCTAACTCCTGGTCATACTTACGGGCGCCGCCATCGTCGCCTCCGCCATGGGTTGGCATGTACGTCGTATCAACCCTGCTGCGAGTTGTGTCCGATGTCGATAGCTGGTCATCGACTCCAATTGTGTAAAACGAAATTCCCATCGATTGAGCCGTGAGAATCACATTGTTATGAGTGTCCTCGATTGCATGAGTGACTTGGGCGCCATAACCCGGGCTGTGCGCCACGGCTGATCGAAAGATGACCACAGCCCTGCGAACGGGCCGAGGATCCGTTTTCATCATGGCCCAGATTACACTGTAGACAGAAAATCCCGAGCCAGCGTTGTAAGTCTGTATAGATTTCCGACCCACGCCTGCCGCGGCAGTTGATAGCTGGAAATTGAAAAGATCAGGCAGACCCTTGTTTTTTTCCAAACCGTGAACAGAAGCTACGACGGCGGACGGATCAGTTATCCAGGTAATGTTGGGATTCGACCATGACTTGTCGCCACCGGCGGCGATGACAAAAGCCCTATCCGCTCCAGGCCGCAAGACCCTTAGCGCTAAATCGATTGCCGCAGCCTGCTCCTGGTCGAAATTTTTCTTGGAGGCTAACAGGACAATGCCGAGGTCGAGCGGAACGTCGGAGGCTTTCCGAACGTCGATCATCCGAGCGCTTTCTTTTCCATCAAGCACCGTTACGGTTTCCTTGGAGACATTTTGTACGGGAGCTCCATGAGCGTCCATGGCACTGACCGAGATGATGGCTGTTGCACTCGGTGGGAGGGGATCAGGCGCCGACTGTTTCTCTTGCGGACTCGCAAATTGGGCAAACAGGAATGCGGTCAACAGAAACGTGACGGCCGGCGCTGTGCGTTTCATCGAGCCTCCCGGGTGAAGGTGCCCAGAATTAGAATCATTAGCGAGCGAGGCTAATTATCTACTAGAGCGCGGTAAAGTCAATTCGGAGTTAGATAACTAGTTGCCAAATAAAATATTCTCACCCAAAATGCTATTCGTTGGAGTAGCGCGGCGTAACTCCCGGTAAGCGGCCTAATCGGAAACTCTTGCAGATGGCCGAAACAGTTTGGTTCGGATGTAGAAATCCGCTTGCCACCAATCTCACAGTGAGATTGCTAAGTGATAAACCTGTTCGCAGCATTTTGCGGCAGAGGCGTAGGATGCACGCAAGGTGGTTGATTCCTCGCCCTCTTCGAATGCGCGATTTCCTACTACCGCGTCGTCCAAAAAACTCGGTGCGGGGGATCAGCGTGCCAATAAAGCGAAAGATTGAAGATCATTTTGGCAAACCGACGCGCCGTTCAAGGTCGGAAAATCGCGGGTCCGAGCGGAGATCGTCATACGTGGGGTCGACCTGCAGGAACGGCATATCAGCAGTGTGCTCCTCGTAGGACTTTTGAAACCATAGGAACGCGCGGTCATTCTCTCCCAAGATTCCGTAGATATACGCTAACTGCGATGGATAGATGGGTTCACCTTTACGGTAAAGCGCCTCGTCAGTCGCAGCCCACTCTCGCATTGCGCCGTTGAAGCCACCGGCAGAATAGCCGCGCCGAAGGGCCTCTGCCGACTGCTTATATCCAAATCCATCCATAGCCTCTTCCCATGCGCTGACAGCTTCCCGGTACATGCCATTTCGCTCGTAACCATAACCGAGGTCGTAATAAGCCATCGGACCAAATGCACGGCGCTCGATGTCGCTGCGCTTGAATTCGATGAAACGGTCAAATTGACGACGGACATAGAAGTTCCAGGCGAGCTGATCGTCGCTGGGGTTGAGGGCATTTGTTTTTTCGGCTTCTTTCATACTCTCATCGGCGTGCCCTGTAATATTCAGATACTCCGAATAATACCTGTGCGCCTTCGCCAAATTCGGACTGAGTTCGATTGCGCGCTTGAATTCTTGCCCGGCCGCCGCCCAATTCCATTCAATGAATTCGATTCTTCCAAGATCAGCGTACGCTTCTCCGATTGTCGGATCGATCTCCAATGCCTTCCGAATCGCTTCCCTCGCATTCACTTCCTTCCAGACACGCGGATATCCCGGATGTGTCCACACTTCTGCCATCGCCACGTAAGTGGGAGCATAGTTCGGATCTTTGGCGAGGGACCGTTGGAAGTATTCGATTGCTTTCTCGAACTCCTCGTCCTGCTCCTGTCTAACGCCAAAGTGGAAATCCAAATCCCGTGCTTTTTGGCTGTGATATTGCCCCTGAAGATAAGACTCCACGGCCGCAAGGTTGATCGGCCGAGTTTGCGCCAGACGCACTTGTTCCTGTGGCGTTAACTTCACACTGATCTCATCGGCGATAGCTCTTGCAATGTCCTCCTGCAAAGATAAAACATCTTGTACTTTGCGCTCATAGCTGCCGGCCCAGATGTGCTTGTCTGTCGCCCCGTAAATGAGCTGCGCGGTAATGCGCACACGATCACCCGAGTGCTGGACAGTCCCTTCGACAATCGCATCCACGCCCAACTCTCGTACGATTTGCGGCAGTGACTTGGTGATTTTTTTGTATGGCATCACAGACGTTCGAGAGATCACTTTCAAGGCACTGATCTGAGAAAGCTGGGTGATGAGAGCATCCGTCATTCCGTCAGTGAAGTACTCTTGATCAGGATCATTCGAGAGATTTTCCAGCGGCAAAACAGCTAGCGACCGCACCTCTGCCACAGGCGTGGCTCGCCAGCCTTTCTTGACGCCACGCGCGTCGAAGCCAACTAGAACGACAAGGAGGACAAATGCGACCGCCAGAACGGTCAGGACCCGTGCCATGGCAGGGCGCGGCCTCGTCGCCGCCAGGTGGGCCTTCGGGTCAGCCTGCTGTTCTAAGATCTGTTCGTGGCCGTTTTCTCCATTTCGGATGGGTGCGATGAATCGATAACCTCGGCGGGGTAGTGTCTCGATGAAGCGCGGGTTTTCCGCTGAATCCCCCAGAGCATCGCGAATCTTGTTGATTGCGGTGTTCAAGCTATTGTCAAAATCGACGAAGACATCGGAGGGCCATACCACACGGTGGAGTTCCTCCCGCGTAACGAGCTCGCCCGGGCGCTCCAATAGCATCGTCAGCACCTGGAAGGGCTGGTCCTGTAGGCGGATCTTCAGACCTCGCTTGCGAAGTTCGCGGGTAGGCAAATCCGCCTCAAAGGTTCCAAAGCGTACGATATGCCGCGCTGGGTTTGCAGCTTCCATGATTCATTACGGGGAAATTGCACTCACTCTAGCACTTTCACGGGCTGGCTGCAATCTCTTGCCTTGTCAAGACAAGTTTGCAACCCCATTCTCCTCAATAATTTACTTGATGAGAGAGGATTAATACGTCGTCCATTGATTTCATCGCCGTTCGAGCGTTACTTAGGAAAACATTAAAATCTCACGTACGTAAATGTTGCGTTGGGTCGTTCACTTGCACACCATGCATGGCTGCCGAGGGACAACCGTGGCCCCGAGAATCGGGGTCTTCGTCCTGTCAAACAACCGCCTCCTGAGAGAATCCATTGAGGGAATGGTCCGGAAGAAGCCCGATCTCGATCTAAAAGGAGCAGGATCTATTCAAGTCAATTCGAAGAATGAGGTGATTCAATCCGGCGCCGAAGTCCTAGTAGTTGATTCCCTACAATTCGTCCTTGAGACGGATGAATGCCGGGAGACGCCCTCGAACGAGAATCGACGAATCAACATTGTGCTGGTCGCTATGGACGATGATAAGAAGCATTTCCTAAGCGCTGTGAGAAAAGGGGTGGTGGGATACGTTTTACAGGATGCTCCGGCAACTGAAGTCGTTAGTGCAATTCGTGCTGTGATGCGAGGCGAAGCGATGTGCCCGCCTTCTTTCACGCGAGTTCTGTTCGATTACGTCGTGTCTCTATCCGCGGATCGGCCCAATGCACGGGTGCGACAGCAATGCGGCCTCACGCGCCGCGAACAGCAATTGATTCCCTTAATCGGACGCGGAATGACCAACAAAGAAATCGCTATGCAACTGAGTCTTTCGCAAGAAACAGTGAAGAATCACGTCCACAGAATTCTGCGCAAGGTGGGTGCGGAGAATCGACTTGCGGTGTTCGAGGCGTGTCAAACAGAAGCAGCGATGCATTAGGTTCAGAAGAACCGATGCCCATGCCAACCTGCTTGCTCACAGAAGGTGTCAATGTCTGAAAACCTCCTTCAGATATAAAGGTAGCCATGACCGGCATAACTCAAGAGTCACCGAATCGTTTCGCGACGAAGTCCTTGCACTTTCCGAGGCATCGCGCACGCATTCGTGTTCAGATGGCACTTTCGGCGATCCTGTTCCTGCTCTGCGGTCCGCCGCCAACCCTGCAAGCATTCAAACAGGCTGCGTTTCCACAGCAGTCTCGGAGCGACGCCAATCTGAAAATTTGTCTCCGACTTCCCGATGATTCACCCTTCAACGGTGCCGCAAATATTCGCGTAATACCCACCGAGGGCTATGAGGTCACAGGCTTCCCCACGGAATCCGGGGGCGAGATGCTTTTTCGTGACATGGAGTCGGGAACATATTCAATCGAGGCCAGCGCACCAGGATTTCTGACCGTCCGGCGCACTACGCAAATTCGTCCTGGACACGGCATCCAGACCATCTTCATCATCATGAAGGTGAAACCGCTTCCCCCGCGTTCTCAAGAAACACCCTCCAGTTTGCCTACCGGCACGGACCGGCAAGCAGCCATGGAACATACGTCTTGGACTCCGCCTGACATCGACGATTCTGTTCCGGAAGTAGATCCTAGCGTCGAGTGTCCTTTGCCCGCAGTTCTGCACAGCACAGGCATGCGGATGGAGCAGTTTGTTGCAAACCTGGAGAAGTTCAGCGCCACCGAACAGATCGAGCACTTCAAAGTTGATGCTAACGGCGTGCGTACCGCGCCCGAGTCCCGCTCGTTCGAATATGTCGTCATCATTTCGCACAACTCCAAAGGTCTTTTTATGTTGGACGAATATCGAAACGGCAGCGTCAATCAAGAGCAATTCCCCGCAAAAATAGCGACTCTCGGGCTGCCCGCGATGGCGATGATCTTTCATCCCATGCTCGTGCCCGACTTCACCTTCAAATGCGAGGGGCTGGGATCCTGGGCAGGACGTCCAGCCTGGCAGGTTCATTTCGAACAGCGCGCGGACCGTTCTAGTCGAATTCGAAGCTATGGGATTCAGGGAAGGCACTATCCGGTGCCGCTCAAGGGTCGCGCGTGGATCGATCCCGGCACTTCTCAGGTTGTAAGACTCGAATCGGAGTTGGTGAAACCGCTCAAAGAAATCGATCTAACACAAGAATATTTTTCGATTAGCTATGCATCGGTCCGATTTCGCAGTAGTACGCAACAACTTTGGCTCCCGCAGGCTGCAGACCTATATGTCGAACGTCAGGGCCGTCGCTATTACCGTCGACACACATTCAGCGACTTCAAGATCTTCACAGTGGAGACTGCTCAGCTCATTCAAGCACCAAAAGAGTCATACAGTTTTACCAACACATCTGATCAAGCCATTGCCGGCAGTCTCACTGTAGCGCCCTCCTCGGGACTCACGCTTAATTCGGTGTCAATCAAGTTCACCATTCCTCCCAACGGAACCATCTACAAATTGGTCGGCCCCGGGAAGGATGTGAGTATGCCGGTAGATTCAGTGGGATCGGCCACGTTTGCGTACGACGGCCCCGCGGGCACCGTCAAGGTAGATGCTTACCTCGTCAAAGAGAGTACGCTGGATGTGATAGCCAACGGCCCTACTGCGACCAACCACTAATCGCTGAATCGATTACAGATCGCCAATCGTCATGCAAGATCGGATCACGCAAGACACACTCGCGCGAGTTGGCTTCCAACGCAAACCAGTTACGGCAGCTGGCGGTACGTTAAAACGTTCTCGTCGTCCGGATGGTGTTGGGAAATCCGCTTACCACCACCTATCCCAAAATGAGATTGCTGGTGATAATCCATGTTCCCAACAGTTATCCGAAAAAGTGCGCCTTGCTCAGATATTGAGCGGTTACCTCCGAGTGGCCGTCATACTTCCGCAATGGGCAACGGCAAACAGAGAAGCCAAGAAGTGCTTACAGAGACCGTACGATGTTTCCTCAGCTAATCTTTTTCATTCTGAGCCGCAAGCCCATGTCGTATTGCCGCTTCAAGCGTATCGATGTTTATATCCTTTAGAGCCTTGAACCGAATGCAATATCCGGTCACGCTCGCCTTGCCTAGTTTTTTTCCATACGTTTTGGCTAAGTGCTTCTTATCTTTGAGACCAAGGATATAAACCGAGATTCCGGTCTTGTTTCCGCTCACACCAATTTGAAAAAACTCTCTACTTTTTCCACCAGCATATTTTATTGTGTGAAGTCCATATCCTATCGTGGGGTTAGAAACAGTCTGGTTTTCGCTGTTTTTGCCGTCGAAGAACCATAATTTGCATTCTGGTGACACTTGAAGTGTGAGCCGGTGCAGCTTTTGGATGTCACTGCGTTTTGGTTCAGGTTGGCTGGAAATATACTCCTTGATTTCTTCTTGTACGCTCATATGTTTCGCTCCCTAGAGCCGCGCACGAGTTCAACCGATCCACTGAACCAAGATCTAGTGAGTCAGATTATCGGACAACTCCACCTGCGCGCCTATCCCCGCATACAAATAGTTTTCCCCATACGCCTTCTTCAATCGCGCAAACGCCGGCTCACCTGTGCAATGTCCCGGCGCAATCCTTTGCACCTTCCACTTCGTCTTTAAATTCTCCACCAGCGCGTCTATTTCTTCCGTCGGCGTCGTCACCAGGTGCAATCCCCCCAACACAATTTCCGTCCTCGGATTCACCACGCTTGCCGCTTCCAGAATCGTTTCGATCCCCGCGTGCGAGCACCCGTCCACCAGTAGCAATCCGTTCGGTCTTTTGATCGCCAGCGTCAATTCCGGAAGCTCCAGCGTCCCCTTCTTCTGCGAAACTGTTCGCACTAGGAAAACCCCCGGCTCTACTTCCGTCGTTTCATTTACCAGCACAAAATTCCCCTTGTCATACAGCTTGCCCCATGCGAAATGTTCCGGCTCCGTTCCCCCGTAATACCGCATCTTCGTCGGCAAACTCTTATCCGCCCGCAAAAACGTTTTCGGAAACGGTGGTCCCCAAAATCCATTCCCTCCATCCGCGGGCACATATACCTTGACGTTCGGATTCACACTCAACACATATCTCAGCCCAGTCGTGTGGTTTGCGTGGCGGTGTGAGATCACTACAAAATCCAGTTTTGTCAGGTCTACGTGCCGCACCTTGACATTGTGTTCAAAAATCGTGGCGTCATTCCCCGTATCGAACAAAATCAGCTTCCCATCGTGCGCTACCAAAGCGGAAAATCCCCAATCTTCCGTCAGCTCCTTCGACTCCCCGAACGCATCGTAGAGAACTGTCACCTTGTCATGCGCCCGGCAGGGAACTACCGCCACACACAACAACGCCAAAATCCGCAAGACGTGGTTTCGCAAGGAACACCTCCGCCAAGTTTTCGACCTTAGATATCCGGCTTGTGCATCGTATGCTTCTCCTGTTGCGGACACAACGAATTCGCCACCAGAGCAGATCCTGGCGCGATCAGTGGACGGCGACGCTCAGAGAAGTGAACAAAATTGTTCCGATCCAGATAGCTGCTAATAAATCCTCTTACCACCAATCTCAGAACGAGATAGCTAGTGATAGTCTGTCGGCACCGCTGAAGCGTGGCGGAGGTCGTCGATATCTTTCAGAATGGTTGTGAGTAGAGACTCTACGACAGCTTGTCCCTTTTCGCGAGTGGCGAGAGTTGGATCTCCCCACGCCCCAGTTGGTGAGTAGGTACCCCTTCCCTTTGGATCACGGCTCAAGGGGCCGGGCTGGTCCGGATTGAAGTCGCGGACTGCTTTTTTCATTTGCACCGACCCTGGCGCGATATAAAGCATCATCGAGGTTTCGATTTCGTCCGCATGCGTGCCGCCGGATTGACGAAGCCGTTTTTCAGCGGGATCCTCTTTCGTGAAATCGGTGTAGCGAAGCACGATGCCCATTTTATCGAGTTCAGCGGCGGCTTGGGCGAGTGGCTTGAGCGTGGAAATTCCAGTGTTCAGGATGTAGAAGCGCCGTGGGCCGTAGTGTGCTAGAGAGCGCACGATGTCAGTAATCATTGCCCGGGACGTTTCAAGACTGAGCGACGTAGAACCAGGATATTCGAGGAAGGACGGGTAAAAGCTGTAGTTTATCGTGGGAGCCACGATCACTTCGTTTGGCGCGACGGCGATTATCCGTCGCTTGAAGTATTCGGCCATAAGGAAGTCGTTGTTAAGGGGCAGATGGCGACCGTGCTCCTTGCATTCGGCGCCCAAAGGAATGACAACTACGGCGTCTGGTGTTAGAACTCGTTCCGCTTCGTCCCAAGTGAGATTTTCCAGAAGACCGGCGGTTTGTTTTCTTGATACCTGTGGCGTGGTGGCATTGCTAGTTGATTGTGCCCAGCTTACGGCAGCAATGCCGAGTGAAAAGCAGGACAAAATGCCGGAGTATAATTTTCGGCTCATTCGCTGGCTCCTTGAATCTTTTCACTTCTTTGTCGGTTAAACGGAACGTTCGACAGCTACAGTACCCCAGCTCGCATAAATGTGGAGAAATCGACATCTATCCAAATGTCGACGTGAAAGCGGCGGGAACTCGCACAGTAACAAGCGCGGTACTTGCTGCAGCATGGCCCTCTAGACTGTCATTGCTGATTATCGAGGCGGAACATACATTAGCCAAGTGCGGGCCAGCGGTGTTACCCAAGCGTTAAAGCCTTTAATCGCCTCGGCCGGGGAGCCCATTTTCCAATTTCTTTCACCGTGACGGACTTGTCGGCGTGGTCGAGCCGAAGGCGATTCAAGTTCTCTGGTGCATGCTGCTTCCTGATTGCGGCCACTTGGGGCGTGTAGCTCGGCCGATCTATTCCTTCAGCGATACGGGATCGGATTCGTTCTTCGGCGACAGCTTATCCAACAAGGAGACTAATTCACGACCCGAGGCCGGTGTGCCAACCTTGCCTTCGCGGACAATCTCCTTAGCTCCAATGTCGCGTCCATAGAGTTTTCTGTTCGCACTGCCGTCAGACCGAAGGGTTGAACCCTCAAGGGAGATCCCAGCGAAGAGTCCACGGGAACGGGAGTAACTAAGGATCTCAGCCTTCATCACGATGTCGGTATCCGCAGCTGCTGTGCGTCCCTTGGGCCCGGCCGCGGCCGAGGCGTCGGCACCCAGTTTCACTTTGCTGCTCATAATTGAGTTGGCCCCTTTTGGATTCATCACTAAGAGCACGAAGTCCGTAGCCTGGCCGCCCAACTGGAATCCAATGTTGGCTCCTTCGAGAGCAAAAAGTGCAGGGGCGCTCCATCGACCAGTAAAATGCTGGCCTGTACGGCAAGTGATCGCACCCCGACCGAAGTCGCCCCCGACACCGATCGCGAACTTCAGAACGGACGGAATCACAATCACGCATTCGGCCTTGTTGAGCAGCTCCTTTGGAATCCCGTCGGGGATGTCCATGATTTCCTTGAACACCTGGCCACAGGCTTCGAGGCGTTTCTGTTCCCTGCTTTCATTCGCTGCGAACGTCGGACAAGCTAGGAGGACCGCGACGATTAGAACAGAGGCTTTTCTCATTGTACGACTCCTAAGCATCTAGTCGATTCTTTTCCAGGCGTAGACAGATCACCACTGTCCTAGAGGCCAGCCTTGTCCTAACTGAAAACTGAACGGCGACAGACGCCATTGGAGGCAGTTCGATACTGTCCATAAATGTTTTATAGCATCAAATAAGTAACTTATTGCTAATATCCGCTGAGCGGTCACAGCATCTCTTTCGCTTCAGTTTCGAATCCAACTTCGTGCTTTTCTGTAACGTTTTCTCTCATCACCGGCCAGTCACGACTTGTCAATAGAAAAAGTTGCTTGATGCAACTCTGCTACTTTCTGCGGGATAGCAGGAGATAAGCAAATGGCTGCCCAGTTGCCCTTACAGAAGTGAAGGTGGGTAACGAAATTGCTGACTAGACCTTACAAATCCGAAAGAGTTCGAGCTGGGCAGGGCTCGGTTATCAAAAGCGGGGCTGCTTTCCGCCGCAATTGTTCTGGCTTTTCGCTGATCGAGCTCGTCATCGTGCTGGCCATCATCCTGATTGTCAGCGCGATTGCCGTTCCGGCTTTTGTGCGCATGACAAACTCTGCCAAGTTGACGGCTACGACTCGAGAGGTCTCCGATCTGATCCAGCGGGCTCGTCTCGATGCTGTTAAACAGAATACTAAGGTGCAATGTCACTTCGATCTGGCGGCTGTTCCTCCGGTGGTGTGGGTTCATGTTGTTGGGACTGCCGCACCGGCTGCGACCGATCCGCAGGCCTATTTCCCCGGGCCGGTGCGTTTTGCAGCCTCGGGCGGATGGATTCCTGGGCCGGCTTCGATGGGCTTCCCTGGCACGACACCCGTAGCGGCCGGGGGCGTTATCACTTTTGATTCTCGTGGTGCGGTCGACTTTACGGGAGTAGCAGGTGGTCCGACCGCCTGGGTCCTTTATCTCGACTTCAATGGGGACTCGAGCTACGGAGCTAAAGGAATCAGCGTTGAACCGCTCGGCCGATCGAAGATTTGGCTTGCACCGCACGGAGCGACCGCGTGGACGAGTCAATAGGAAAAAATCAGATGACGAGAAAAATGCAAGAGCAAGGATGTGCTGTCGAGTGTAAGACGGGTTCGGAACAGCGAGGTTTTTCACTGGTCGAGCTGATGGTTGCGGCTCTTGTATTCCTAGTGGGTATCGTGGCCGTGACGCAATTGGTGCCTGCGGCGATGCAGTCCAATATCCAAAATCGAGTTGACACTTCCTCAGTCGTTATTGCTCAGCGCGAGCTTGACCAGATGACCGCTCAGCCGCTGTCGAATGCTACTTTTACGGATGCGGACGGGAATTTGTGTAATCTCGGAACCAATACAAATAACGCTGTGATTGGAAGCCCAGTCGTCCAGGTGGGAAATTTCGTCCAGATTGATTTCACCAGCGCAAAAATAGCCGGATACAACTTTACTAGTACGGCTCCGGCAAATGCGCCCGAAGGCGGATACGATGTGCGTTGGGCGGTGATCACAACTCTCAATGGCACCGGTGCAGTTGCTTCCAAGCGTTTCATCGTTGGTGCGCGGCGCCTCACAGGCACACGCGGACTGGCTCCGGTATCGCTAGATTCCTGGCAGCAATTGGTGCAATGAACATGAGCAAAACCCGACAGAGCGGCTTTACGTTACTCGAATTAATGGCAGTTGTGGCGTTCATCACGCTGGTTTCAGGCTCTATCTTCTTAATGCTGAACACGGCCGCGCAGCGCTACCAGTCAGAATCGGAAGTGATGGATTCGTTCCAAGCGGCACGCCTTGCGATCGATCAGATGACGCGAGACATCCACGGGGCGGGTTTTCCTCCTGCCAATGTGGGTTGGAATTTCCTTGCGGGGACAACGCCGACGGCCGTCCCGTTCGCCTGGGATCCCGGTTATGTCGCGTCGGCTACGTGCACAGTCGGCGCTACCTGTACGACGCCCAGCGCAACCGATTTGATCATCGAGGGCAACATCAGTCCATCCACCGGAGCCGGGGTCCAATGGATTCGTTACACGCTCATCGGAACGACACTGAGTAGAGGCGTCGCAGCCAAAGCACCGGCGACCGATCCAGTAGCGGCCACTCCCGCGGCAGTGATGTTTCCTGTCGTCGAAAACGTCATCAATGATGCGGCTACTCCACTGTTTACGTACGAATGTACCAACGGTGCGACCCCGGCGACCCCGGTGGCATGCACGGCAGCTCCCGCACCAAACAACACGGCGCAATACATTCGCCAGGTCGGTATTACCCTCGTCGTGCGTTCCGCGCAACCAGATCCGCAGACCGGACAGTTTCGGACCGTCTCACTACACTCCCAGGCGCTGGTAGTAAATCCAACGCAGTAACGGAACAAAGGAACCAAGCATGAACCGCACACCCCGAAGACCAATAGACCGATCGGAAAGAGGAATTGCATTAGTGATTGCTCTCTTTGTTCTTGTTTTGATCAGCGTTGTAGCACTCGCTGTGCTGCTTTCTTCAGGGATGGAAACTTCACTTGCGGGCAATTACCGCCTCTCGACTCAGACCTTTTACGCCGCGCACGCAGGGTTGGAAGAAGCGCGGGGACGCATGTGGTCGAAACACCCGAGCAAACTCGGAGCTTTACTCCCCAATCCAATGAACGTGGGAACGGCGCTTTATATAACCAATCCTGCGGCGGGAGAAGTAGTCGCGCCCACTACTCTTGGCAACGCATATTATGACAACGAATATCTCAGCGAGTTCGGAGTCGCGGCAAGCACGCTGGGTGGGGCGGCGGTTTTCACCCCTTCGGTTTCTTCCCTTGCTGGTTTTCCGGGCCCTGATTACAAATGGGTGCGAATCACTCCATTGACCGAGCAGTCCGAACAAATGGACATTGACAAAGACGGTAACCTGAGTGCGCTGCCGATCTTTTACGACGGGCTACACCAATACGTTCAGGGAAGCTTTCCGACGTTGGCGAACGAACCGACCTCGCAAAAACAGGTTTATTCACTCACTTCTCTCGCCGTGCTGCCGTACGGGGCCAAGCGCATGCTGCAAGAAGACGTTGCGATGGCGATATTCAATTTCACTTTCCCCGCCGCGCTCACCTTAGACGGCCCCAGCCCCAACTTTCAGAAACCCTCTTCGGTCCCTTTCGTCGTCAACGGAACTGATCAATCGCCGGGCACCGGCAACTGCCCGCCCAACCAAGGAAGCAAAAACGCTGTCGGAGTCGTTACCGCACCGGGCGTTACTTCAGTGGTCAACGATATTGCGAACGTTAATCCGAATCGCTCAGCCGAGTACACGGGAGGCGGTATCGGCCCACCCAGCGTAGGCAACGTTTCGACTGCCCTTCCAACGTCGGAAAGCAGTCCCGCACAACTCGAAGCCATTGTCCAGCAAATAGAATCCACTGCCGACTACGTCGTACAAGGACCTGCCTCGAGCCTGCCGAATTACGGTACGGCTTCCGATCCGGTGACCGTCGTTGTAGATTCCTCCAATAACGGAGACGCGGGAAATCTCTCGCTTTCGGGCAATATAACCGGTTATGGCACGTTGGTTGTCCGAGGCACCTACAGCCCCGCCGGAACCGTGGGCTGGAACGGCATCATTCTTGTGATCGGGCAGGGTAACGTCCAGGGTACTGGCGGCGGAAACAATTCCTATAATGGCGCCGTTTTCATAGCAAAAACTCGAGACGCAAGCGGCAACCTACTTCCCAATCTCGGGACACCGATATTTGATTGGAGCGGCGGCGGAGGGAATGGAATCTTTTATAACAGCTGCTCGATCAACAATGCTATGAACAACCAAACCTACCGAGTCTTATCATTCCACGAAGTTCCTGAGTAAAAGCGAGGAGGCAGTGACCGTGAGCTTGCGCCGAATCCGCGGTTGGAAAATTGTAGCGTTGCTTTTAGCCGGAGCGGTCAGCCCACTCTATGCGCAAAATGGGCCCGAGTCCGCGATCCAGGGCCAGACTCAGAATCCGGGCAAGAGTCAGAGTTCTATTGACGCAAAGAGTAAGCCAAAGGTCTATAAGACATGGACAGATGACGACATCAAGAGTCTTCGAACACCATCGGATCAGTATGAAGAGTCTGTCAATCAAAAAAATGCGACGTCCGCATCTCCGGCGCAGGAGAAGGTTGCTTCTGGCCGCGCCACTCCAAGCCAACAGACCACAGAGACGAGCGGACTGAAGCTGCCGGACAATGCGGATGCAGTGGAGCAGCTCATCCAAAAGACAGAGCAAGATATTCGCATGAAGCAGAGCGTCTTGGCCAAGGCATCCGCTGATATGGCCAGCGCAGAAACCGACCTTGAAAGATCACAGTTGAAAAGCACAGTAGAAATTAGCAAGACAGATCTCGAAGTTTCAAACAACGACCTCAAGCTATTACAGGCCCGCCTGGCACAGCTGAAATCCAATCCCTCCCCTGCAGCACCGTGACAAGATTTCCGACGAAACATCTTAGAGGTTTGACTGATCCAAATCTACCGTGCACCTGCCGACGGACACCACTTAAACTAGAGGCCCACAAAAGTTGATGGAACTAGCAGATAAGAAATGTCCTCACTTTCTATCAACGCGTTCATGACCTTGAACTCAGAACTCGGTGACTTGCCAGAATACCCGAGGTTCGTGGGTGTAAGATAGACTGCTCGCCAGCCTGGAATCACAAATGGATCGAAGAGAACTGGACCGATACAAGCGGGCGCTACTCGCGAAGCGGGACGAGTTGTCTCTTGAGGATGCCGACGGAAAAAGTCCGATTCCGGCCGCGGGAGGCTGGGAAGGCGACCCTGTCGACCAAGCCAACGCCGACGTGGAGGCAGAGCTTCAAATCCGGCTTCATGAAACCAACGGTCGTCTCTTAAGAGCAGTCGATGGAGCGCTTAGCAGAATAAGACAAGGCACGTTCGGAATTTGTGGAACCTGCCAGAAGCCAATTTCACGAGCGCGATTGGAAGCTGTACCTTGGACTCGCCACTGCCGCGATTGCAAAGAGCGCGAACACAAATAAGGGAACCAACCAAGAGAAAAGCGGGATAAATCGCTATTACGCTCAGAACCTCTGTTAACGATTGTCGGCAATCCAGAAGTTACCCTTGATCGGCCCTGGCGGAAAGTTGGATAGATGTTGATAATGCCTTTCGAGGCGCTGGCGGTCTTAGTGTCTGCGGCCTTGATCCGCCAATAGAGAACAAAGGCGATCCACGCCACGGGAAAGAAAGATTCATAGAAACAGAGCATTTCAGCACCTCCGGGGCGTTGTCTCCCACACGAATACCTCAAGTCCTGAGTAACGCGTGAAGTGGGATTAGGCGTTATCACCAGCAATCTCATTGGGATCAGTGGTGATAAGGTGATTTCCCAACACCTATCGTCGTTAACCCAGGCGCTGTCCTGTCAAAAGCGATACAGTGGCAATGATAGCTGCTAGTCCGAAGCAAAAAGCAAAGAAAGGTCCGCGAAAAACGACATAACAGATGATGGCCAGAACGTACAGCAGGGTGACGAAGAGAATCCCGGTAGGGCTCGCTTTTCGGAATGTCATGGAGTTGTCCTTCGACCCAACGCCGGAAAGGTTGAGGTCTAATTTCTCGTAATTTCACATAGACTGTCACACCCATTCAGCCGTGGCCAGCTACATCAGCATGATTCCGAGCGAATATTCCAGCGGAGGTCAGCAGCGGCTGGGAGCGATGAGCAAGCAAGGCAATGCTCTGTTACGTTATCTGTGGTGTGAGGCCGTGCTACACACAAAAAATAATTTCCCACGGACTTTTTCTTTTCCCTCTCATTTAGTAGGATTCGCTTTTCCTATGGCGATACCTCCCCAGGCCGTGCCACTAAAAAAGGCGCGCGGCTGGCTCGCGTTATTCTTATTCGTTGCCATTACCGTTCTTCTCTATTTCGCTATGCGCGGTATGGAGCGGGACTCCCATCTCCCAAAGCCCCATGGCTACACGTTGAATATTTGCCAGGACCAGAAGGACACCGAGATGAACCTCTCCACTCTTACGAGTGATTCCTTCGATTATGACCTTCTCTCAGGTTGTTTCGGCGGTTGGGTCGAGCTTCCGACGGCATGGCGCTCCCAAAGGATTCAATTCCTGGGGAATGATAAAACGTATTGGGTCGCGATTTGGTGGCAAGGCAAGGGGAGTCCCTGGGGTCCGTATATGTACGACGACCTCATGAGCCGGGCTCAGAATTACCAATCCCCGTCACGGTCTTTCCGTTTGCAAGGGAAGGGCAGGTTGAGGTTCTATCGGACGCAATAAAAACCCGTTTATCACACGTCTTTTCGTTAGTATTCGCTGCTGCCCACTTCCGCAGTGGTCAATTAGCGATAAATCGCCATATCACAAGTGACCGGGTTGTGAGTGAGAACGCCTGTTAACAACAATTACTCGCCAAGCCCCAAAATGTCCGATAACCGCGTTTACCAGGGCTTTGCCTTTCGAAATATCTCGCTTCGTTGACTTGCGCAGAGTGCCCCACATAGAATGTGCGCCTCCTGGGGAGACGCATCCTCATTGGCCAGACCACCCTATCACACGTCTTTCGTGCAGCATAAAGCCAGATTCCGGCAGTCAGAATGTTTCATTACATATCGTTCGATGTCGCATGCAATGCCAAATACTTTGCGATTGCGACCTCAAGGTTAAAATGCATCGCCTCGCGTCCTAGAGCTTTGCCGAGCGGCGACCTTTGTACGATGTCCAAGACCTCCGGATTAAGCCCGGCCAGCCATATCGATACACCGCGATCGCGCTGCCTTTTCTCGGCTTCAGTCAGCATCTTGAGAGCCGTGTACTCGAGATCAGGCACGTTACTCAAGTCGAGTACAACAACCCGAGGTTTTGACTCCTCTGCCAGTAGTCTTACCTTTTGCGCGATGAGCTCAGCGTTGGCGAAGAAAACGCGGCCCTCCGGCCGCAGCAGCAATAAGCCGGAAAAGGTTTCGTCCTCGGGATGCTCTTTTGAACGAGGCCGAAACACATTGGTTCCTGGCTTGCGCCCCAACACATGAACTGGTGGATTGACTGACTGATATGCAAGGGCAACGAGCGAAACCACAATGGCGACTAGGATCCCTTTCAACGTCCCCAGCAATATCACCCCAGCAAAGGCTGTCAGGGCCCACGTGAACTCGGTGCGCCGGATTCTGAGAATGGCCTGGAACTCTGCTGGTTGAATCAATCCGATCGAATAGACGATTACCACCGCCGCGAGCGTGGCTTCTGGCATGAGCGCAATGAGAGGAGAAAGTAAAAGCATTGTTGCCAAAACTACCGCGGCTGTAACCAGCTCCGCGAGCTGTGTCCGCGCTCCGGCATGTCGGTTCACAGCGGTCTGGGAGGTGCCACCGCCAGCAGGCATGGCCCCGAGGAATGCACCCCCAGCATTTGCCAGCCCTGTCGCGAGCAGCTCTTGATTGGCTCGAGGAGGCAGCTCCTCACTTTCGGCGAAGGCTCGACCCGAAGCGATCGTCTCGGTAAAACTCATTAGCGCCATGCCCAATGCTCCTGGCCAGAGCTGCGCCGCAAGAGAAAAGTCGGGGGCCGTCATGTGAGGGAGCCCCATGGGAATCCGGCCAATTAGCTTCACGCCGTGCGATTGCAATCCCATCAAGGATGCACCGATAATCCCGGTAGCCACAGCGATCAGCGGAGCCGGGGCACGCGGAATGAGACGCTCAAATCCGACAAGCACAACCACCATGACGATTCCGACAGCCAGTGTTGCCAAAGATGTGTCGGGAATGCCGTGGGCGATCGCGAGCAAGTTACGGAAGAAGGATCCCTTAGGGAAACGGATCCCGAGAATCTTGGGAACCTGGTCCAACACGATAACCAGCCCGATCCCCGCTTTGAATCCCACTAACACAGGTGCAGAAATCAAGTTGGCTATGAAACCCAGCCGCAACAACGATGCCAGCACCAGACTTCCCCCTACTAGAAGCGTCATCATCGCTGTGGCTCTAAGAAGGGACGTCGGATCACTCCGGTCGGTGACTTGGCCGAGTGCGGCTGCAGACAGGATAGCGAGAGTTGTAGTCGTGCTTACACTCAGTGGTCGGGACGTTCCGAGTACGGCGTAAATCACCATCGGAACGAAAGCTGTGTAGAGTCCCACCTCCACAGGCAGTCCGGCAATCGTGGCGTAGGCCATCGCCTTCGGAACGACCACCGCGGCCGTTGTCAGGCCGGCAATCAGGTCCGGCCGCAGCCACTCTTTCCGGTAGTCGATAAGAGTGTTGGCTACCAGAATGTGACTTTGACTTGGATTTTTTGTTGACAAGATCGTCCTAGGCAAGTATTCGGCAGAAGCATCAGCTTAACGGACGAAAAATTTAGGCGCGAGTGATTTAGTTGTGAGAGGCGCCCCGGATGCCTTTGCGCTACGCTATTCTACTCTGGTTCTGAGACGATTGATAAACTCCCGATTACTCGCATAACCGGCCATCTCTAACAGTGTCGGCCCTATCACCCTCTTTTCGACGACACTTCTCGATTCACTCCGGACAGCGGTCTTGTTCTCAGACTGAGATAGCTAGTGATAATCCCTGTTATCGACACCTATCTGAACCTTGCGCGCACTTTCAAATTGAGGAGGCGGTGGGCCGCGCGCGGCCGATCTATGAGGTCGTGGGATTGGTTCGCGACACCAAGTATTACGACTTGCGCGATGAATTCGCGCCGGAAGTCTTTGATTCACAGCAACCCGGTTACTTGTGACAACGCGTCTCTTAGATGTTGATAAATCCTCTTAACACCAGCTATCTCAAGACGAGGTTGGTGGTGATAAGCCCTGTTCGCAACATCTATCTGGAAATAGTACCGTCTTGCCTCCAACGAATTACCCTTAAAACCCAGGACAAGGTCTGTTACTGCGGCAACTGACCTTCTTCAACAAAGCAGAATATTCGGGGATTGCAGCTCCCAATCGAGTCTCGAATTTCCACCTCTATTTTCCCCTTGACAGGCCCCTCTCTAACTGTTACATGTTGTAACGCTACAATGATTAACACACTGCAAAAGCGTCTAAAGAGCCTGGGAACGGTTGAACAAATCGTCATGGACTACGTCTGGTCACACGGTCCGGTGTCCGCCGAGGACTGCCGTGAGGCCCTGGCATCCAGGCGCCCCATGAAGGAGTCCACTATTCGAACCGTGCTTCGCCGCCTCGAGCAAAAGGGCTACGTGGTGCACGAAATTAGCGGCCGCACTTTCATCTATCGCGCCGCTGAAGGGCGCCAGAACGTTGCCGTCCGCGCCGTGAAAAACATAATCGACCGCCTCTGCGGCGGCTCCGCCGAACAGCTAGTCCTTGGCATGGTCGATAGCGCCGTTCTCGATCACAAACAGCTCGAGCGGCTGGCTCGCAAGATCGCGAGGCGAAAGGAAGAGAAGCCATGATTTCCAGCTCTCATGTTGTTGGACCGTTCCTTCAGGGATCGTCAAGTCTGTTGGCCCATGCCGCCGAACCCGCCGTTCGATCGATCCTCGTAGCCGGCGCCGCAGCTCTTGTGCTGGGGGCGCTCCGCGTGAAGAGCGTCACGCCGCGACTCGCCGTCTGGAAAATCGTGCTCTGCTGTGCGCTCGCGATGCCCGTTCTCGGCTGGGTTCTCCCCGCGCTTCCATTTTCGATCCCAGCTCCGAAATTTGCTGGCAAGTCGGAATTTGCTTCGGCCCCGTCCGGCAGCGTGCCTCATGCTACGACTGAGCCGAAGTCGAGGACTTCAGCCGCCGCCGCGTCAGGCACCGACTCGAACCTCGCGCCCGCCGCCGAGCTGTTACTTCCCTTATCGGCGCGCACATTGAAACCAGTCCGCTCAGAGTCGCTATACATTCGGCTGAAAGGCGTCTCTGGAGCGGTTTACGTCGCCGTCGCCACCATCTTCTTCGCGCGCTTCTTGCTGGGTTTCTTTCTCACCCGCCGCCTAGAGCGCGTCGCTCGAACCGTCGATGACCCGCGCGTACTCGGCCGCCTAACGGCTCATTCGCGCGTAGCCCGGCTCAAAAAATTGCCGCGTCTCGCCGAGTCCGAAGTCGTTCTCGTGCCCGTCGCACTGGGAGTGTGCCGCTCTTGCATTTTGCTTCCCGCCGCCTGGCGAGATTGGGATGATGCGGAGCTCGATGCCGTCATGGCTCACGAGATTTCGCACGTGAAGCGCTGCGACGCGCTCACGCAGCGTCTTTCGCTCCTTCATCGTGCTGCCTTTTGGTTCAGTCCGCTCAGCTGGTGGCTTGATCGCCGCATCGCCGAACTCGCCGAAGAAGCAAGCGACGAAGCCGCTCTCGCTCACGGCGCTGATCGCATGCTCTACGCGGAGACCCTTCTCAATTTTGCTTCCGAACTCGGTTCGTCCAGCGGACGGATGCGCTGGCAAGGAGTGTCCATGGCTACGCCAGGAACTGCGGAACGCCGAGTCGATAGAATTCTTGCATGGAGAGGTGCGACCTCCAGCGGGCTGACAAAATCTCTCGCGCTGGGTCTCGCGCTATTGGCTCTGCCGGTTGTTTTTCTGGCAGCGGCCGTTCACCCGACGATTCACACTCAGTCCCCTATACTACCCTCAGCCCGGCAGGAAGCGGCGCCTCCTTCGCCGGCGCCTGTTCCAGATGTTGCGCCGGTTTCTGATCCCTTGCCGCGTGTAATTCCTGTTCCGACCATGTCGGTAGTCGCACCCATGCCTCCGGAGCCTTTTGCGCCCTTCGTTACGCAGGAGAGTGCGCAAACTCAGGTGAGAGCCTCTGGATTCAATGACACCATCGATGATGATGACGATTGGAGAAACGGTCAAACCTTCGTGATTGCGTCAGGAAAGAAATATATTTATGGCGGCCGTCACAACTTCTCCTTCAATTTCTCCGGAGACGACGAGATCCATTGGCTTCGTAGCAAACTTTCTGGTGACTTCATTTGGTTCGAGCGTGAAGGAAAGTATTACGTGATTCGCGACGAGGCCACGATCAAGCGCGCCCTGGATCTTTTCGCACCCATTCAAGCTCTCGGCGCAAAGCAGGAGGAACTCGGCAAGCAGCAGGAATCTTTAGGCGAACAACAGGAAGCTCTTGGCCAAAAGATGGAGGAAGTGCAAGTGACCGTGCCGGACATGACCGCCGAACTCGATCGCGTGCGCGAAAAGCTGAAGCAACTCGGCGCCGGCGGTACTCAGGAAGAGCTCGGCGAACTGCAATCCGAGATCGGTGAATTACAAAGCAGGATTGGCGAACTTCAGTCTCAGGCGGGCCGGCGTCAGTCTGAGATCGGCCGCCAGCAAGGCGAGCTTGGACGCAAGCAAGGTGAACTTGGAAGAAAACAGGGTGAGATTGGCCGCCAGCAAGCCGAGCTTTCAAAAAAGGCTACGCGCGAGATGAACTCCATTCTCGGCGAAGCCATGGCGCACGGTCTCGCGAAACCTGAATAGGGACTCACGAGATAAAACTTGAGATTGCAAGGTAGGGTCCCCCGAGCTCGGCACGTGTTGGGAAGTTCTCTCCTCACCACCTATCCGCGATGGGCAAATAGCTCCTGATAATCCCTGTTATCGACAGTTATTATCTGTGCGGCTGCCCCGGCAATGTTAAGACTTGCCGCTTGGCAGCTTATTCGAACAGCTGAAATCTGTTGAGGAACCGTACATGCAATCAAACGTTGAAATTGCCCGCGAATACGTGAAAGCAATTGAGAGCGGAGCTACGGGGGATTCGCTGGCCAGATTCTTCGCGTCGGACGTAGTAATCCGGGAGATGCCCAATCGCGTGGCACCAAATGGTTCGACTTCTGATCTAACGAAAGCCCTTCAGGGTGCTGAGCGTGGTAAGCAGCTATTTCAGAGACAAACTTATACAATTATCAATATGGTGTCTGAAGGCGGGCACGTTGCTCTCGAAATGGATTGGATTGGCATTACGGCGGTACCCATTCAAAACCTTCCTCCCGGCAGCGAAATACGTGATCATGTTGCTGTATTCCTCCAATTTCGAGGCGGTCGTATTGCTCGCCAACACACTTATGACTGTATCGAGCCCTGGTGACGGGCAGCATCCCCCGATAGATGTCGAGAAATCCGCTTACCACCAGCTATCTCAAAATGGGACGGATCGGTCGAATTACTGGTTATAATCCCTCCATTGAAAGGCTTTGCATTCGAGTATTCGCGCACGGCAAACCCGGAGGAGCTATGAGCAAACGCCACTCGGCCACAGTCCTCGGATTCCTCCTTTTTTCCTTAGCGACTGCTGCACCCGCACAAAACCCTTCCGACGTTGCGAAGCTCGCGGCGAATGTCTCCAAAGAGAGCCAAGCGTGCATCGCCTGCCACGAGAGCGGAACAGCTCCTCTCGCCGTGCAACAGTGGGCTGCCAGTCGGCACGCTCAGGTAGGCATCGGCTGCTACGAGTGCCACCAAGCAGATAAGACTCGTCCAGACGCCTTCGATCACAATGGCTATAGCATCTCGGTGATGGTCACGCCGAAGTCCTGCGGTACGTGCCATGTCCAGCAAGCCGAAGAATTCCAAGCCAGCCATCACGCGCAAGCCGGAGAGATCCTCGGTTCACTCGATAATGTTTTGGGCGAAGACATCGAAGGCCCGGCCGCCGCTACCATGGGCTGTCAGAAGTGTCATGGGAGCGTCGTAAAGGTTCTCGTAAAGGGAAAACTGGATCCGGCCACGTGGCCCAACGAAGGCATCGGACGGCTTAACCCCGACGGATCAAAAGGCTCGTGCTCTGTCTGCCACAGCCGTCACACGTTTTCTCTAGCGATTGCCCGCCAGCCGGAGAGTTGTGGATATTGTCATCTCGGACCCGATCATCCCCAAGCCGAAATTTACGATGAGAGCAAACACGGCGTGACTTACCGAACGCTCATTTCCAAGATGAATCTCGATTCACCCACTTGGATCTTGGGCAAGGACTACAACATCGCGCCGACGTGCGACACCTGCCACATGGGTGCAACGTCAAATTTACCCCCTACCCACGACGTAGGTGCACGGATCTCCTGGAACCTCCGCCCGGAAGTGGCGTTCAAGCAAAAAGACTGGGAGAAACGGCGCGAAGAAATGAAGTCTATCTGCGCGAATTGCCATGCCGCAGACTGGATTAATAGCTTTTACATTCAGTTTGACGGAGTCGTGGACCTCGGAAACGAGAAGTTCTTCAAACCCGCGAAGGAAGTGATGGCCGAACTCCAGCAGGCTGGAAAAATCACGAACACACCATTCGACGCTCCAATCAAATGGACCTACTACGAATTGTGGCACCATCAGGGACGCCGCGCTCGCATGGGCGCCTCCATGAATGGCCCTGACTATGTGCAATGGCACGGATTCTATGAAATTGCCCGGCTATTCTACGGAGAGTTTTTGCCCGAAGCTGAACACCTGATGCCCGGCGTCACGACGAGCATCAAAGAGAGCAGTTATAACCAGTGGATGAAGGGCTTGTCGCCGGAGCAGCGACAAAAAATCCGGGACTTCTACCGGCAGCGCTATGAGGAGCCGCCACACTAGAACAAGGTAGGCTTCGCTCGCGTCAGCTCGCAATTCGATGGTAACACGCGTCACGGGCACTTCAAGTCGTCGAGGCGGCAACTCCTTACAAGTGGCAGACCCGGACACGGGACCGGGCCCTCTTTATCCGATTTACAGGTGCGGCGAGGCAACGGTCGGCGCCAAGAGAACGAATCTTTCTATTTTCAGCGGCCCCTCTAACGGAAACAAGGTGCAATCCTTCTCCCGTTCAGTTCGCCCTTTCAAGATCTCGTGAGTTTACTGCCGCGTATACTGGGCTTAACTGTTGTAAAGAACGTGCGTGTAACTCACGCGGGGTTCGGCCGGTAAAACCACTCGACTTTCGAGGGAGGCATTGCCGGCGTCTTTATCTCCCTACTTATTTCACGTCCCTCCTCCAGAATGATCGAATCCACAAAACCCCGGTGAGGAGAAAGTGAGCAAACGGGGTCCGTTGCCGCCGCATCTTTCGCCATGAGAAACGCCTGGCAGCGGCAGCCGCCGAAATCCTGCGCACGTCGATCGCAGCTCCGGCAGGGTTCCGGCATCCAGTCTTCTCCGCGAAATTTTTGAAATGCCGGTGAGTTATCCCAAATCCGCCGAAGGGATTGCGTCTGAACGTTTTCAAACTTCATCCCCGGAATTACGTTCGCAGCGTGGCACGGCATCGCGTCACCGCGGGGAGTGACGAGCATCACTTTGCGCCCCCACCCGCCCATGCACGCCTTTGGGAATTTTGAGTAATAATCTGGCAACACATACTCCACGCGAATGCGCCCACGCAACCGCTCTTCTGCTTTTTTAAGAGTCGCGAGCGAGCGGTCGAGCTGCATCCGCGTCGGAAGCAGTCGCGGTCGGTTGGCGAATGCCCAGCCGTAATACTGGACATGCGCGAATTCCACTCGCTGCGGGCCGATTTCCTCCGCCAACGCAATCATCTCTTCGAGCTGGCCCAGATTCCCGCGGTGCATGACGAAATTCAGCGTCAGGGCAATGCGATACCGCTTCACGCATCCGGCCACACGCAGCTTTTGTGCATGCGTTCGCGTCCCCGAATATTCGCTGGCGCTCTCTTCTTCCGCGCCCTGAAAGCTCAGTTGAAGATGGTCCAGTCCCGCGCCAACAATTTCTTCAAAGCGCTTTTCATCGAGCGGAATTCCTGACGTAATAAGGCTCGCGTAGAGCCCTGCGCCGCGCGCTGCGCGGATGATCTCGACCAGATCCGGTCGCGCGAGCGGCTCGCCTCCGGTGAAGTCTGCCTGCATCACACCCAGCTCCGCCGCCTCGCGCAGCACGCGGACCCACGTATCCGTCGGCAATTCCACTTCTCTTCGGGCAAGCTCCAGCGGATTTGAGCAGTATACACAGTGCAGGGGGCAGCGGTGAGTCAGCTCTGCGATCAGCGCCAGTGGATGGAAGGAACGGGCGTTCATTGGCTGCATATCCTCATTCGAAATCCAACGCCCGCTGCTCTTGCAGCAGCGTGAGATACTCGAGGATGTCCTGTTCCACTTTCAGTGGGTCCGTCTTCGTGTAAATCTGCTGCAAGTCCAAAATAATTTCGCGTACAGTGTGCTTGCCGTCGCAGCGCTGGACGATTTCGAGACTCGGCCCGTTGAGCTGAAGCACGCGCTCGGGCATTTGCAGCGCGCGAGGCTGCTGCGCGTTTTCTGCCAGTCGGCACCCCGGCGCAAGTCGCGGGCGCTTCTCCGGATCCGGTAGGACGGTAGGCGCCATCACGATTCCTTCGCTGGCTGGAACGCTCCCGGAGGCGGCCAGCCCGGCGTCACGTAAGCAAAATAAATCGCGTCCAGCATCGCCCACAGAATATCGCACTTGGCGCACAACGCCCCTTGCGCGAGCTCCTGCTCTTCGCTCGTCTTCGCGTGCGCCACCACCCACGCGAGCGCGAAATTCGCGTCCTCAGGCGCCTGCGTGATTCTCCCTTGAAAATAATCGAGGCCGCTTGCGAGCCACGGGTAGTGGTGTCGCAGCCGGTCCATCCGTAGCGTGATCAACGTCGACGAAAAAAGTTCCGTCAATGACGCCGCCACTGCTTCCAGAAAGGTACGCGTCCGCACAAACTGCACGTAAGCGTCCACCGCATAGAGCGTCGCGGGTAGAATCCCTTCACCGCGAATCGCCTGCTCGCGCGCGAGTCCTGTTGCCTCCACCAACCTCAGCCATTTCTCGATGCCGCCCGGTTTCGTGTAATCGCCGTCGTGGTGAATGATGCGTTTGCGCCACGCGCGCCGAAAATCCGGGTCCTCGCAGCGCTCCAAAATCGCCGCGTCCTTGATTGGGATCCGGCTCTGATATGCGTAGCGGTTCAGAGCCCAGGCCTGCAGTTGCCCGCGCGTGAGTTTTCCCTCATGCATCAACAGATGAAAGGGATGTTTATAGTGATAGCGCTCTTTGCCGATCGCATGAAATCGCGCGATGAACTCGGCGGGCGGAAGTACTCTCGCCCTGGTCTTCCTCACAGATCTATCTCCATTCCATCGTAGGCGATTTCCCAGCCCGCGTCGCGCAGAGCACGGCTCGCAGCGCTCTCTTCATCGAGTGCGGGATTGGTGTTGTTCATATGGATTAGCACGCGCCGCATTCCGCGGGCGTCCTGCATTTGCTCAACGAGGCCGTTCGCGCCCGAGAGCGGCAGATGCCCCATCTCCCTCGCTGCCTTTCCGTTGCCGCGCACCCGGACGAGTTCGTCATCCGTCCAGAATGTTCCATCGAGCAGCGCTAGCTTGCTTTCCCTCGCGAGCCGTTTCCAGCCATTTCCGCGTCCCGGCAGGCTCGGCGCATAAAAAAATCGCTTCCCGTGGTGGACGTATTCGAGCCCGATCACGGCCTCTTCTTCAGGCAATTTTTTCCGCAACGCGTCGGTCACGTAATCTGGAAAGCTGCCATCGAGCGAATATGCTGTGCAGGCAAAACTCTCCGCCGTTGTGCCCGCCGCATCAGGACACACGAGCACGGGCTTGTCGAGAGGCAGCGTCTCCCATCGAACCGGAGGATTCGCTCGCTCGAGAGTGCGGAAGATTGAATTCTCCTCGATCAGAGCGCGCCGAACAGACGCCGTCGCAAAAATCCGCAGCGGCTGAAACTCGCGCAGGTGCAGCAAGCCCGCCACACAATCCACGTCCGCACTCGTCAAGAAAATGGCGCTGATCGGAGTGCTGCGCGTCCCTTCGGTCGGAGCAAGCTCAGGATATTCCAGGATTTGTTGCCGGAGGTCGAGCGAAGCGTTGAGAAGGAGCCATTTGCCTGGGGCTGGGGAAATCGCCACTTGGGCCTGCGTGCGTGCGCGACCCTTCAGCACACGCAGACGTAGCCTATTGCAATTCGAACAGCCGCAATTCCACTGGGGGAAGCCGCCCCCGGCAGCCGAGCCGAGGACTTTGACACGCATCTACGAACTACAGTTCCGCGTTCGCGTAAGAACTGACTTCGCAGTTTAGCTCGATCGTTTCATGCTGCGGTGTAGACCATTCCATGAATATTGCTCCCATTAAGCAGACTTGCGCACGTCCATTAGAACGAACCAATTATACCGCGATACGCCTGCGCTTGCACCCCTGGGTCTTTGAAAAAAGCGGGTTGGAAGCATCGTTAACTGAACCCAGTCTGCAAACTACCATGGCGGCTCCATGGCAGAGTCCCAGCCACTACTCGGCCAAACCATCTCGCACTTTCGCATCCTTGAAAAGCTTGGTGGTGGAGGAATGGGTGTCGTCTATAAGTCCGAAGACGTAAGCCTGCACCGATTCGTCGCGCTCAAATTCCTACCCGATGAAGTAGCGAAGGACAATCAAACGCTGGAGCGGTTCCGAAGGGAAGCGCAGGCGCCTCAGCGCTGAATCATCCGAACATCTGTACGATTCACGAGTGGCAAAAGTGATGTGGTCCTTTGTTAGCGCCACAGGGTGAAAGCGAAATTATTGATTGTGGCCGGCCTACGCCTCATTTTCCGGTCCGGGCGCTGGCTTTCTTGATCAAAACGATGGCTTCCTTGGCCTCGTCGGCAGAATCGAAGCCAATCACCGCAGAATATTTCCTGCCAATTACTATAACATCCGTCGCCAATGAGCGATTATGCGCATTGCAGTACCGAGGTGAGTGAGCTTTTCTGCGACACTGGCGTTACAGAATTGAGGCCCCAGAATCGAATTTTCGGACCTCTGCGAATGCCCTAATCACTGTGAGATCAAGGCAAACTAAGTGGAGGCCGCGTGGACTTTTGTTCCGTAGGCAAGGCTGGCGTACCGGCTGCTTAGCCATTATTCAATTGGTAGCCGCATGTTCTACTCGACCTGTCTCGAGACTCGCAGCTGTGATCGAGACCGAAGTGGCCGGGTCAAACAGTTCAGCGCCAATGATCGTGTCCACTGTGGATCGGCATCGCCGTCGAAACCGTGAACATACCCTCCCGCTACAAGCACAATTCCATTAGGTCCCTGCGTTGACTCTGAATGGACGTTGAAACCACATGAGACCGCCGTTTCGTTCCAAACAAGAAGTGATCATTAATGCTCCGTTGGAAACGGTGTGGGAATTCAATATGGATATTACGAAAATTTCTGAGTTCCACCCACGTGTGGTAAGAGTCGAGCTACTCTCAGGCAAATCTCTCCGCGAACCCGGTGTTTCCTACCGATGCCACCTCTCAGGCGGAAAACACACGTGCGTTGAGAAGGACATCGAAATTGTTCCCATGCAGAAGCTTGTCACTGTACTGGCGGATGACACGTTTGGAATAAGCAGAATCTTGCCTGATTACGTGGTCGAAACAACGCTTCATCGTGTCGGGCAGTCTTCTACGAAGATAGAGATCAGCCATTATTATTCCACACCGACTCTGAAAGCCAAGCTACTGAACCTAATCGCAAGACAAAAAATTGCCCGCGATACACAAGACACCCTGAATGGAATGAAAGCTGCAATCGAAGGGAGCGGCGCAACGAATCGATAAATCGCCTTCTCACAAGTGACTCTGTCAAAGCGGATGGCTAACTCCCGTTAAGTCGCCTAACCGGACATCTCTAACAGGGTCGGCTCTGTCAAAGCTTTTTTGAACGAGCTTCTCCAGTCACTCTGAGGTGGAGAGTGCC
>Ga0306926_10000347_pt1 | contig 41626 bp, 62 predicted proteins | sample flu12Cox44000178_FD_203759 | JGI IMG/M metagenome (GOLD analysis project Ga0306926, IMG submission 203759) | Lab enrichment of tropical soil microbial communities from Luquillo Experimental Forest, Puerto Rico - flux8day.12C.oxic.44.000.178 (v2)... | ecosystem: Environmental > Terrestrial >... | reverse complement strand
GGCGACAAATTGACGGTACTCACGCCGGCGACCGACCTCACGCTCTCGAGCGTCACGATGACGCTCGCCGGCACCCGATAAAGGACACACAAACAGTTTGGCTATTCAGTACCCTGGCGGGACGATTGTTTCGACCTCGCAGACCATGAGCAGCAAGGCCACCATGCAAGCGACGATGGTGACGCAGCTCGCGACAGCAGGATGGACGCAGAGCACCGGCCCATCGGGCGGCGGATCGCAGACCGTTACGCTCACCATTGCATCGCCTGGAGTTGTGAATCTAACGGCGCACGGCCTCGTCGCAAACGATCAGGTCATCTTTGCGACGACCGGCGCGCTTCCCACCGGCATTTCCGCGGGCACAGTCTATTTCGTGAAAACCGTTCTGACTTCCGGCACGTTCACGATTGCGGCGACCGCAGGCGGCACCGTCATCGCGTTTACGGGCTCGCAGAGCGGCACGCAAACGATGGTTTCCACCGTCCGCATGGATTCGGCCGCAACCCCCTGGGGCGTCAAAACGCGCGTGAAAATGCAGGACAACGCCGGCGCGTGCCTCACCTTCTCGCTCGAAAATTCAAACAGTACCCTGGTGGGCGGCAGCTCGAGCTCGAACAACGGTTGTTTTTTGCTTCCCGGCGCGACCGCGTTCAGGATTCTCGCGAATCAATACCAGTGTTTTGTTTTCACGCCGATCACGACCGGCGCGCGCCAGTATGTAGCATTCGGAACACTCTACCTGCCGACCTTTCTGCAGGGAGTGCTTACCGAGTGCGGCTGGATGGAGTGCAACTCCGCAGCCGATAACGACACTACTCCGCGCACCAGCTTCCGCACCATATTGTCGAGTACCGGGCAGCGTAATTTGCAATGCATCGCCAACGGCTCACTACTCGAGGTAGCGAACGCCGGAGGCAACAACGGCAATCTTTTTATTGCGCCGGCCCGCGGTGTCCCTGGCGACGCGACCGGACAAACAGGCCTGCACTGGCACGACTCAAGCGCGCTGATGCTCGAGCCCCTCGTCGGTTGGGCAACATCGGCCGTCGCGAACGAAGCACTATTACGCGGGCAGCTTTGGGGCGCGGTGGTTATCGAGGACACGTTCACCGGCGACGCTACGACCACGTTCGATTCACATAACTGGTGGAACGTCACCGACAACAACACCGGCGCAAAACAGAGCCTCTTTATCATCACGAGCTAAGGCGCAGTGGTTACGATCCAGAGCGCCGCGACGGTTCCGACCGGCGCCGTAAGCGAATTCACCGGACTAACGTTCTCGAGCGGCTCGCTTACGAAGATTGCCGGCCTGCACACGACGCACGGCTGCTATGAACTCCGCGGCGGCAACGCGACGGCCGCAGGCGTGCCCGCGGGCGGCTTCACGCGGTTTGACCCGTTTCTCACCTGGACGCGGTACGCGTGGACAGCACCCGCGACCGCGCAGTATGCCATCCAGAGCGCGGCGACGGTTCCGACCGGCGCCGTAAGCGAATTCACCGGACTAACGTTCTCGAGCGGCACGCTTACGAAGATTGCCGGCCTGCACACGACGCACGGCTGCTATATGCAGCGGCCGGCAACGCTCTATGCGGCCATCGATGGCGCCTGGGAGTTGAAGAAAATCGCGGACCTGTTATTGAGCATCGCCGGCGCAGGCATCCCCGCCGTGACGATCCCCGGCGCCATTCCGCTAGTGCAGATCCTCGAATGAAAATCAGGCGCACGCACGACCTCGCGCTTATTCGCGCGATTTTTACGCACCCGACGCAGTACGACGCGGCCGGCGACGATTCGGCGCCGCGCGCGGAAGACTTCGAGCCCAACGCAGACGAACGGATCTATTACCTCGAGATCCGCAGCGATGACGGCCTGATAGCGGGCGTCATAACGCTGGTTCCGGAGAACTGCGCGAGTTATCAGATTCACATTGCCGTGCTCCCGAGCGCCTGGGGCAAAGCGGCAGAGTATCTCCGCGGCGCCATCGCCTGGAGCTGGCAGCACACGCCGGCGCGGCGGATCGTCGCGCGGATCCCCGAGTACAACCGGCTCGCGCTCGCGCTCGCGCGGCGCGCCGGCCTCGAGCAGTACGGCCGCAATGAACGGAGTTTCCTGAAGCGCGGCCGGCTTTGGGACACGGTTGATTTCGGCATTTCCCCCAGGATTGAAAGGAAACCCCATTGAAACGTCTAATTCTTCTCGCCGCGCTCGCGTGGCCCCTCGCCGCGCAGTATTCGGCAACTTGCAACAATGCGACCCCGGCAATCTGCAGTGTTGCGACCCTCGCGAATGAGGTGCGCACCAAACCGCAGGCGGCGCCGACCTCAACCACTACCGTAACGGCGCAGGATGCCTATCTCGAAGCGGTCACGATTACCAACACGACAGCCGGCGCCGTCACTTTTACCCTGGCGGATAAGCAGGGCTCGCCTGTCGCGTTTCTCTCCGCGGTGTCGATCCCGGCGAACAGCACAACCGTCATCAGCATCCCGCTGTTTTATTGGTGTCCTGGCGGCTTCACGGTTGCCGCGGGTGGATCCGGTTTGACCTACTCGACGGTGTTCAAACAATGAAACGCGGCGCAATTCTGGCGGCGGCGCTCGCCGCGCAGGTTACGACCGTTCCACCGGCGAACATGCCGGTGTTCACCTCGCTGGTTCAGGACGCCGGCACGGATGTGATCTGCGCGCTCCATGCCGACACGATCGCCGGAATGACGTGCGGCAATGCCGTGACCGATGCAACGACAGAGACAGCGTTCGCGCACGGAGTCACGATTCCGGCCGGCGCGCTCTCGAATAACACCATTACGGTGAATTCCGCATTTCTGATCCATCCATCGTCGGCATCGTTGCCGACCCTCGTTTATTCTTTGCGCCTCGGCGGCATCAACGGGACCAAAATTCTACAGACGCCGGTTATGGTGGCGAGTGCGAGCGGAAACATGGCGTTTTTGGCGTCCTGCACCATATCGGCGCTCGCGGCAAGTTCCGCGTCAACTCCACTGCTCGCGAGCTGTTCGAACATCCAGAACAACAATAATCTCCTGTTCGGCTCCAATATCCTGATAAGCAACACCACGCGCTCCATCACCGCGGACACGACCACGGCCCAGACGCTCGTTTGGACGGTCCAGTATTCGGCCGCGACCGCGAGCAACGCCATCGGGCTCTACTCGATGTTCAACGGCATTCGATAGGTTTTTTCGCGGCAATTGACGCGACCGAGTCGCAAAGAAACACCCCCACAGGACCCCTAAAAAATGGCTTCACTCGTCACAGGCGTTATCAACGGTTTCCAAGGAAGTTCAGCGGCGCATAATGCGGCCAACGCAGCATCGGCCGGCTTTAATAAGGCCGCGGGCACGATGGCCGACTCTGTCAATAATGCAGGGACGACGCTGGCGAACGCCGCGAATTCAGCCGTTTCGATGGGCACTGATGCAGGAAAAAACGCGCAGGATCTAGCCATTGGAACTCAACAGACCGGCGCCACGAACCTGACCAACACGGCAGCGGCAGGCGCGAATTCCGCGACGGCGGCAGGAGCGGCGGCAGGAGCTGGCGTCACCGATGCAGCAGCAGCGGCAGGAGCTGGCGTCACCGGCGCAGCGGCCGACGCGAACGGCATGCTGAACCCCTACATCACGCATGGGGCGCAGGCCTCCGACAATCTCGCGACCGCAATGGGCCCAGGCGGATCGCTCGCGCCGAAAAGCGCGAGCGACATCATGCAGAATGACCCTGGTTATCAGTTCCAATTGCAGCAGGGAGAACAAGCCCTCGCGCGAGCTGCGGCCGCGAGCGGACAGAGCGGCAGCGGCGCGTTTCTGAAATCCCTGAGGAATTACGCGACGGGCGCCGCGCAGTCTGGTTATCAGCAGGCATTCAACGACACGCTCGCGCAGCAAAACCAGCAGTACAACCAGATGAAAGGCGTCGCGGATTCGGGCGCCGCGGCGGCGACCACGGCCGGCGGGCAAAAGATGGCCGGCGCCGAGTACGCCGGCAACGCGAACATGACAGGCGCCGAGTATTCCGGCAATGCCAATATGCAAACTTCCGAATTTGGCTCGACGATGAACACCAATGCGGCGGCGGCGAACGCCGCATCTGGCAACCAGGCGGCACAGTACGCAGGGAATGCCGGTATCCAAACGAACGAGTATGCCGGCGATTCCCTGCTAAAAACGGCAGGCCAGATGAGCCAGAACCAGATGACGGGCGGCGCCTACGAGGGCAATATGTATGGCAACGCCGGCGAGGCGACAGCCGCGGGCGATATGGGCGCGGCGAATGCCTGGAGCGGCGCGCTTGGCAGCATCGGCAACGGGGTGAATAGCTTTGTCACCGGAGGATGGGGCGGCGGCAATGGCTTTAATCTTGGCGGCGCGATGACGGGAAATCCGAATTACGGGAAGAAAAGCTAAATGGCAGATTTGGGATTCATCGCGCAAGGTGTTCGACCTGTCCAGGTGGACACACCCACCGAGGCATACGCGAAGCAGCTCGCGCTTCAGAACGCCGCGCAGGAGCAGACCTTGCGCGATCAGCAAATCCAGGCGGGCAAGCAGGAAAACCAGCAGCGCCAGTTATTGCTGGATGACCAGCGCAAGATGGCAGAGGTTCTGCAGCGCCCCGATGTAGGCGGCGATTTCGAGAAGGCTTTACCGCTCTTATCGGGCGCAGGCGTCAGTTATCAAAGTATCCAGGCGGCACAGAAGGCGCACGCCGAAAACGGCGACAAGGTAGCGCAGACCCGAAAGGCCAACGCCGACGCGCAGGAGGCCGAGCAAAAGGCCAGGGATTCGCAAACCGACCTGTTAGGCAAAACGCTGCTACACGTCAAAGACTCGAAATACTCCCTCGAGAGTTTCGGTGCGGCGATGAACCAGCTCGAGTATGCCAACCCTGCGATGAAACAGCAGCTCGACCAATATCGGGCACAGGTGGCGCAGGCGCCGGACCCGGCCGCGGCCATTCAGCAAATCACCGACCAGGCGCTCACGACCTCCGGTGTCGGAGAAGCAGCCGACAAAGCGCGCAGCGAGCGCGCCGCGAAGGATGCGGAGACGGCCAAGGCCAACGCCGACTTGCCACGCGTGCGCGCCGAGGCGGCAATCGCGCAGAACAAAGCCGACCAGATCAAGAACACCAAACCCGAGGACTATAACGCGCTGATTGATTCAATCGTCCCGCCGAACGTCAAGGGCAACGAGGCGCTCAACCTGCGTACGCGTTCCACGGTGCAGTTTTATTTGCAGCGCGGCGATGTGGAGAAAGCGCAGGCAGCTCTAACGAGCGCCGCGGCCGAGGTTCGTCAGCTCGAAGTGGCCACCGATCCGCGCGTAGCGGCGAACAAGATCCACATTTCGGTTGCCGAAAACGCCGGCAAGAACGCGGAAAACACCGGCTCGATGTCGGATGACGATTGGAAATTCGCGGGCGAGCAGTACGGCCGCACCGGCATCATGCCGTCTCTTGGCAATGGCAGCTCCGCGGCCAAACTGCGAATCATGAAAGAGGGCACAGCCTGGGCGCGCGCGAACGGCTACAACGCCGCGGACGTTACCGCGATGCACGCAGCCTATAAAGGCGACACGGAGAGCTTGAAATCCTTCCAGCGGAATCGCGACGCGGTTGTGAGTTTCGAGCAGACCGCAACCAAGAATCTCGACCAGTTCGTAGCACTCGCCAAGCAGCTTACCGATACACACTCGCCAATGTTCAACAAACCGTGGCGCGAGGTTCAGAAAACTTTCGCCGGCAATCCGACCCTCGCCGCGGCGAACGCGGCGCGCCAGGTCGCGAACAACGAAATTGCAAAAGTCACTTCGGGCGGCGGTTTGTCCGGTGTTCTCTCCGATACGGCGCGCGCGGAAGTCAACAGCTACAACCCCGCCGATGCCACGCTCGAGCAGACTTTGCACATTGTGCAGGTGCTCAAAAACGATATGGCGAACCGGCACTCGTCGATGGATGCGACGGTGGCAGACATCAAAACCCGACTCGCGAACGGCGGCAGCTCGACCGCGGCCGCGGGCGGATCGGGCGCGAGCTCGCAGAAAGTAGATGGCCGGTTTAACGAGAAGACCGGAATGATTGAGCGCAACTAATGGCCGATAAGATCATCGCGGTACCTGGCGCGGGAAACATCGCATTTCCGGACTCGATGGCCGATGAGGATATCGCGCGCGTAATCCGACTGCACACCCCCGAGCCCGCGACGAAGGGCTCCCCCGAGTGGGTCAACTGGCGCACATGGCGCCAGAAGGACCTCGAAGCGAGCGAGACAAAGCAGGCGACGGCCCAGGGCAAAGGCTTCATTAATACCGCTATCGACAACCTCAAGGGTTTGTGGGCGTCGCTTCCGCACGGCACCCCGAAGCAAATCGCGCAGCAGCAATTTAACAACGTGGTGGGTGTTGCGACCGGCGCGCAGGCGGAAGCGGCCAAGGCGAAAGCGGCCGCGCAGGATCCGACGCTCACCCCGTACGAGCGCGGTGTATCTGCGGCCGGCCATAGTCTCGCGGCCGTGCTTCCCTTTGGACCGCAGGCGGCGCAGACCGGCGAGCAAATCGCCAATGGGCAATATGGCGACGCCGCGGCGAATGCGCTCTTTCTCCTGGGCCCGTCTGCGGTTATGCACGGCCCCGAAGCACTCCGCGGCGGCGCGCGCGCAGTCAAAACAGGCATTCAAGCGGTGGCGCCCGGTTTGCTCGACGCGACCGCGGACAGCTTGCACCAAAGCGGCACGACGCAATACGCGCGCGTGCTGAATCCGACGACGAACGCGAACAAGGCGCGCACGGCCGCTATCGTTCCCGAACTCATGAAGCGCGGCGAAACCGCGCTCACGCTGCGAGGGCTCAACGACCGCGCAACCGGCCAGGTAGCGAAGTTCGGGCAGCTCATTGGCCAGGCCTGGGACAATTTGCCGGCCGGCACTACGACCGAGCTGCAACCGATTTACGACCGGCTCCAGAACGAAATCGAGAACGAGCACTCAATTCCGGATGCGAACGGCAAACTGATCCCCAAAAGCCCCGTCGCCAAACAGGCCATCGGCAACCTGAACTCGCTGCAGGAAGTGCTCATGGACGTTGCAGAGCCCGACCCCACCACCGGCGAGCTGCGCGTACCCGTCGATAAGATGCGCAGCTTGCGCCAGTACTTCGACCAGGTACAGAAAGACGCCGGCGCTTTCGAGGGAAAAAATCTATCGCAACAGGCAGTAGGGCGCGCGCATGAAGTTGCGGCCGACGCGATCCGCGCGGAACTCGCGAAGGATCACCCGGACATTGCGGCGCTCAACAAAGAGTATTCGTTTTGGTCCGATGTCGCGCGCGTGACCGGCGACACGCTCCAGCGGCGCCAGGGGCAACGCGTTCCGTTGACAACGCGGATCGCGCAGGCGGCGGGATTCGCGAAAGGCGGATTCGCCGGCGCGGAAGCGATGAAGCAGCTCACCACGCTAACCAGCTCGCCGGCATGGGGCACGATGTCCGCGGTGCTCAAAGACCGGCTCGCCAATGCCATCGCGACCGGCAACCCCGGCGCGGTGCAATTCACGCTGAACCAGATCGCCGGCGCAGCTCCCGCGGCGGCGCCAGGCCAGCAACCCCCACCGGGCGCAGCTCCCGCGGCGCCAGCTCCGACGCCGGCCGGATCGCCGGCCCCTGCAGCTCCGCAGCAGGGCACAGGCGGCGCAGGAATGGCGCAGGCGCTCATTCAGGCATCGAACGGCGCAGCCCCCCCGGCCGCGGCGCCGGCCAGCTCCGCGGCGCAGATCGCCAGCGCACCGGCCGCGGCCATTGCGCACGCAGCCCCCGCGGAAGTTTCGCGGATCGCGGCGCCCCCGGCGCCGGCCGCGGAAGCGCCGGCCCCCGTACAATCAGAGGCACCACCCAATGAAAAAGCAAGCAGCAGCACCACCCCCGTTTCCGCACCCGAACAACCCGCAGAAAGCGACTCCGGAGGAAATCGAGAAGGGGCACCGGCTCCGAAACCGTCTAACGCTGGCACTCAGTCTGCGGCTCGCAAAGATGAGCACACCGGGAATGAAACAAGCATCTCCATCCCCGGCAGTAATGCCCGATACCGAGCGGTTTACAAGCTAGTCCCTGGCGAACGCGTCCAGGCATCGCACAACGGGCAGACCTTTGAGGCAAACCCCCGTTACCTCGAGGGCACCGGGATCACCAACGAGCGCGACTATACGAACATCGCGACCCACGCGAAGGTAGTCGAGAACTCGACGCGCGAGAACTTCGATCCGAAGTACATCGTTTCGGACATCGAACACGGCACCGATGGCCCGAGTGTTGCGCTCCGCTTGTCCGATGACGGGGATTATCATCTCGCGGGCGGCAACGCGCGCGACCAGATCCAACAGCGCGTGTACGCGCAGGATCCGAAACGCGGCCTGGGCCTTGTCGATTTGATGGCCAAGCGCGCCGACCGTTTCGGCTTCACTCCCGAGCAGGTGTATGACCTCGCAGACCGCGGACTCGAACCGCGGATCATTCGCGAGCTGCACCCCGAGGAAATCGCGACCCCCGAAAAGATCCGCAACATGATCGCGGATCTAAACAAGAGCGGCACCGGCGCGCTCACACCCGCCGAGCAGGCTATCGCGGACAGCCGGCGCGTTTCTCCCGAGACGCTCGACCACATCGCGCAGCGGCTCGAGGACAAAGGACCAGACGCCACACTTGCGCAGATCCTCGAGGGCAAGAGCGGTATTGAGATTCTGCAACGGTTGCTCGATGACGGAGTAATCGCGAAGGGGCAGCGCGCGGCGCTCGCCAATGAGGAACAACTCACGCCGGCCGGCAAGCAGCGCGTTAGTCAATTGATGCTTGGCCGGTTTTTTGAGAACCCGGCGCAGCTCGATCACATGGCGCCGTCGATCCGCAACAAGGTGGAACGGCTCGCCGCACCCCTCGCGCGCGTCGAGGCGACCCCGTACAACCTTTCAGGCCACATCCAACAGGCAATGGGCCTGCTGGAAGCACTGCCAGAGGGATCGACTATCGATCACTATCTCGCGCAGGGCGAAATGTTCCCCGATATGGCGCCGAAGCAGTACAGCCCCGAGGCCGTCGCGCTCGCAAAGCAGCTCCAGGACCGCGACCCCAACGCGCTTGTGAAATCCATCCGTGCGTACGGCGAAGATGCCAAATATGCGGCCGAGCAGAAAGACCAGGAAGGTTTCGCGGGAATGTTGCCGGATCCGCGGACGCCGGCCGAGGCATTCAAAGAGCATTTCGGAGATGACGCGATAGCGAACGAGGCCGCGGCCAAGGCCGAAAAGAAGGCCGCGAAGCAGCAGCCCGCGGCGCCGGCGAAACCCGAGCTCAAAGCGCCGGCCGCGGCGGCGGCGCCGACCAAAAACCCTTTCGCGAACATCCCTGATTCGCATTACGAATTGACGCCGGCGCAAAAGGGGATCCAGAACGCGTTTCGGAACTTCCTGAAATCGAACCCCGCGGCCGCGATTGCTGACTACCTGAAGCGATTCACCAAAGACGGCGGCACGGTGGAAATCAGCGCCGACAACGGCAAGGAACTTTCAGGCGACTACATGAAAGACCCCTCGCACGCGACCAAGGCCGTGCATGAGGGCGGCAGTGCGGTGGCAAAGGAAGCGTACCGGCTCACGCTGGATCAGCCGGCGCCGGAAGGCAAGGCCGATGCGGTGCTCGCGACCGCGGGCGGATCCGGCAGCGGCAAGACCACCGCAACCAAAACCGTACCCTCAATCGCGAGCGTGCGATCCCAGGCGCATATCATCTACGACGCGACCCTCTCGAAGTTCGACAGCGCGCAAAAGGTGATCGACGCCGCGCTCAAGGCCAACAAAAAAGTTGTGTACGCGTACGTTGACCGCGACCCGCTGGAGGCATGGAAAGGCGCCATCGGCCGCGCAAAAAGCGAGGGGCGCACGATCCCGCCCGAGTATCACATCGACGGGCATATCGGCGCGCGCGAAACGCTCGACCAGCTCCGCGAGAAGTACAAAGACAATCCGGACGTGCAATTCCGAGCGATTGACAACCGCGGCGCGCCGGCCGACGCCCACGAGATTGACCCCGACGCGATCCCGAAGGCCGACACTATCGACCGCGGCGCCGCGCTCGAGGCAATGCAAAAGGCGCTCGACGAGGCGCTCGCGAACGGAGAAATTACGAAGAAGATTTACAACGAGATGACGCAGACGAAGACGCCGAAGAAGTAAGGCGCCGGCCGCGGAATGAAGTTTACCTGAAAGGACAAGGCGAACTCTAAACAGTAGCGTGCTTCAATGCTTCAATGAGGCCGCGGCCGGCTTGAAAAGACTGTACCACAGGATGCGCGCGCACGCATCATTTCTCCGGTTTGGCCGGCTTATCCTCGCCGGCATTTTTCCGGATGTTCTCAACCATCCCCCCCACCATCAAATCGGCCAGCTCCGCAGCACTCAGGGAATTCAGGAACTTTGTGCGCTCGCGCAGATTCGTTATCGCGTCGAGTTTCTCGCGGATTTCCGCCAGTCTCGCCGGATCGGTTTTAGCCATCGTTTCACCCCCTCTTTTTTAGACTGCATTCGTGCGCCAGAAGTTGCCGCGCACTCAGCTCTACTCCGCAATTCGGACACGGCCGCATGATCCGCGGCCGGCCCCCCTTAAAATTCTTACGCGCCGCGGCCATCTCGCGAGCTGCGCGTTTCGTCAGTTTGCGCGCCATTCCTGTACCCTCACATAATCAACCGCGGCGGCGACCGTTGGCCAGGCCCTGCCGTTTGGGGCAAGGTGCGCGGCGCCGTCTGGATCGCGCAGCAGGTACGGCCACAGCGCCGTAGGATGCCCGCAATGCTCGAGCCACCATCCTGCGCGGTGGATGTAGCAGCGATAGCGGCCGGCGAGCGGCGCCCATCCGTGCGCGCGTAATTCCTTTGGCGAGATTCGCACCCGAGGGGCGGCGATCACGCGCGCCCCTTGAGTGCTGCCAGCTCAGTTTCGGCCGCGGCGAGGTTCGCCCGCAGCTCATTCACCTTTGTTTCGGCGCGCTCGATGTCTTCCGCGAGCGCGTGCGCAGCGGCCGCGGCGACCATCTCCGGATTGCGTCTGAGATGTTCCCCCACCGCGGCCGTGATAACCTCGCGCATTTTATCGCGCGCTGCGAACGATGCCTCACTTGGCGCGCTGCTCACGTAGAGCGCGTGGTATCCATTCGGATCGCTTTTTTCCGTGTACGGCGCCAGGGTGCGGCTCTTGTTCGGAGAGAGCGCGAAGCTCAGGAAGTTATCGCCGCCAACGAAAGAGCGCGAGCCCGTCAGTAAGACGAACTCGCGCCCGCCGAGTTGTTCCAGGATTGTTTGCGCTACCGTTAAATCACTCATTGATTCAACAATAGCAGTTTGTGCGAACAGCGTCAAGCCCCCGGCCGGTAGCGCCGGCCGAAGATAATGAACCCGAGCGCGAATTTCGCGAGTTTGGGCAATGCGAGCGGACCCAATGCGATGACCCAGGGCCCCCACGCGTCAGGCGCCTGCGGGATCACGCCGGTAGCGAGGCAGAACAGAACCCACAGAACCGCGAGCAGCATGTACGCGCGATAGATCACGGCCGCGGCTCCATCATGGCCGCTAACGCGTCTGCGCACTGTTCGACCGTCGCGCGCACGTACGGCAGCTCGCGATAGACATCCTGCATTTCGAGCGGCTGCGGTTTTGAGTGAAACGCCCGCAGGCGCGCGGCCGTTTCTTCCAGCTCCGGAGTGGGTTGCGGCGCGTGGATCCACGCGCGCAATCGCGCCTCATACGCAGGACACAAATCGCCGGCGTGCGCGAAATCGCCACCGAGCCACCACACATCGGCCGGCATTCCCGCGGCCGGCACATGGCAGATTTCGCCATTGCACGCGGCCGAGTACGTCAGCCCGCCGTGGAACGGCACCGCATCGTCGATTTCCCCGTATTCTTTCCCGTAGAACGGATGTTCGCGCGGGATTCCCACATACCCGCACCACTGCCCACCTGGACCGCGGCGCAGCATGCAGGCGAAACCCGCATGGATCCACTCGACCCGATCCGGTTCACTTTGCCAGGGCCCAGGGCCCCAATCTGATTTGTCAACAACTGTGAGTTGCGGAACTTCCTCAGTCATGCGGTTGCCTTTCGTTTTTGCTTGCGCTTTGGTTTCGCCCACCGTGCATTACTCGCAGCGCGCGCAGCTTCCGAGCGTTGCTCTTTGGTCGTGCCTTTCCATCGCAGCGCCGCGAGCGCGGCCGCGGCTGTTTTTTTCGCCATAGGTGAGATTGTAGCAGAAAAATGCGTGCGCACGCTTGACGCAGTTCGCACAAACTGCTATCGTCAATCTAGCAATGAAAAACACCTACCTGAAAGAACTGGAAGCGGCCGACCGGCGCTACCAGACGCAGCTCGAGGAAGAAGCGGCCGAACGCATGGAAGCGTACGACCGCGGGCTCTGCTCGCTTGGCGCCGCTTTCGCAGGCGGCGCGCAGTACGAGAAGGAACTCGCAGAGAGCATGCAGGAAATCACGGCAGAGGTAGCGGCGCCTATCGCCGCGGCGCTTCACGGTTGGCTGCGCGCAACTCGCGCAACCAGAAAGGCAGCTTAAACGATGGCGACGGCTTTAACCCAACCGCGGCAGATGGTTTCAAACGAAATCAGACTGACCGCGACCCCGCAGACAATCGCGTTCAAGTACATCGAGGGGCGCGAAGTACACAGCACCTTCCCCGGTGGACGCGCGATGTTCACGGCCACAGACGGCCGCAAGCTGTTCCTGAACGGCGACAACGCGAGCGAGCTGGAACACGGTTTGCTTGATGCCGAGGTTCGCGCCGGCGAACCCTGCAACGTGTCACGCGTGCAGCACACGCGCGGCGGCGGCTTCTCGATCCGCGTGGAACGCATCACACCCGAACCGGCACCCCCGGCGAGCGCGCACTCTTGGCAGGGAAACGCGCCCGCGGTGGTACCTGGTGGATGGACTTCAAGCAACCAAACCCAGGCTAACACGCCGGCGCCCCCTCCGGTGGAACTTCCGGAGATGCCAAACGCGATGGCCGAGGCGTTCTTTGCCGCAATCGACGCGATCCGCCACGCGCAGGAGTACGCACGCAAGAGCGGCGCAGGGCTCACCTTCTCCGAGGAAAGCGTACGCGCCGCGGCCATCTCGATCTACATCCAGAACGCGAAAGGAGGCCGCTAGTGGCAGGCGCAGCGCGCAAGAGCGCGCCCACTTTCGAGCTGCGGATTACCGGCGAGCGCGCCGGTATCCCGATGTCTCGCGAGCTGTACAACGGTGGCAGCGAGAACACGGCGCGCGGTTGCCTGTATGTGGCGCGCGAGTCAGTCATAGCGAGCGGCGCAACCGCACTGCTTACAATCTGGACAACCGAACACCGCGACGGCGCGCGCTATCGCGAAATGATCCTTCGGCAGAACATCCACCAGGGCAACCCGTTCAATGTCGAGGAATTCTCCCAGGGAGGCGCGCGCAAATGAGCACCGCGTCTCTCGCACTTGGCACGCTGTTCGACGGCGCGCCCGACTTGCTTGACGGCTTCGAGGCAGCGCCGGCGACCACGGCGCTTGTCCTCGAAATGCCGGCGCCAAAGAAGACCCTGCGCGACCATCTCGAGGGTGTAGACCTGATCCTCGAGACGCTCGACCAGCTCGACGCGGAAGACCTCACCGAAGCGCGCAAAGTGGAACTGAGCGAAGACCTGATATCGGCCCTCGCCGGCACGCGCGCCAAAGTGGACAACGTACACCGCGCGCTCGCGATGTTTGAAGGGCTCGAGGCCGCGGCCGAAACCGAAATCGCACGGCTTGCGGCGCGCGTGGCGAGGTTCGCACGGCAGCGCGAGCGGTTGACCGATTACGTCATGGCCACCATGAGCGCGTCGAAGCTGACGCAGCTCGACGGCGAAACGGTCACATTCAAACTGCGGACCAACCCCGTCAAAGTGGCGATTGACGACCCCGACCTGATCCCGCAAAACCTTCTGCGGTTCAAGGCGCCACCCCCGCCCGAGCCCAACAAGGACGCGATTAAATCCGAGCTGAAATGCGGCCGCGAGGTTCCCGGCGCCCGCCTGATCCAGACGCAGAGATTGGAGCGCAAATGAGCCCCGCGAGCGCGCCCAACGCGGCCGACACCGTAATCCTTGGCTTTATGTGCGTCATGCTCGTATACGCGCTCTGGCTGCTCGTAATCGGCATCGCCGCGGCGATCCGCGGCGGCGACTCGCACGAACTCGAGCACTTCGAGAACTGGCTACCGAGCTGGATCGCGGCCGGCTGCTACTTGATCGGCTTCCTGATCGGACGCAGGCGCGAGCCCGCGCAGAAGGCCGGCAGCTCGCGGCCGTCCCAACGTACATCGAACGCGGAGGCGCCCGGCTCCGTGTCGTAGACGTAGACTATCTCCCCCTGGGCCCCACCGGGCACGCAATAGCCAGGGTTATCGGCCGCGGCGATCCGCTCCACACGATCCCCGCGGCCGAGTTGTTTTTGGGAGTCCATTTTTGAAATCATCGCCCATTTGGCGACTTATGAAATTGACGCACAAGCAACCACTGCGCGCCGCGATCTACGCGCGCGTTTCGACCCTCGAGCAGAAAACCGATATGCAGCTCACCGAGCTGCGCGAGTACTGCGCGCGCATGGGTTGGGAAATAGCCATCGAATACCAGGAGAAGGCCTCGAGCGTAAAGAAGCGGCCGACCTTCGAGCGCATGATGCAGGACGCGCGGCTCCGCAAGTTCGATGTTCTGGTGGTTTGGAAACTGGACCGTGTAGCGCGCTCGACCAAGCAATTTATCGATGTCGTGCTCGAGCTGGACGGCCGCGGGATCCGGTTCCTTTGTCCGACGCAGGGAATCGACAGCGACCGGCAAAGCGCGAGCGGTACCCTGCTTATGCACATCCTGGCTGCGGTGGCACAGTTTGAACGCTCCATCATCGTTGAGCGCGTGCGAGCTGGAGTCACCGAGGCGCAGCGACAAGGCAAGCACTGCGGCCGGCCGAAGAAGATATTCAGACGCGACGAGGCGCGCCGGCTGCGCGATGCCGGCCAAAGCCTGCGAGCCATCGCCGCGGCGCTTGGCGTGTCGGTGATGACCGTTCAACGCGTGCTAAACAGTTAGACCAGTGCCCGACCCTCGACGGCCCGAGCTGCGCCCGTATTGCCCGATTTGCGAGCCCCCGCGGCAACCGTTGACACCGTTGCACGTCACGGTTTTTTGCTTCCGGCATTCAACGATGCTGGTGAAACTCCAGGGAGACGCCGGCGAATGTATCAAAAGTCCTCGCGAACTCCCCCCAAACCTGCATTGATTCGCTGCAAGTTAGCCGTCTGATTTTCGCGTCACAAAACCATTTGCTTTAGTTACGGTTTTCCGCGTAAAACCATGGAAAATTGCATACTTACGCGTAGCGAGGCGTGATGTCGACCAGACGCCGCGGCGCCCCGATTCCACATAACTCCACACCCGACACCCCCGAAAATTTCCGCGAGCGCGCCGGCCGGCGCAAAAACCAGACGCGCGCCCGATCATCCTCGAGCGCGCGTTTTTTCCAAGGCCGCTATCAATCGGTGAGTAGACGCCCGGCCGGCGAACCGTGCAGATTTTTGACCGGCCCAACGTTCCAAGCAGGATACACCCGCGGCAGCTCGAGCGCACCCGGCGCCAAAAATAAATGCGTGCGCACGCTTGCATCCGTGCGCACGGTTTGGTATATTTGTACTTGAGAGACGAAATGAACGAAACGCTAAAAGGCACCGCAGACACAGAGCGCGAATCGCGCCTGGACGCCGAGCGCGTCACGCTCGAATTCGCGCAGAAGTCCACACGCAAACTGGACGCCGGCAAAAAGCCTATGACCGAATCGCCCCTGTTCGGCGGCGAAGCGCAAGGGAGCTTGTTCTAAACGACTATGACCAACCACAAAGCAGCACTTCTCGACGCGATCCGCGCAGGCGACCGCGTGACTATCGCTAACCGCTTCGGACAGATGCGCACCGGCCGCGCAGTCATGCGAGGCCCGGCCGGTTGGGTTCTGAATATGGGCGGCAAGCACGGCACGCCCGATATCGCGACCGAGCACAACATCGTGGCGGCACACGCCGCGAGCGCGCGCCGGATTCGCGAGCTGATCGAAGACGAAGGATGGACGCCGGCCGAGGCGCGCACGCTGGCAAAGGAGGGATTCTGAGCGCCGCGGCGATCCCCGGCGAGTGCGCCGTCGAGTTTGAATACGGCATCGTGTACGGACCAGACGGCGAGGCCTGGCGATACGGCAACAAGCACGCGGCGCGCTTCGGCCGGTACCTGTCGCAGCGGCCGGCGACCGCGGAGGATCCGCTCGATGAATACCGCATCACGTACGAATTCAAGGACAGCGCGCCGACGCGCGCCCGGTACCTGAAGCGCAAGCACGACAAGCGGCACCCCAACCAGCCGGTGTTGTTCGCGGATATGTTCGCACCAAAGAAATAAAACCGTGCGCACGCTTGCATCCGTGCGCACGGTTTGGTACATTTGAGTTTGGAGGAAACAAAACGAATGACGACGCAAGCAACCACCCTGAACGCCAGCGAGCGCAACGTTGTAGCAATGGCGCTTCTTCTGGCAGCGGACCAGTACGACAAAGACGAGCAACTGATGCGCTCAACGGCCGGCGCGCCGAGCTTGAACCGGCTCGCTGACCAGTTCAAAGAGCAAGCGGACACGGCGCGCCGCATCGCGGAACTGCTCGAAAACGCCGAGTACGTCGAGATTGGCGCCGACCGCGAAGCGGACCAGGGAGACATCTACTAATGGCGAAAGCACGCCCCCATGTCTGCGACACAGAGAGCCCGTCGCGCCCTTGCTGTTGGGCGGCGCGCATGGCCGAGCTCAAGGCATACGAAGCCGCGGACGACGCGCGAGTAGCAAAGTACGGCGCCCTGAGATGCCCGGTATGCCATCAGGTCTATCGAGTAACGGACGGCATCGTGGAAGATCACGCACCGATCTGCACTGGCCCGTTGAGCGAAGAATCGATGTGGAGGTAAACGGATGACGCACGCCGCAGACAGCCCGGTAAAACGCGAAACGAGCGCGCACGTACGCCGGCGCGCGCTGATCGTTGAAGTACAGCAGCACTGCGCAGTGATGCGCGAGAAGGGGCGCCGCGACCGTGTAGCAGTACCCTGGGACGCCATCTACGACCTGGGGCTCAAGCTGCGCGCTCGCGCGGCCGCGGCCGAAAAACGCGAACAACGGAGGACGAAAGGATGAGTTACCGTGTATGGCTTCGCTCGAAGCCTGGGTTTTTCACGCAGTATGACGGCTACGTGGACGTGAACGTGGCGACGACGCCGGCAGATGAAGACGCCGCGACCGAGATTAAGGCCGCGGCGGTGCGCAAGCTGCGCGCTTCGAGCTTCCCCGACCGCGACGGCAGCATGTGGACGGTGGACCGAATCGAGGTACTGGGATGAACGAGAAGCAGCTCGCCGCGCAGGCGCTCGCCCGCCTGCGGTGGGACGACCCCGAGGCGGATCGCGACCAGCCGCGGCGCGCCGGCGCCCTGGGTGGCCGGCCGGCAACGTGCGAATGCGCAGCGTGTCCGAAGTGCAAACGGCGCGCGGCTCGCCACCGCAGGGAGGCCGGCCGATGACGCCCGCCACATTCACCCAGGACGACGCCCGCGAGCTGTTAAAGCAGCTCGCATCGGCGTTTCGGCGCGCCCGACATAAAACACTCGCGGAATGCTTCGACCTGTACACGGATAATTGGCGCAGCTATGGACCGGATGCGGTGATTCGCAGCGAAATAGCGGAGATCCTCTTTAGTACCGTCGATTTGTGGAAGTGGCAGCGGCGCGCCCGCACCGCGGACGACTTGCCGACGCCGCGCAGGGCCAAGGGCGCCGCGATATCGAGGCCGCGGCGATGAGCGGCGCAGCTCGCCAGCGGCCCAAAGCGCGGCCGTGCGCTTGGTTACACGCCGGCGCCGTTTGAGGGAACTGGCGCAAAAGTTTCTTGGTTAGCCTAGACCTATGGGCGCAGCGCCGGCGCGCTTGATAACGCATGTTCCGGAGACGCGCTGCGTCGAATGCGGCCGACACATAAATGTCATCTACAGTGAGGCGCTGCGGCCGCGGCCTGGCGAGCCCGTCGCCTGCGAGCTGTGCGGCGCCGTCGCGACAATTGACGCGGCCGGTTATCTGCGCGCTTTCACCGAGGCCGAGTTTGACGCCATCGTGCAGGATCCCGACGCGATTCAGGCGCTATCGAAGTCCAACCGCGCGGTGTTTCTGGTGCGCAGACCTGCAAAGAATCGCAGGCGGTCAGCGCCGACAGATGAAAATCGGCTTTAGCGTCACCGTAGCGTCACCCTCGCAGTACGACACCCCATCAATAACGAACGTTTCAGGCCCTGGCACCGAGAGCACGCTCGCGATTTCGATAACGTCGCCAATCTTGAGCGCCGGCCACGCCGCCGCGAAACTTGTCACATTGATAACGCGCCCCGGCCGCGGGATCGAGATGAGCTTCGCGCCCGGTTGCCAAAGGAGGCGCTCCGGATCGAGCGCGGCCGCGGCGAGCGCGGCGAGGAAATTGCGTCGGTTCACTCTGTCAAACTTAACAGGCAAATGGCCTGGCTGTTTTCGACTCGCGATTTAGGCGCTTCGCAGGCGCGCATCGAGGCAGCACTCGCCAGGATCGAAGCCAAACTAAACGGAGTAACAACCCACATGGCACAGCTCGACAGCCTCACCGCAGAAGTCACGCGTAACACCAGCGTCGTAGGTTCGGCGCTAACGCTCATCCAGGGACTTGCCGCCCAGATACAGGCGGCAGGCACCGACCCGGCCGCGCTCGCTACGATCGTGGCGAGCCTGAAAGCGAACGATGACCAGCTCGCCGCGGCCATTGCGGCCAACACGCCCGCGGCGCCCTCGAGCAGCACCCCGCCGAGCAGCACCCCGCCGAGCAGCTCGAGCACCGCGGCTTAATGGCCGTTGGCCAGAACGGTATTTGTCGCGGCATTCCCCACGTTGTTGAAGACGGCGCCAGGATTGCCCGTTACTATCGTGGCGTCGATCACGCCGGCCGATTGCTCGAGGGTTATCAGATTGCAGCCGGCCGGCGCGATCACGCCGTTATTCTGGATCCGGTTATTGACGGCCTGGCACCCGGCGACATTCGCGTGCAGGTAGATTGCGTGCGCCCACACTGAGCCCGCGGCGATCAGCACATCGTTGTTCGTCACTGAATTGTGATCGAGCTGCGGTTGTCCGGAGACACCCGACGAGATGAACACGGCGCCGGCGAATTTATTGCCGGTGGCCATGCATCGCGAGGTACTGTCAAAGATCAGCGCGCGCCCGTCCGCGGCCCCGTTGCGCACGATGCAGCCTTGCACGAGCGCGCCGGCCGAGGTTACGACTTCAATCGCCATGATCGACGGCGCGATGAGGTTGCAATCGATGACATTCCCGAGGCAAAGCGCATCATCGCAGCTCGCGAGCGATAGCGCGCCGTTCGTCTGCGCAGCGAAGCGGAAGCGGTTGCCGCGGACAATGGGCGCGACCGGCCGCGCACCCCCGAAGGCGCCGATTTCGACGGCGAAATTACCCCCCGCATGAATGAAAAAGTTATCCTCTACGTGCGCATCGGTGAGAACGCCGGCACTCGCGAACGTATGCAGCGCGAGGCCATGCGCCTGCGCATTCGTGCAGCCGGTTGTATCGATCCGGTTGCGGCAGAAGCGGAAGTTAGCGCCCACATCCTGCGCGAAAACCGCATCGGTCATGCCCGGATCCGGCGCAGTAAAAGTGTTCTCGAGGATTGAGGTATCAGGCATGTTCTGGCCAAGGTCAATCGCGCGATAGTGCCACCCTGCAACGCGGTTGCCGGCGATGGTGTAATTCGATGCGTTATACGCGGCGAACGCGCAGCGGCCACCCACGAGGTTAAGGCCGCGGACCTGGACGTTTGAGCCCCCGGTGAACCCAAAAAGATCCTGCGTTGGATCCGTTTGGGTGATGGTGACGCCGGCGCGGCCGATCACCGCCACGTTGGACGGCAGCATGATGACGGCCGACACCGCGGCGCTTTGATCCGCGATCACGACGCCCCCGAGCGCCGGCAATGCGGCGAGGGTTTTAGCGATATCGCCGGCGAAACGCGAAGTGTAGAGCGCGCCATCGTGCAACGCGAAGGCCTCGCCGTCGAAGGCGAGCGGCGCGGCGATGTCGAACGGCAGCGAGCTGATTACCAGAGGCGGATTTAATTGCACAGCCATACCCGGCAGGGTAGCGCAAAACGCGCTACAATTCCGTGCGTACGGAATGGCCGACAAACCTACGAGTTTTCGATTGAGCGATGAGGCGCGCTCGCAGCTCGCCGCGCACGCCAAGCAACACGGCATCTCGCAAGCCGATGTAATCGAGCTGGCGATCCGCGAGTACTGCGGCCGGCGCGATTTGCCGGCGCAGCTCCGCGGGCTGCGCGCGTTCTCGAGCGCCGCGAAGAAAGCAGGACTCAAATGACTGGCGAGAGCGAAGCGGAACGCGCGCACTGGGAGTGCTTTCACTGCGGTTTCGCCACGTCTGACCCCAAAGAAGCTGCGGCGCACTTCGGGGATCGGGACGACGCGGAGGAGTTCAAGCCTCTGTGCCGCTGGTGGAATCGTATGTCACCCGAGGAACGGGGTGATGCCCTTCAGGATGTTATCCAGCAACTCAATGAGGCTAACGAAGAGGCACGTCTTCAGGGCACCAAGATTGAGGGCTTGGAATACCGACTGTTGGACTTCGAGTCCTTGGTAGGTAGTCGATTCAAGGGCGCGAAAACCATCAACGACGCTTTCAATCAGTTCGACAGCATGGAAGGGCGTGCGCTGGCCGCAGAGGAAAGCCGAGACACCCTCACCGCCGCTCTCCAGCAGGCGCGGGAGGCGCTAAGGGCAGCGGAATCGATCATAGAGAAATCGCGTGATCGATTCAAGCATATTGCTGCCGATACCTCACCCGAAGGCTACGGTGGCGGTCATGAGCGCGTCTGTTACAACGCCACTTGCGGGCAAAGGGAACTTGATGCCGATCTCGCCCGCATCGCCGAGGTGCTGACAGATGCCCGATAGAACGGTTCTGGAGAACAATCAGGACAACCGCCGAGCGGACGCGCGCCGCAGAATTGCCGCGATGCCGCTCGAAACCGTCCGCGTCGTCGCCCTGGCTTGCGGACGCGGCGAGTTATTCGAGGCATTAGTCGGCCCCCCCGTACACGCCGTTTTCGTGGAAATCTTGAGCGCCGCGGCGCGCGAGCGCATGGAGCGCGAGGCCGGCGCCCGATGAACCCGCCGTTTTTCAAGCCCCGCGAGCGGATCCGCGATCCGCACGTCATCCATACGCATTCCATCGTTTCGCACCGCACCGGCCGCGGTGTAGTGGTGATCGAGTGGAACCGCGAAAGCGGACAGTTTGACCCGGAGGACGCGCGCAAATTCGCGATGACGATCCTGCGCGAATGCGACAACGCCGAAACCGACGCGTTTATCTATTCGCATTTCAAAGGCGTCGGACTCGAGGGCGCGCAGCTAGGGTTTTTAATCACCGAGTACCGCAAATATCGCGCGAATCTCGAGCGGCTCGCAGGCGTGCGAAGCACGAAAGACGAGATTCCGGAGGATGACCGGCGATGACCTCATGCCCGTTTTACGGGCTCGCGATGTTTGGCGCGACGCCCTCAACGATCCCGATATTTCAGCCGACGCACGGCAACCAGTGCGCACTCATTACCCACGCGCGCGCCCCCTGCTACATGGAGATGGACGGCCTGCGCCCCGACTGGAAAGAATGCGGCCGCAACCCCGCGATAAATGGCACCTACGAGTACGGCATCGCAGAAGCGCGCCGGCGCATGGAGCTGAAGCGCGCGAGCGAGGACCGCGAGCGATGAAAACGCGCTCGCAGTTTCGCGGCATGCAGCGAATTGCGGCCGGCTGTTACGCGGACGCGGCCGGCGCCATGCATATCGACCTCATCGAATTTTGCAAGTACCTCGGGGTAGCGCCAACCGTCGAGAATCAGCTCACCGCGCAGCGCATTATTCAAAGGACGCTGCGGGAGGCCCTGCCCGAGCATGTGTTTGATGATGTGGAAATCGTGCTCGAGGATCACGACGAATGAAAACAACGCTGATCGTCCGCGGCTTCGGTGATGGCCGGCTCCAATTCGAGGATGAGGTTTATATCGACCCCTGCGATCCCTGCGCCGTCGCTACGCTCGCCGCGCGCCACATTCGACAGCTCGCGTCCTACAGAACGCACATGATCGAGCTGGAATTTCTGGGCGAGGCCGACCCCGAGAAGCGGTTTTTCAGGTTCGGCACCGATCCGCGGTTGTTTCTGCGCAATGCCAATTAGGCCCGAGCTGCGGAAATATTACGGCGCCGCATGGCGTGAGTACCGCGGCATGCTGATTGCGCTCGCCGGCGACCGCTGCACCCGCTGCGGCGCCGCGCACCCGATGCTGAACGGCGCCCACGTCTCGCACGATCCGCGCGATATGGAGCTGGTAACGGTCTGGTGTCCGCGGTGTCACGCGCGGCACGACGCCCCGCACCGCTACGCGATGATGCGGCGCGGCCATGCGAAACGCGTGGGGCAATTGTGGCTATTCCCCGAGGTTGAATGGGCGCCGTACGCGTCCTGGATGATCCCGCGGCGCGTGTTGCGAGCAGCTCAGGAAAGGCTCTTTTGAAATGAAAACCCCCGAAGAAGCAGCGCAATTTCTGAATGAGTTTTCAGGGCGGCGCCACGCGATTACGCAGCGCATTGTGGCCGCGGCGCGGCCGTTAACTGACATCCTGAAGGATTTCGGCTGTGCGCATTCGGCCGCGCCCCTCGAGCAGCTCTATTTCGAGCTGGATGCGCTCGAGCAGGAAGCCAAGGAGGCCGCGGACCAAAACCCCGAGGTTGTCCTGGCATTGTTAATGCGCTCTGTGAAGAAATAACGCGAATACGCGGCGAAACCCGCGGGTTTTTGCGCGCGCCTGCGACCGACAGCACTAATCTCTTAGGCATGGCTACAAACACAACCGCAGGCGCCCCCAAAAAGCGCGTGCGGAAACCTCGCGGCACGGCGCGCAAACGCGACCGTGCGCCAAGTGGCCAAGCAACCAAAAACCGCACCATTAACGCGGCCGGCGACTATCCGCCCGGCTCGCATGAATTCACGCAACTAATTTTGGACCAGGCTGTAACGGAATACTTGGCAGTTCCGGCAAACGCGAAGAAGTACACACTTTCGACGGTTCCATTCTTCCAGGTGCTCTCATGGAACGAATCGCTTTGCACCTGGAACAAGACGCCGGCCGGCGAGCAGGCGGCAGAAAAAGCGATGGCCGCGGGAGGTTCTAATTAGCGTGCCCACCACCAGGAAGGCCAAGCCAAAAACCACGGCCAAAAAGACCACGGCCACGGCCAAAAAGACGACCGTGAAGCGCACCGCGACCACCGCGGCCGCTAAGAAGACTGCGACCGCACGCAAGACGCGGACGGCCGGCACGACGAAATAAATCGCGTTTCAGAATTTTCTGATTGCGGAGTACTCGTGAGTTTTGCAATGCTCACTGTGGGTCGCGAGTTTTGCAAGGCTAGCGGCTCTGAAAAAAGTATCGCCAAGGGGTGCGGTTGGAGTCCTAAAACTCCATCAGGCCCGCACCCCCGCGCTACTCGATTCGCCTGAGATCGAGACTTTGACACGCCCACCCCAACCCGAGCCCCCGAGATTCCAACGCGGTTGTAGTTTGCGCAGACGCCGGCGCCTATGAGCGAACCCCGGCAAAAGCGCGCGAACGCATGGCGCACGCCACCGGCCGGTACATCCGCTTACGCCCCCCATCCTCACACCGCACCCGATTTTTACAGCTTGCTTTCAACGAGCGAGCGCGTTGTGTTGGACTGGCTAAAGAGCCCCCGGAACAAGCACGCGCGCGAGCTGGATGCCAAGGCCTGGTACTGCGGCCAATGGTCATACGTGACCCTGGCGCGGCAGCTCCGCATGCACTGGACAACGGTTCGGCGCGCGTTGTTGGGGCTCATTCGGAAATGCTCGCTCGACGCGCGGCCGGTTTGGAGTCTCGACGGCCGCGGCCACCGGCGCGTGGGTACCGTGTACACGATCCCTGCCTATGGCGATGCGCTCGAGCGGCGGCGCGCGCTTCCGGATGTGGCGATCACGGCCGTAGGGCATCTCTTGTGTATCGGTCGATCACGCCGCATTATGACCAAAGCCGAGGCGCAGGAATGGCAGATTGACCTCGCGCGAGCGCCGCGGACGTACAACGAGCGCGAATTGCCGGCGCCGGCCCCCGCCGTCGATACCGCAGCAGCGAGCGAAGGCGAGCAGGCGGCGGCACCGGCGCACGGCCCGCCCGCAGAGGAAGGAGCGATGCACCAGAAACCGCAAGCGGTACCCCTCGCGATCCTCAAAGCGTTCCGGCTCCACGTCGCCGGCATGGTCCCGAAGGGAGACGCGGAACACCTGATTTCGGCGGCGCGCCAGATCGCGGCCGGCCGCGGTGTTCCATTGACAGATGAGGATATCTGCGAGTGCATCCACGCCGGCGCCGCGGCCGCAGGCAAGAAAGGCGTGCGCTCGATTCGGTTCTATCGCTCGACACTGCCCGAGAAGGTAAACGCGTTGCTCGATGAGCGCGGCGACCGCATCCGCGAGTGGAAGGACAAGGGCGGCGCGTGTCCGCTTTGCCGCGATGCCGGTTGGCGAATGGGCACCGTCCGCGGGATCCCGCAGGAGGTTCGCTGCGATTGCACGCCCCTCGAGCGGTTCAAGCAGCTTCTCGAGCACCCCCCGGACCACCCCGCGGATATGCCGACATTGCCGACATTGCCGACATTGCCACCCCCCGACCCCAACGCGTGCCCGATGTGCCACGGCGAAGGGAAGCGCGGCTATGGAGCGGATCGAAGCGACTGCGGAATGTGTCGAGGATCCGGCCGCATCGCCCCCCCCTCGAGGCAGCGCGCGGCCGGTTGATTTTCTGCCAGGCGAGGGAAGACACCCCCCCCGCCAAACTCTGCGCCAAATTGCGCGTGGCAGGCGAATTGCCTATTTACACGCGCCCGAGGCCCTCGCGGCTGAAGCGCCACCGCGGCGCGACATTCGAGCCCACATTCAGGACGAAACTCGCACCGGATCGCGCGGCGCGCCGTAGGTAGGCTTCCGGCAACCCGGAATAGCTCACAGCTTCCGGCAGCGTCAGCCAGGGACGTTCCACCGGCCGGCCGGCCGCGAGCTGATCGACCATGAAGGCCATCGCCGGCAGAAAGTCCGGCGCGGCCGGCGCGGTGGGTTTGGTTGCTTTCACCAGGGCAGTACCGGCCGCGGGCTCATTTGATACCGGCAGCTTTTCCGCGACCGGCACCGCGTAAATATTGGGCGCGCCCGCATTGTAGGCGTCCAGGTCCCTGCGATTGTAAACCGCCATCTTTCCCCGCCCTCGAGCGCGTGCGTGCGTCTCGACCTGCACATAGCCCCGCTGCGCGAGCCTCTCGAGCTGGCGCACGCTCAGGCCGACAAGCTCCGCAGCTTCTATTTTGGGCACCCAACGGATGAGCGCCGGTTTCGGTTTGGTTGCTTGCTTCAAATTTCCGTCTCCTTTCCGCGTCACCGTCGCGACAATTGCCGCGACCGTGACGTGTTAAGCCAGCGTGCCCTACCGCACACGCGCCCCGCAAGGCCTGTTAGTACCGCTGTGGAAAACGCACATCACTTTTTTGTGATATGCGGCCGGCGCGCCTCACCGGATCCCCCGGCGCGAACCTATGCGCGAAGCCGCGACTAACCTATGCGCGAAGCCGGATTTGATCTATGCGTAAAGCACACATCCGACCTATGCGTAAAGCCAGGGCCTCTATGTGAATTCCCCTTTATCTTTGAAAGATTTACTGTGAATCGTCGTCCCTGCGGCACTGTGGAAACGGCCGGCCGCAATCGGCTGCGCCAGGAAAAAGGAGGCGCCAGCCGGCGCGACCCGACCAAGGCGCCCCGCAGGGATCCGGAGACCAGGCAAAATCCGGCGCGCAGCCTCACCGAACCCGCAAGGCACCCTATGAATGCCTGAATTCCGCCTTTCCTGCGCCGTTTAACGAAATCCTGACCTTTACGGCATTAGTGTGAAGAATTACACTTGTAGAACCTTGTTTCACGGTCTGAATGTCCAAGCAACCCGCGGCAGCAACCCCCCCGGCAGTAGTCGTAAAACTCTCACCCGCAGCCCGGAGGACGGCCCGCGGCAAGCGTGACGCCCTGATTGCCGATCACCTTGAACTGGTTCCCGCAATAGCCAGGCAGATAGCGCGGCAGCTCCCAACAGCGTTTGAGCTGGATGACCTGATTCAAACCGGCAACCTGGCGCTGACTTTGGCCGCGGCGCGATACCGGCCGTCTGAACACGCCGGCGCGCCGTTTGCGGCATTCGCCCGGCAGCGGATCCGCGGCGCGATCCTCGACAGCGTACGGCGCCGGCACTGGCAAAACGGCACGATGGCTGCGCTCGAGACGGCGCCCGAGCCCCGAGCGCCCGAGGTGATCGAGACGGAGATTGACCGCGGCCGACTGCGCCGGCGCGTGCAATCTGCAGTGGATCAGCTCCCCCCCCGCGAGCGCAAAATCATCGAGGCTTATTACTCGCCCGACGAACCCGGCCTCGCCGCGGTGGGCGCCCTGCACCGGATCGGCGCCGAGCGCGCCCGGCAGCTCAAAAACCAGGCCATCGGCCGGCTGCGCATCGGCCTGCGTTAACGCTCCCCTTCTCTCGCGGCGACTAACAAGCTTCATGGCCGCGAAGAAAGCAGCAGAAGCGCCGGCGCCCGCCGAAACCCCCCTGGGCGAGCTGGTCGATGAACTAGGAAAGATCGAGCACCAGCTCGAGCCCTACCGAGCGGCGATGGCGCGCGAGGACAAATTGCGCTTGATGATTCGGGCGCGCTTCGACAGTTCCCCCGCGGCCGAGGCATTCGAGACGGCCGGCGAGCGGTTTACGGCGCTTGTAGGCGCGCGCGGCAATGTCTCTGTGATCGACAACAAGCGCGCGTTTAAGGCGCTTGGCGCCGCGGCATTCCAGCGCATCGCGAAACTGACCCTCGCCGGCTTGCTGCGCGAGAACGTCGATACGGCCGGCATCGTCACCCAGGAACAGACCGGCCCGCGATCCCTGCGGATCTTTCGCAGAATCCCGCAGTGAAAACATCGCGGTGAATGTGTGACTGCGGCCATTGCGTTGAATGCGCGCGCCGGCGAGCCCTGCACACGGCCGCGTTACTGCGCTCGCCCGAACAAGCGGCCCGCAATGCGACCCGCGATGACCGCCTGCGCGAGCTGGACAAGCTGATCGCTCGAGACGACCGCAACGATTACAAGCGAAAACTCTACGCCAATGACCCCAAACGAAGAAATCAGCCAGAGCCTGGCGCCCCAAACGCAGGGAAATATAAGCCCCGCGGCCCCTATCGCCGCGGCGAGCATACCGGCGAGCACGCCGGCACCGGCCGCGCCGGCCGCGCCGGCCGCGCTCCCCGTAGCGCATCAGAGCCATCCATTCTGGAGCGTCCTACTTAAAACGCTGACGATCCTCGCGGCCGTCGCCCCGCCCGTCGTGGCCGTAGTGACTCACGGCAACTCGCCGGCCGCAGAGTCCGAGGCTTCGCAGCTCTCCGCGATTACGAGCGCCGTGTTGCAGGGTTTTCAGCAGCAGCAGTAAATGGGCGAAGACGTAAAACTCGACTACTGCCAGAGCGACCGCGATCTACTCAGAGACACCAACGCGAACGCGAAAGCCACCCTCGAGCTGGTGACGACCCACACCGAGGAAGACAAGGAGCGTTTCGAGCGCATCGATACGCGGATCGGGAAGCTCGAGACCTGGCACGCACGCGTTTCGGCCGTGTCGAGTTTCGCCGGATTCGTGGCCGGTTTGGCCGTGAAATACGCCGGCGCCAAGCTCGCCGGCCTGTTCGGTTAACGCTCGCGCTCGCTCATGGCGACTACAGAGGCAAGCAGCGCGTACCCGCAGCCTGTAGGCGATGGGCGCGAAGCGCGTCCAGGCCCCCTCCTGCCTGCGCCGCGCACGCCCTCGACGCCCGCCCTGGCCTGGTACGCGCTGCACCTATTCGCACACCGCGAGTTTAAAGTACGCGGCGAGCTGGACCGGCTGCGGTTCGATTGCTTTTTGCCGGCCGTCACCGAGCGGCGCGAATGGAGCGACCGCGAGAAATCGCTCGAGCGGCCGCTATTTCCCGGTTATATTTTTGTGCGGCTTAAACCTTCAGAATTCGAGCGCGTATCGCGCATCGCAGGCGTTACTTCGATCCTGGGGAATCCGGACCCCGAGGCGATCCCCGAGGCGCAAATCGAGGATGTGCGGCGAGTGATCGCGACGGGCGCCGCGGCCCCCTGCCCGTATGTGGCCGGCGCCGCGGTACGCGTCGAACGCGGACCCCTCGCCGGCATTTCCGGAATCGTTCAGCGCGCCGAGGCCGGCCGCACGCGGCTTGTAGTCGCCATCGAGCTGATGCGCCGAGCTGTCGAACTTGAGATAGATGCCGCGGACCTCGCCGCGGCCTAAGACCTCGAGGCCGGCCAGAAAACCCGCACTCGAGAAAGTTTCGGCCGAGCAGCTCGCGAGGGAAGCGCAGCCGATCCCGGCCGGCATCTGGGCCCAGGAACACCACGCGCGAATCTGGCGCGACGGCCGGTGTTCCCGGTGTCATATTCAGCCGCGCGCCGCGGTTTGCGCTCGCTGTCAGAGCCCGCTTTGCGCAGTCTGCAAGATCGAGCACGCCAAGGAAAAATGCAGGAAACCACGACTCGCGGCCTGATGATCCTCGCGCAAGCCATCGCGAAGCGCGAGGGCTTCGGGATCCCCGGCACGGTTCCCACGCGTTTAAACAACCCTGGCGATTTGATGTACGCGCACCAGGATGGTGCGTTACCGCATGGCGTGACCGGCACGGACGGCCGGCTGCGCGTGTACGCTGCTTTCGCTTCCGTCATGGACGGATGGCGCGCGCTCTATAACCAGATTCGTCTCGACGCCGGCCGCGGGCTCACGCTCGCCGAATTCATCGGGAAGTACGCGCCGGCGACGGACCACAACAACACATCGAGCTATCTGTCGTTCGTCATGCACGCGTGCCAAGTGCAGAACCCGGCGATGAAGCTCTCCGAACTAATCGCGCTTGACTGAGTACCAGCAAAAACGACTCGTAAACAAGAAGACGGCATTTTTACGCGCGTTCATTGCGAGCGCGAATTTGAGTGTTGCGGCCGCGGCCGTAGGCATGGATCGCTCGCGACATTATCAATGGCTCGAGGAGGACCCGGACTATGCAAAGCAGTTTCGCCAGGCCCGCATCGAGGCCGGCCAAACGCTCGAGGATTCGGCCGTCGAGCGCGCGTTGAAGGGTGTCTATGAGCCCATCGTGTACCAGGGCCAGTTTCAGTTTGCGCATCGCGACGTGAAGCTCTACACGCTCGCAGACGGCCGCGAGGTACGCGAGGACGAACTGCCCGCGGACAAGAGCGCGTTTGAGATTCGCGAGGAATTGACGCGCACCATCAGCGAGCCCTACGGCCCGCCCCTGGGCATTTACCGGCGCAGCGAGGGATTACACGCGCGCCTGCTGAAAGCGTTTATTCCCGAGCGATATTCAGACCGTTTCGAGGAACGCAAGGACGCGAGCGCCGGCAGCGGCGGCGCCGGCGGCGAGTTTGTCGTTAAGTTTGTCGCGCCAAATGACGCGAAAAGCCTTTGAATATCGCTGAATTCCCCGTAGCGGTGCAGTTTCTTTTCGCGCCCCACCGCTACAAAGTTCTATGGGGTGGCCGCGGCGCCGCAAAGTCCTGGGCGATAGCGCGCGCCCTCCTTCTGATGGGCGCGCAAAAGCCGCTGCGGATCCTCTGCGCGCGGGAAACGCAGAAATCCATCGCGGACAGCGTACACAAACTGCTGTGCGACCAGATCAGCGCGCTAGGCCTGCAAGAGCGGTACCGGATCGAGCGCGCCCGCATCATCGGCACCAACGGCACCGAGTTTGTTTTCGCCGGCCTCAAGCATGACCCCCACAGCCTGAAAAGCTACGAGGCGATTGACATTGTCTGGATCGAGGAAGCGCAGAACGTCTCCGATAGTTCCTGGGCGATCCTGATACCCACCATCCGGAAACCGGGCTCAGAGATTTGGATTTCATTCAATCCGATCCTCGAGACAGACGCGACATACCGGCGCTTTGTGGCGAGCCCCCCGCCGACCGCGAAGGTCGTAAAACTGACCTGGCGGGATAACCCCTGGTTTCCGGAGACGCTGCGCGAGGAACTCGAGCACCTGAAAGCGACCGACGCCGCGGCCTACTCCCATGTGTGGGAGGGCAACTGCGTCTCGATTGTCGATGGCGCGATCTACGCGGCCGAGCTGCGCGCGGTGGACGCCGGCGAGCGCATCACGCGCGTACCCTACGACCCGACGCGCCCCGTTCATACGGCCTGGGATTTGGGTTGGGGTGACGCGATGGCCATCTGGTTTGTGCAGGCGACCGGCCGCGAGTATCACGTTATTGACTACCTCGAGGGGAATCAAAAACCCCTCCAGCACTACATCGCCGCGATGCAGGCGCGCGGCTATGTGTACGGCACCGACTATCTCCCGCACGACGCCAGAGCGCACGAACTTGGCACCGGGCGAAGCATCGAGGAAATGCTCAGAGCGGCCGGCCGCACGGTTTACATCGTTCCGAGGCTCTCGATTGCGGACGGCATCGCCGCGGCGCGCTCCATCTTTCCGTTGTGCTGGTTCGACCGCGAGCGCACGAAAGACGGCATTCAGGCGCTCAGGCATTACCGCTACGTCAAAGACGAAACGTTAGGCATCGCCAAGCGCGAACCCTTACACGATTGGTCATCGAACGGATCCGATGCGTTCCGCTATCTCGCGGTGTCGATCCGGCAACCGGAAATCGAGCGGCGCGAAATTCGCGAGCTGCGCATGTTTGACGACTCGAGCGATGACGCATGGATGGCGTGAGGATCGCCGCGGCGACGCCGCGACAAAAGGACAAAGGTTTGAAACGAATCAAAGGCGAGCCCCGCACGAAAAACGAACTCGCGCGCAAGCTGCGAGCGATGGCGGCAAGGATCACAGACCGCGAGATGCTCGAGGCATTTTTGCGCGCGGTACCGGCCGCGGATCGCGAGCGCGTAGCGGCGCTTGTGGTTCCCCACGTTCGTTTCATTTGACGCGACACATGGAAGCTCCAAACGACTTTGACGCGGCAAAATCCCGCGATTTGGAATGGGCCATCTGGACCGAGGGCGCGCAGCTTATTTTTTTGCCGCGCCACATTCGCGTGCGGAATTGCGGCTATGTTCCCCCACCGGACCCAGGCCCCAAGGTAACGACCGATGGCATTTAAATCACTCGCGCAAGCGCGCAGACTCCTGGCGAGCGACTCCCCGCTCACCGAAGCACAGAAAGCGGAATTCAAAGCCGCGACGGATTTCTCGAAGCTCCCCGAGCGGATCAAGCCGGCCGCAAAGCCGCGGCCGCTATTCCCACGCCGAAAGAAGTAACCAGCATTGAAACCTAACCTGCGCCGGCCGGATAAACAACCGGATGAGGAATTTTTCACCACGATGCGCGAGCGGTTCCGCGCGGCGCTCGAGGCCGACGCGAACGACCGCAAAGCCGCGGAATACGATGTCAAATTCGCGGCCGGTGGAAAAAACCAGTGGGACCGCGCTGTATACGCGCAGCGCAAGAAAGCCAAGCGGCCGATACTCACCGAGAACCGGCTCGCGCCGAGCATCGCCCAAATTGTCAATGACGGCCGGCAGAACAAGCCGGCGCTCGAGTGCGAACCGATGGATGGCGCGACCGAGCAGAGCGCAGAGTATTTCGAGGGGCGCATCCGGCAAATCGAGTACGAGTCAGACGCGGACGTGGCCTACGACACGTCGCGCGAAGGGCAGGTTACTTGCGGCCGCGGGTTTTATCGCGTCACGACCGAGGCGACGGCCGGCGACGCGTCGAAGCAGCGCGCGTGCATTGAACCCATTGATAACCAGTTTGCGGTTGTGTGGGATCCGGCAGCGCAGCGGTACGACCTCGAGGACGCAGATTTCTGGTTCATCGTTCGCACCATTTCGCAGGAACAGCACGAGCGCGATTTCGGCACCGACACGCTCGCGTCGAAGCAGGGCTTTTTCCTCGAGGGCATCAACCCGGCGCCCGATTGGATGGGCTTAGGCTCAGGCAAGAACTACGTTCGCGTCGCGGACTACTACCATCGCGATTGGGATGACCTCACCGACGACGGACACCCCACGGTCAAAATCTGCGCGACGAATGGCGTCGAGGTTCTGGACGAGACGGACTGGATCGACCCCGCGGGCGTCATCCCGGTTATTCCGGTTTTTGGGAAGCAGCTCTTTGTCGATGACGAGAAGCGCAATTTTTCGCTGATCCGAAACGCCATCGACCCGCAAAAACTGGTGAATCTGTACGCGTCGAACATCGCGGAACAGATTAGCCAGATGCCAAAGAACCCCTACATGGTGGCAGAGGGGCAAATCGCCGGCCGCGAAAAAGAGTGGGAAGAAATCAACGAGGTTCAGCGCGCGGTGGTGCAGTACAAGACGCGCGCCGCGAATGGCGACCAGGCCGGCCCGCCAGTGCGCACCGCGAACGAGCCCCCCATCCAGGCGCTCGTTACCGGCTATCTGCAAGCTATCGACGCGATCAAAGCATCGATGGGCATCTTTGACGCAAGCCTGGGCGCCGGCCCCGGCGATACGGCCGGAATCGCGATTCAGAAGCGCCAGAAAGAATCGGATGTAGCGAATTTCCACTTTGCCGACAACGAGGAACGCTCGCGCAAAAAGTTGGGGCGCATCCTACTGCGGATCATTCCGTTACTCGACGGCACCGACCCCGCAGAGCACCCGATCCGCGGCGCCGATGGCAAGGTGCAAATGCGCCAGGTCAATGTACGATACCTCGACCCGAAGACCGGCCAACCCGTAATGATCGACCTCTCGAAACCGGGCGAGCACGGTATTGCGGTACGCACCGGCCCGTCGTTCACCAGCCAGCGGCAGGAAGAAAACGAGCGACAGGGCGAACTTATCAAGGCAGCGCCCGAGCTGCTATGGATCCTGGGCGATTTGTATTTCAGGACCAGCGACGGCCCCGGCGCGCAGGATATGGCCGAGCGCATGGAGCGCGCCATCGGGCTGCGTACCCCTGGGCTGATCGACCAGAAGCAAAACGACCCGCGGGCGCAGCTCCAGCAGGCGCTACAGCAGGCGCAGCAGGCGCACGTTCAGAACCAGCAGTTAATCGCAGAGGTTCATAAACTCGCGCACATCCTCGAGACGCGGCAGGCGGAATCTGACGCGAAGTTCAACATCGAGGCTTTGAAGTCCTGGACTCAGTTAAAGGTGGCGGAAATCTCCGCGAGCGTTAAAACCGGCATTGCCGACGCCGACCGCGAGGGCGCGCAGCTCGAGGCCATGTTTGACCAGGCTCACCAGGTAGGACTCGCGGCGATGGAGCACAGCCACCAGGTGCTACAGAACCAGCAGCAGCAGGACAACGCGATGGAATCGCAGCAGAACCAGCAGGAATTCCAGACCGCGCAGCTTCAGGCGGCGCCCGAGGTTCCACCGCGGCAACCACAGGTTAAGCAGTAAACCCACGCGTCACGGCCCGCTTAAAGACCGCGCGAAGGACACACATGGAAGAACAGGACGCCCCCCGAGGCGACTACTCGATTAGCGAGCTGCGCTCGATGATGACCGGCGAGCAGCCGGCCGACAAGACCAGCGAGGCTGATGGAGCTGAAGACCACACCGCGGAAGGTACCGACGCCGGCGACGGCGAGGGCACCGACCAGAACCGCTCGAATTCGGAAGCGAGCGACGCAGACGCAGACGGAAAAAAAGACGAGGGCAGACCCCGCGGCGAAGATGGCAAGTTCAAAGCGAAAGAGGGCGACAACGTCCAGAAGCGCATTGACAAGGCAATCAAGGCCCAACGGGAAGCCGAGCGCGAGCGCGACGAACTCAGAGCACAACTGGCTAAACCGGGATCGCAACCCGCCAAAGAAACAGCGCAGCCAGCGGCCGAAAAGAACGAGCGCCCCGATCCCGCGAAGTTTGAAACGTACGACCAGTACATAGAGGCTCTACAGGACTGGAAGTACGACGAACGCAAGCGGAAGGATGCCGCGGAAGCGCAGGCGGAAACTCAGCGCCGCGCAGAAGCGCAGACCCTGGGCGAGCACAATGCGCGCGTAGGAAAAGCCCGCGAAACTCACAGCGATTATGACGACGTTCTCGCGACTGTCGCGACATTGCAGATTTCGCGCGAGCTGCACCAGGCCATTGTCTCGAGCGAGTACGGCCCCGAGGTAGCGTACCGACTCGCGAAAGACCCCGATGAAGCCAAACGGATTGCGGCGCTTCCACCGCTGCGCCAGGTGGCTGAATTCGGCCGGCTCGAAGCTCTCGTAAATAAACCGGCTGCGAAAACCGCAGACAAAAAGCCACTGCCGAAACCGGCCGCAAAAGTGGGCGGCGGCGCCAGCGCAAAGTCCCTTGCGCTCGATGACCCCGATATTTCGATGTCCACTTTCAAGCGGCTCGCGACAGCGGCGCTCAGGAAATAAAGAGGAAAAATTTTGGCGAATAACGTAATTCTCACGCCGCAAGTGTTCACCCGCCTGGTTCTCATGAACCTGGGTGGATACCTCGCGGTTTGCAAGAACATGACGAAGCAGTACAGCAAGGAATTTGCCAAGGCCGGCGCAAAGGTTGGCGATACCGTCAGCGTGCGCAAACCGCAGCGGTTCCAGGCAACGCGCGGGTTGCTCTATCAACCCCAGGCGTTGACGAACATCAAAACGACGATCACCGTCAACGATGTAACAGGCGTCCATTTTGAATGGGATTCGGTTGAAAAAACCTTGTCCATCGATGAAATTCAGGAAAGCTACGCCAAGCCCGCGGCCATCGCGCTTGCGCACGATGTGAACTCGCGCGCCGCACAGTTCTGCGCGCAGAACACGTTTAACTGTGTCGGCACCCCCGGCGCGCCTCCGACGTTGATCGACACCTATCTGTCTGCCGGCGACAAGATCGTGCAGTTAGGACTTCCCCCCGAGGAAGACCTGAGCATGATTATCAATCGCAAAATGTCATCCAATTTTGTGATTGGCCAGAAGCAGCTCTACAATCCGGCCGGCTCGCTTGGACGTGCATACGACAAAGGCGAGGTTGACGGTTCTCCGCTTGGCTACAAATGGCACCGCGATCAAACGATCTATGTGCAGACGATTGGCGCCCAGGGCGGCACCCCGCTTATCAAGGGATCCGGACAGACCACCGCGAACGGCAACAACGACACGATGAACCTCGTAACGAAGGGCTGGACCGCATCGCAGGCGAGCATCCTTGGACCCGGCGACCGTTTCACCATCGCGGGCATCTATAGCGTCCACCCGCAGACTCGCCAGAGCACCGGCGATTTGCAGCAATTCGTGGTTCTCGCGAACGCCGCATCAGACGGATCCGGATTCTCGACTATCACGGTGGCCCCAGGCATCACCCCGAGCGGGCAGTACCAAAATGTCACCGCGACCCCGAACGATGGCATTGCCATCACCGTGCTTGGCGCGGCCGGCACTGCGAGCCCGCAGGCGCTTTTGATGCACAAAGACGCCTATGCTTTCGTGTCAATTCCGCTCGAGGATCCCAAGAGCGGGAAAGGTGTCGAGGACGCCTACCAGGAGACGGACACGGAAACCGGGCTGGTGCTTTCGTTCGTTCGCTTCTTCGACGGAACTAATCGCGTACATGGAAATCGTTTTGACATGCTCGATGGTTTCGGTGTTTTATACCGCGAACTCGCTTGCGTAGTCGCCGGCTAGTTTGATCCCCGCAGCTCCAACGGGCGCCCGCGATCCGCGGCGCGCCCCGCGGCTGCATTCGATCCAACAAGGACAACAAAAATCTGATGAACACTTTCAAACGACTCCTTTCTTTCGCGGCTACGCTCGCCATCGTGGCCGGCGCCGCATCGGCACAGACCAACACTCTGACGCAAACCTCGCTTTCGGCCGCGGCGCTCGCAACCGACAAAGTTGTGTATGTCACGTCCGCGACCAACATCAACGCGCCCTCTCTCCAGAACGGCACGATTGCAACCGAGCTGTACATCGTGGCACCGGGCAATCAGCGCGGCGAAACCATGACGGTTACGGCCGTCAATGGAACTGCCGTCAGTGTGCGGCGCAACAATGGCGGCGCGGCCGTCGCGTTCCCCTCTGGCTCCATGGTGCTCGCGGGAAACCCGAATTGGTTTTATGGCTACGACCCGAGCGGGAGCTGCACAGCGTCCGCGACGTTTGTAACCCCCTGGGTAAACGTGAAGACCGGCAACCAGTGGATCTGCTCGACCGTTACGACATCCTGGGTACCTGGATGGGGCAACAGCGCAGCTCTCGACGCACCGACCGCGGCCGTCGCGTCTGCGGCCGGCCTGATTACGCCGAGCGGCCCGCTGTTCCACATCACCGGCGCGCTCGCGATCACCGGGTTTAATATCCCGGTGGGCTTCGCTTTCGGTTCGTTCTGCGTGATTCCGGACGGCACCTTTACCACCACGACCGCCAACAATGTCGCTTTAGCGAGCACGGCCGTTGTGTCGAAACAAATCTGCTGGACTTACGACACGAACACGGCCAAGTTTTACCCCTCGTACTAACGCTTAATCCGGACGATTCGCGGCGCGCGCAGCGCGATCACGCCGGCTGTTCATTCACTGCGCGCGCCCCATCTCTCGAAAAAAGGATCCCCAATGCAGGAAGGCATTTTGAAGAAGCTTAACCCGAACGCGCAGGCGCCGGCCAAGCCCTACGAACACCAGGACTACCCGAGTGTGCGTTATCACCGCAGCGGCAAAACAACCGTTGTGAACAACGCCGATGAACACGCGGTGCTCATGGAAGACAAGGACTGGGCGGAAACCCCGGCTGCTTTTGCCGAGGCCGCACCGGCCGAAGATGCGGCCGCGGCGGACCCCGCAGCGCCGAAGAAATCCAGAAAGTAACGACCGATGACAACGCAGACCGGCACTGACCTGATAACAGATGCTCTGGTGGAAATTGGCGCGTACGCGGCCGGCGATCCCGTCAGCGCCGCGGACCTGGCAACCGGCCTGCGTTATCTGAATCGGCTCATTGATTCATCGAACGCCGAGAAGGCGACGATTTTTACGGCGCAGCTCGACACGCTCACGATGACGCCGAATAAGCAGAGCTACACAATTGGCGTGGATCCGGCCGGCGCCGCGGCGCCCGATTTCGTCGCGGCCCGGCCGGTAAAGATCACGAACGCGAATCTGCTTTTGAGCACCACCGTACGCCGCAAGATCGACGTTATCAGCGAGACGGAATGGGCGCGCATCAAGTACCAGAACGTTTCCGGCCCCCCGCGGAAGCTCTATAACGACCGCGGTTTTATCACCGGCTTTGCAACGCTGCGCTTTTACCCGATCCCCGACCAGGCGTACCAGTGGGAGCAATACTCCTGGCACCAGAACGCGAATCTTGCGCTTGCCGCGAACGCGATTGATTACCCCCCCGGTTATGCGGAATGGTGGGTGTATCACCTGGCTTTGCGTCTCGCGGCGCCGTTCGGCCGAACGCCGACCGAGGCAACCATCGAATTCGCGCGCGAGGCACGCGAGCGAGTAGCGGCTCTCAACTGCGAATCTCCGAAGCTCAACGCCGGCGATTCCGCGGCATTCATCGGCGGCGAGGATGCCGGCCTTTATAACTGGCTCTCAGGCCAGATCGAAGACTAACCCCCTAGATGAAATTTGACGGTTTCGCAGGCGCGGCTTATCAGGCCGATTCACTGCTCGCAGACGCGCAATCCTGCATCAATTGGTTTCTCGAGGGCGTCGAGAGTGGCGACGGGCAAAACGTCCGTTACCTGCGCGAAACCCCAGGGCTCACGCTCGCGCTCACGCTTCCTACGTCACCCATCCGCGGTATCTGGATTGGTGAAAGCAGGATGTTCGTAGCGGCCGGATCCAAGCTCTACGAGGTATTCAGCAACAACACCTATAACCTCCGCGGCGACATCGCGAATGATGGCAACCCCGTTCAGATGTTCCCGAACGGCAACCAGCTCTTTGTCGTCAGCGCCGGCCAAGCCTGGGTGGACACCGGCACCGCGGTTATCCCTGCGATCTTTCCCAATCGCTTCGGCACCGTCTCTGTAGACACGACCGGCCTGATAGTCACCTGGCTATCAGGGACGCAGTTCGATGCGTCGATGGTGGGCGGCATCATCTATATCGACAGCGCGCCGTTTACGGTAACGAGCTACACGAGCGCCACGGTAATAGGGATCAGCGAGCCCGCGCAGACGACCGGCAGCGCCACGTATCAGATGGCGCTCGCAGTCACCGGCACGGCAACATCGAACGGCACAACGACGTTGACCTGGGCGAGCGGCCTGCAATTCGATGACGCGATGCCTGGGCAAACGATCAGCTTCAACGGCTCGAATTACCTGATTGCAACGTTCGTCGATGCGACCCATATCACCGTTAACGCGACCATCGCCACGCACGCCGCGACCGCGTTCTCGATTACTCAACCCGTCTATGCGCTTCAGGGTGCTTTTCTCGATGGGTCATTTATCATCACGCCGGCATTCTCGAAAACGATGTACTCGAGCGCGCCCAACGACGGGACGACCTGGGATCTCCTGAACTTCGCGAAGAAAGAAGCCTACCCCGACAACATCGCGGCGATCTTGTCGGACCATGAGGAACTTTACGTCTTAGGGACGCAGACAAGCGAGGTTTGGCGCAGCGACCCGAGCAATACGAGTTTTGGCTACTCGCGCGACCCGAGCGCATTTATGCACCGCGGCTGCGTGGCACCCTGGAGTCTCGTACATATAGGCGATGGCGTCGCATGGTTGGGCGGCGATCCCCGCGGCTGGACCGTCGCGTACAGGGCGACCGGCTATGTTCCGGCGCGCATTAGCACGCACGCCATCGAGGCAGTTTGGGCGAGCTACACGACCACAGCCGACGCGGTTGCATTCACGTATCAGGATGAAGGTCATGAATTTTGGGTTATCAGTTTCCCGAGCGGAAACGCGACATGGGTGTATGACGCGACGGCCGGCGCCTGGCATCGCCGCGGCTGGTGGAACGGCGCCTCATGGGATCGCACCCGGCAGGCGTTCCACGGTTACGTGTTTGGCGCGCACTACGTAGGCGACTGGCAAAACGGCAATCTCTATATCCAGAGCACCGGAGTCTATGACGACAACGGCACCGCGATCTATCGGCAGCGCGCGGCGCCGCACCTCAACACAGAGCACCTCTGGACCTTTTACAGTGCCTTCGAGCTACTCACCGAGCTAGGGAATAACTCGACCTTCATCCTCGATTGGAGCGATGACGGTGGCGTGACGTGGCACGCGGGCGTCTCGATCACTTCGGCCGCGGCGACGGCGCGCTATGTGTGGCGCCGGCTAGGGCGTTCGCGTGATCGCGTGTTCAGGATCACGATGACGGCCGCGGCGAAACAGAGCATTGTCAGCGCCTATATACAGCTTCAGGCGGGCATCGCCTAGATGGCAGATCAGACGGCCGTTATTCCGGTACCCGTCCGAACTCCGCTGTTCAAAGGGGCAGGGAATTTAGACAGGACCTGGATTCTGTTTTTCGAGCAGCTCTTGAAGCTACTCAACCAGAGCAGCTCGAGCAGCTCGACGGGCGGCGGCACAACCACGACCACCGGGCTTATCCCCGTTCATGAAGTACCGACCGGCCCGATCAACGGCTCGAATGTCAGCTTTCAGCTTTCGTACGTTCCGGTGAACGGTTGGCTTGTTCTGATGCTCGCGAACTCGCTCCAAAGTTCCGAGACTGTCGATTACACACTCACCGGCAACGTCATCACGTTAAACAGCGCGCCCGAAGTAGGCGACACGCTCAAAGCCTGGTATTTCAGCGGCGACGCGCCGGCCGGCACTGTACCCCTCGCGCACCCCGTCAGCGGCTATAAGCACCGCGTTTATCTCGCGACCCTCTCGCCGGCGACCTGGACCGTGCCGAGTACCTGGGATCCGGCCAACAATCGCGTGGAGTGCATCGGCGGCGGCGGCGGCGGCGACGGCGGGCAGGCGAGTGGCGGCGGCGGCGGCGGCGGCTACGGCTCGAAACAAAACCTCGCGCTCACACCGGGCAGCGCGATGTCTTACCAGGTGGGCGCCGGTGGACACTTCGCGAACGGCGGCGATACCTGGTTTGGCGGCTCGAACATCGGCACTTGTCTGGTGGGCGCGCACGGTGGCGCTCGAGGACTAGGCGGCGCAGGCGGCGCAGGCGGCACAGGGATAGGCACCCTCACTTACCAGGGCGGCGACGGCGGCAGCGCGAGCGGCCTGAATTTCCAGGGCTCAGGCGGCGGCGGCGGCGCGGCCGGCCCGAACGGTCCAGGTGGTTCAGGCGGATCCGCACCGGGCGTTACCGGCAATGGCGGCGGCGGCGGCGGCAACAGCGGCGGCAGCGACGGAAGCAACTCGCAGCCAAACCCGAGCTATGCGGCCGGCAACGGTGGCGCCGGTGGTGGTGGCGCGGCCGGCTCATTCCCGGTTGGCGCCCAGGGTGGACAGACCGCAGACGCGGACGGCACGGCCGGCACCCAGGGCGGCGGCGGCGGCGGCGGATCGTACAACTACGGCGGCGGCGCCGATGGTGGCAGCGGTTCCGAATGGGCGACGAACGTGGGCAGCGGCGGCGGCGGCGGCGGCTGCGGTGCTTTCCCGAACGTGCGTGGTGTCGGCGGCGGCGCAGGCGGATTGTATGGCGGCGGCTCCGGTGGGACCGGCACGTTTGGCGCGGCCCGGTTTGGCGCGCCCGGCATCATCGTCATTTCGTGGGGCGTGTAGCGTATGGCAAAGACAGTACGCGGCGCGTTTCACCCCGAGCTGATCCGCGGCGACAAGCGACAAGGCGATAACGACGTAATTTTGATGTTCGGCGGCGGCAGCGCCACACCCGGACACTCGCTAACGTTTGACGGAAACGGCAACGCTATCGACAGCGGCGCCGCAGGCGGCGCAACGCTCGAGAACAACGGCACCGCGAACGGTTCGCAAACTCTACTCAACCTGAAAAACGGCGCCGGCATCGCGATCACCGATGATGGCGTGGGTGGAATCACCATCGCCGGCAGCACGCCGGTCTGTGATGTGGTTTTCGCCTATCCCGGCGCGCCCCCGAATGCCGTAACTTTTTCGCTGGTAATCTTCGCGCGCACCGTCAATTTCGCGGCGAATTTCGCCGGCTCGCAAGGCTATTGCGGCGCGGCGCCGAGCGCATCGGCAACATACACGTTTTACAAAAACGGTGTTGCTTGCGCGACCGCGGTAATTAACACCAGCGGCACATTTACGTTTTCGACCACAGGCGGCGCCCCCGTTTCGTTTGCGGCCGGCGAC
>Ga0306926_10000345_pt1 | contig 41816 bp, 44 predicted proteins | sample flu12Cox44000178_FD_203759 | JGI IMG/M metagenome (GOLD analysis project Ga0306926, IMG submission 203759) | Lab enrichment of tropical soil microbial communities from Luquillo Experimental Forest, Puerto Rico - flux8day.12C.oxic.44.000.178 (v2)... | ecosystem: Environmental > Terrestrial >... | reverse complement strand
ACGAGGTTAGCCGCCAAAACGGCACTTATCCGGAGCCGAAGCCTTGCAAATTCTGCCACAGCTCTTTCGACATGGGCAGATGTCGGGCGTAGAAGCGCTCCACCTGATCCACCGACGTGCCAGCATTTTTGGCAAGGGTGAAGATATTGACCTGACCATGCGAGTTCACGATCCGCATGCAGATCGAAGTGTGTCGCAGGGAATAGAGGGAGTGTCGCTTACCGGTATGGATGTCGTTCCTGAGATCGGCGCGATCCAGAAGTTCGCGAAATTGCCGCTGTATGATGTCTGACGCTGTTTGGCGATTGGGGTACTGCGGCAGAAAAATGAAGTCCTCGCCGGTCGCGTTAGGATATCGTTCCCGAATCTTCTTATAGATGTTCACCGCTTCCGGCATCGTGCGAGCAATGCGGTGTCCCGTCTTCCCCTTGCGGATCACGACCGACAATCCGACAGGGTTTTCGGAGATGGTGATGTCGTTGTGCTTGATCGCGTACAGCTCGGACACGACGGGTCGGACGAATGATTGGGTCAGGAAAACGATTACGTCGTACAGCTCGTAGGTGACCTGAATACCCCGAATGACGACCTGTTCTTCCGCCATTTCCCGTGCCGTCTTCAGTAGTTTCCGATACGCGTCGTTGCCTTTGTCGACCAGAGGGTGAAAACGAAAGAATGGCCGGGGATTGTCCTTTTGCATGGCCCGTGGAGTAGCGGGGAGATCGTCAATCGCCCCTTCCTCCCGTGCCACCTTCAGGACGTTCCGGAACGCCGACATGACCGAGTTCTTGCTCGACGAGGACAAGTTCGAGGAATGTTTCGCCAGTGCGTCCATAAACTCGATATAGTCGCGGGTGGTGATCTTTCGGACGTCCCTGGCCCCAAACCATTTGAGTAACCCCCATTCGGGATTCTGAATTGCCCATTCGATGGCTTTGACGGTGCCGTCGTGTCTATGACCTTGAGCGACCAGACGAGATCCCCTGGTCAGCGTCTTATCGGCGAAATATCTGAACGTGAATTGGCGTTCGACCGGTCGCGATTGCGTGATGCTCCGGGCCAGATCCTCTGCGGCTCGCCTCGCTTCGATCCGCGACGTCTCGCCGGTGCCCTTGACGATATATTTCTGGCGAGCGCTGTCCCAGATGCGCACGTACCAGTATCGGCTGCCTCTAACCTTGTAGATCGAGACACCCCGAAAAACTTTTACTGCCTTGAGATCGTCTTCTACTGGACCCAAACGCATGATGAGGTAAATCAATACGTGACTCAATCACAAAAGTTATAAAGGCTACTTATAAGGATGTCAAGAAATGCGCGTTAATGCTGAAGTCACGGATGAATGGCATTCAAGAGGTCAGGGGTTCGACTCCCCTTGGCTCCACCAATTTTTCAATGACTGATCTTCGATCAATCCGCGTCTAGTCCTCATCCATCGCGACTGCCCCAAGCGACAACAAACCGCCTCCTCCTCTCTATTCGGCGTCCAACGTTCGCGGCAGAATGAATGGCATCGCTCGTTCAAGGGAGGGACCGCCATGCCACTCCCCCGTCGCCGTTTTCTGAAGCTGGCCGCGGGCGCTGCCGCGCTCCCGGCAGTCACACAAATCGCCAAAGCGGAAAACTATCCGACCCGCCCGGTGCGCATCATCATCGGCTTCGGCCCCGGCGCCTCCGGCGACATCGCGGCGCGCGTGCTCGCACAGGCGCTCACGCGGCTGCTCGGTCAGCAATTCGTCGTCGAGAACCGCAGCGGGGCCGGCAGCAACATCGCCACCAATTTCGTCGCGCACGCGCCGAACGACGGCTACACGCTGCTGCAAGGCACCGTCGCCAATACCATCAACGCGATCATCACGCCCAATCTCGGATTCGACTTCGCCAAGGATTTCGCGCCGATCTCGTTGTTCGCCACACTGCCCAACATCCTGGTCGTACATCCCTCGCTCGGCGTGCACACGATGCAGGAGTTCATCAAGCTCGCCCGCGAGAAACCAGGCGAATTATCGTACGGCTCGGCGGGCGTGGGTGGCACATCGCATTTCACCGGCGAACTGTTCAACGTGATGGCCGGCACGAAGCTGGTCCACGTTCCCTATCCGGGAACCGCGCAAGCCGCGACGGACCTGTTGGGCGGCCGAGTGCAGGTGATGTTCTCGCCGGCATCGACGGTGTTGCAGTTCGTGGCCGACGGCAAGCTCGTCGCGCTCGCCTCGAGCGCGGCGCGGCGCGCGACCGCGGCGCCCGATCTGCCGACCATTTCGGAAGCGGGGCTGACGGGCTTCGATACCTCGGGCTGGTTCGGGCTGCTCGCGCCGACCGGCACCGATCGCGACATCATCGATCGGCTGGCGGCAGCTTCCAACGAGGCGGCGAAGTCTCCCGACGTGATCGCCACGCTGGCACGGCAGGGTTTTGACATGCTTGGCGGTAGCCCGGAGGAATTCGCCGCCTTCATCCGTGACGACTTGGCCAAATGGGATCGTGTGGCTGGCGCAGCCGGGCTAAAGCGATAAGGCGAGCCATGAGCGCCATCAATCGTCGTCGGTAGGAGCATCGGCAGCGCAACCCGCGACGGCCGAATGCGGTATATTGATGCGTAACGGTACGCATCATCCATTGAACGGCCCGGACCAGCGGTGAACCCTGTCGGCGCGAAACCCCTCATCGCCCTTACCGGGGCGACCGGCTTCATCGGCCAGTGGCTGCTGCGGGAATTGCCGAAGCAGGGCTACCGCCTGCGCGTGCTGCTCCGGCGCCCGAGCGCCGTGCCGATGGAGGCCGCCAGCGCCGTCGTCGGCGACCTGGCGCGGCCGCAAAACATGGCGGCGGCGCTCGCCGACGTCGACGCGGTCATTCACTCGGCCGGCGTCGCCCACGCCATGTCGGGATTGCCCGAAGACGATTATCGCGTGCTCAACACCGAGGCGACGATCGCGCTTGCCCGCGCGGCGCAACGCGCAGGCGCCAAGCGTTTCATCTTTCTGTCCTCAATCCGCGCACAGTCGGGCCCGACCGCGGATCACGTCCTGACCGAGGATCTCGCGCCGCAACCCACTGAGGCCTATGGACGCTCCAAGCTGGCGGCGGAGCAGGGCCTCGCAAAGCTCGACCTCGATTGGGTCGCCCTGCGGCTCGTCCTGGTCTATGGCCCAGGCGTCAAAGGCAACATGGCAGAGCTACTGCGCCTTGCGCGTACGCCCTATCCGCTGCCACTCGGCGCGTTGCATGGACGTCGATCGCTGCTCGCGCTGGAAAACCTCGTGGCGGCCGTCGACACCGTGCTGGCGGCCCCTGGGCACCTGCGGCGGCCGCTCATTGCCGCCGATCCGGCGCCGTTGACGATCCCCGAGATGATTGCAGCAGTGCGGCGCGGTCTCGGACGCGCTCCAGGTCTCATTCCAGTGCCGCCGGGCCTACTCAAAACGGCGCTGCGCGCGACGGGACGGACCGAGATTTATCAAAGGCTCGCCGGGTCGCTGGTCGCGGAGCCCGCCGCGCTCTTGCGCCTGGGCTGGAAGCCGCCGGTCACCACGGCAGAGGCGCTTGCCGCCCTCGCGCGAAGCTGAGGCCACAAACGCGCATGCCCGGCACAAGCCGGGCATGGCGACTGACGTCGGGCCGATTGATTAGCGGGTCAGCACGATGAAGTCGGTGCCTTTGCCGGTCTCAGACCCAAGCCCTTGGTCGGAGATGACGAGGGAGGCGCCGGCCGACATCAGCTCGGAAATCCGCTCGACCGCCTCCGGGGGAATGGTGACGCGCTCGAGCGCTTCCGTCGCGCTCGATGCCGGCGGTGCCGGTGCAACCGGCGCCTCCACGTGCTTTCCTTTTACCGATTTCTTCGCCGGCGCTGGTCTGGGGCTTGGCATCGAGATCACGTTCCAGCGCAGCGTTGTGTTGTCGTCATTGACGGCCAGCGCGGTGAACACGTGCGTGCCGAGCGGCCGATCAGGCTCGCTGAACGTGACTGGCACGTAGAAGACGGGCTCGAAGCCCTTGCGCACGAACAGCTTGCCTTCCTTGCGGCTGATGAACACGGAGATCGGTCCGGCCTTGAGCGGTCGCGGCTCAGCCATGGTCAGGTCCGGCCCCGTGTTTGTCGTGTCGCGGATCGTCCCGATTCCGTTGGCCGCGGCACCGAGCGCTGGACTAACAGGGTTGGAAGCGTCCATAATGGTCCAGCTGCGATTGGCGCCGCCAAGCTGCGCAAATTCCAGCGCTCCGGAGCCACCGCCCGTCGTTTCCGAAGGCGCTTGCGCTTGGCCGTTCGGCTCGGCCGGCTCACGCTTGATTGCGAACAAGCGCTCGTTCGAGATCGCCACCGGCGTCACTTCGTTGCGCGCGACAATCACGCGCACGCCGAGCTTTGTGATGCCCCACATCTGACGCGCGAACGCGTCAGGCAGACGGATGCAGCCGTGTGATGCCGGTCCGCTTGGCACGACGCCCGAATGCATCGCGACGCCCGACCAGGTAATGCGCTGCATGAAGAACATCGGCGCGTTGTAATAGAGGTTGGAGCGGTGCCAGCGATCCTTCTGGATGACGCTGAACACGCCCGTCGGCGTCGGATGTCCAGGCACGCCGGTGGACACGCGGGAATGGGCGATGGGTTGGCCGTCCGAGTAGAGCGTCAGGTGCTGTCTCTCGATCGAGATGACGACGCTGAGCACCCCTTTAGCCTTGGCGGCGACGTCATCGGTGGCCGCCTTCGCCTTCGTCGAGGATTTCTCGCGCGACGCCACGACCAAGCCGCGCGGCTTCGCCGGATGGTAGCCCTGCCAGGGAACTAGCGGCTGGTTGTATGGAAAGGCGTTGGCGGATGCGAGGCCGGCCAATAAGGCGGCGCTCGCCGTCATGACCAAGAGGCTTTGCCGGTTACGGAAATAGGCAGATGGGCCCGGATTGGGCCGCTGAGGTTTGTGCACGAAGGCCCCCCTTGTGGTGCCGTGGTGGCGCGGATCTCCTATGAGGCCCGACTGGGCTCAGAGAATTAGTCGCGCGGCGGGCCAAAAGGTTCGAGCGCCGCAGGGCGCAAATTTTCGGTAAATGGGAGAAATGGCTTGGGAATTTAGAACCGAATCAGGGTTGCTCCTGTGTCCTGATACCAGCGAGCCCCGCTCTGGTTGACGCACGCATCGCGTCGAATGCCCACGCACCCGCACCATGGGCAAACAGCACCAGGAGCCCACCCGCGATCGCCAAGTCCTTCTCGAAGTGCAGGAGCTGGTTGCGATCGCCCAATTTAGTGTGAAAGAGGACAGCGGTGGCGGCACAAAATCCGGCGAGGAGGAGCGCCGCGGCGCGGGTGTAATAGCCGCAGAGGATCAGGAGCCCGCAGCCCATCTCGACCGCAATTGCGAGCGGCAACAGCTGTCCGGGGACGCCGAAAGCCTGCATATAGCCGAGCGCCGCGGAATAGCCCGTCAGCTTGCTCCACGCCTCGTGCAGGAATATCGCCGCAAGCAGGAGACGGCCGGCAAGCGCGGCCGCCTCCATTACGGGTAGCCGCATCGGACAAGCCTCAATTGATCTTGGCCGAGGCGATTGCGTGCTCGAGATCAGCCAATTCCTCGCATCCGCCAGGACAGAGCTTCTTCAGCAGCACGACATTCTCGCGCGCCTTATCGACCTGCCCCGTTTCGACGTAGAGCTCGCCCAAATATTCGAGCGCGCCCTTGTGTTCGGGGTCGAAGTCGAGCGCCTTGCGGTAGAAGGTATAGGCCTGCTTGTAATCTCCGGTCTTGCGCAGGCTGAAGCCCATCAGGTTGTAGACATCGGCGTTCTGATGCGTCTCCAGCATCGGCGTGAGCTCCGCGAGCGCGCCTTTGTAATCTTTGGCCTTGATCTTCGCACGTACCGACGTGAGGTCCGGCGCCTCGCGGGAGGTGACGTTGTCGACTGCGAGCGCTGCGGTCGACGCAAGCGACATACCGACGAGCACCGCCGAGATCCAAAGCGCAGGCGTTTTCATGATGATCTCCATTTCCATTGAAGCGCGACCCAAGGCGCGAGGTTCCGCTCACGTCTTCATGACGGTGAGCGCATAGCCCCCGCCGTCCTTGGCGATGGTGCCCGCGCCGGGGAACGGGAAGTGATAGCCGCAGATCATGATCTTGTCGGCGATCACGCGGTCGAGCAGCTTGCGGCGAGAAGCCTCCGCCAAGGCCGCGTCTTGATCGTACTGGCCGTGCCAGCCCGGATTGGCCACGACCAGCGCCGGCACATAGGCCGTGTCGTTGGAGATCATGAGCTGGTTCGAGCCGGACGAGAGGTGAAACGCACGGTGGCCAGGCGTGTGACCGGGAGAGCTGACGAAGCGAATGCCCGAAGCCACCTCGGGCTCGCCTGTGACTTGGCGGATGTTCTTCCAGGTCGGGAAGACAGCCTGGATGCGACGCGCCAGGCCTTTTCTCGCCTCGGGCAACCGGTCGATCACCGCCGGGTCAGTCCAGAATTTGTATTCGACATCCGAAATGATGATCTCTGTGTTGGGGAACACCGGCTTGTTCGTGTCCTTCTCCATCAGTCCGAAGATGTGATCCGGATGGCAATGGGAGATGAGAATGGTGTCGATCTTCGTGGGATCGATTCCAGCGGCCTTCATGTTGGCCATCATCTTGCCGGCCGTAGGTTGGACCTGCCCGCCCGTGCCGCTGTCGCACATGACCGTCTTGCCCCCAGTCTTGACCACCACCACGGTGAACGGGATCGAGACGAAGTCGGCCGGCAATCCCGCTTTCACCATCGCCGCCTTCACGTCTTCAACCGAGGCATTGGCGATGAATGCCGGATCATGCGGCTTTTCCCAGATGCCGTCATAGAGGGCGGTCACTTCGGCTGTGCCGACCTGGTAAGTCACGAATCCCTTGGCCGGGTCCGGCGTTTTCTGCGCGAAGGCAGGCGAGACCACGAGCCGGCCATTGAGGCCGAGTACGGTCGCCATCGCAGTGGAAACTACAAAATCGCGACGCGATAGGTTGAGCATGGGCTCCTCCGAGGAAAATCGAGAGCACTGCCGGCGTAAGACGCGCCGACGCGGCCAAGACTCGGCATCCCGGCGATTTATTCCCCAGCTAAAAAGGAAGCGATCACATCGGCTTGAACGCGCGGTCGACCTCGACGTCGATCAGCATCGGCTCGCCGTTCTTGAACGCCTGGGCAATGAGGTCGGTGGTCTCGTGTACGGTCTTGGCGCGCTCCGCCGCAACACCGAGCGAGCGCGCAAGCGAGACGAAGTCGATCTTGGGATCGGTGAGCTCCATGCCGACATAGCTGTCGGCCTGCTCGGCGAGCCCGCGCATGGCATGCAGGCGCTGCTTGAGAATGCGGTAGGAGCTGTTGTTGAGAATGACGAAGACCGCGCCGATGCGATAGTGCGCGGCGGTCCAAAGGCCCTGGCAGGTATACATCGCGCTGCCGTCGCCAATGAGGCCGACCACCGGCCGATCGGGCAAGGCGAGCTTCACGCCGATCGCGGCGGGCAGACCCCAGCCGATGCCGCCGCCGCGCAACCCAAAATAGCTCTGCGGATCGTCGCTGCGGATGAGCTGGCGGATGCCGGGTGCGGAGGACAGCGCCTCCTCGATGACGACGGCGTCCTTCGGCAACGTCTCCCCGATCGCGTGCAGCAGCGCCAACGGTTGCACCGGGGTCGCTTGTGCAAGCGCGCGCGCTTTCGCCGCGAGCGCCTCGCGCTCCGCGGCGATCGCTTTCGTCGCGGCCGCCAATCGCTCGCGGCCCGCGCCGCGCGCGCCGCTCGTCATACGTTCGCGCACGGCGGCGATGATCTCCGGCAGCGTGCCCTTCGGGTCGCCCAGGATGGCGACCGCGGGCGGATAGTTCTTGCCGAGCTCCCAGGCATCGATGTCGAGATGGATCAGCTTGATGGCGGCCGGCATCGGATCGATGTCTGAGGGGAGCGACAATGTGAAGAGATCGCCGCCGACCGAGAACAGCACGTCGTATTGCTCGAGCACCTTGCGCACGTCTGGCGCGAGCCGGATCATGGAACCGCGGAACAGCGGATGCGAAGCGGGAAATGAGGCCGTGTTCGGCACGAATTCGGTATAGACGGGCGCGCCGAGAAGCTCTGCAAGCTCGACCAGTTCGGCGTGGGCGCGGCTCTGGGCTACCGCATCGCCAGCCATGATCACGGGACGCTTGGCGTCAGCGAGCAGAGCCGCAGCGGCTTCGACCGCCGCGCGATCGCCGCGCAGCCGTGGCGCAACGCGGGTGGGAGCGGAGAGATCGATGTCGCCGTCGGCGCGCAAGATGTCACCGGGGAGCGACAGGAACACTGGGCCGGTCGGCGGCGCCAGCGCGGTCTTGGCGGCGCGATGCACGAGCCGCGGCAGATCGGCCAGGCGATGCACCTCGGACGACCATTTGACCAGCGGGCGCGCGATGGTCGGAAGATCCGCCCAGAGAATTGGTTCGGTGGCGTTGAAACTCTGCTCGTGCTGGCCGGCGGTGACGAGGATGGGCGAACCCGCCTTCTGCGCGTCGTAGAGCATGCCCATCGCGTTGCCCAGGCCCGGCGCGACATGAAGATTGACCACCGCAAGCTTGCCGGACGCCTGCGCATAACCATCCGCCATCGCCATGACCGCGGCCTCCTGCAAGCCGAGCAAATACCGCAGCTCATTCTCGGTCGCGAACGCGTCCATCAGCGGCAATTCGGTGGTGCCGGGATTGCCGAACATGATCTCGACACCCTCCTGCTTGAGCAGATCGAGGAAGGCGCGCTTTCCTGACATCACGGGCAAGACGATCTCCCAATTTTGGGGAATTCAGCGGCGGATTGGGATGCAGCAGATTTAGAATCTCAACGGCTGAGGCGTGGCCGCAGGGCCGATCGAAGTTCCCCTTAGGCCCTGCGGGTCAGCACGCGCTATGATAGACCGGCTGCGGGCTGCGGGCGAGGGTTGGCGCGTGGGATTGCGCCTTGGTCCTCAACGCGTAACTCGGCGACCGCCTGAGTTCGAAGTTCGCTCGGCACTAACCACGAAAATCTACGCGACGCCCAAGCCGATCGTGGGTAAAATTAGCAGGCGGATCAAATAGGGCGCTGGCGTCCTCCCGCAAAACCGTCGGAGCGATTCGGGCATAAGGTTCGGCGCTGGCTCGGGCGAACGAGGAGAAAACCATGGGGCCGCGACTGCACGCCTTCAATTTTCAGAACTGGATCAACGAGCATCGGCATCTGCTCAGGCCGCCGGTCGGCAACAAGAAGGTGTTCGAACACGGCGAGATGACTGTGCAGGTGGTCGGCGGCCCGAACGAGCGCACGGACTATCATGACGATCCGGTAGAGGAATTCTTCTACCAGCTCAAAGGCGACATGCTGCTCAAGGTCGTAGACAACGGCGACTTCTACGACGTTCCCATCCGCGAGGGTGAAGTTTTCCTTCTGCCGGCCCATACACGGCACTCACCACAACGGCCACAGGAAGGCTCGGTGGGCCTGGTGGTCGAGGCGGCGCGTCCCGATGAACTCGACGCTTTCGAGTGGTATTGTTTCGAATGTCAGGCGCTGGTCCACCGCATCGAGGTGAAAGTGCAGCACTTGGTGAAGGACCTGCCGCCGCTTTACGAGGCATTTTATGCCGACGAAAAAGCGCGCAAATGCAAGAGTTGCGGCGCCATTCACCCCGGCAAGAAACCGCCGGCGGGATGGGTGAAGCTTTGATGGCGCCTCACCCGATCCGATATTTCTCCACTGCCTTCTTATCCCACACGAGTCCGTTTCCGGGCCGCTGCGGCGCGACCGCGAAGCCGTCGACGATTGCGAGCGGTTCGGCCAAGATCTTGTCCGCCCAATCCATATACTCGAGGAAGTGGCAAGTCGGCGTCACCGCGAGCAGGTGCGCGCTCACCTCAGGGTAGAGATGCGACGACATCTCGATGCGGTGAGTGGTGGCAAGCGCCGCGGCGCGCAGCCAGCCGGTCACGCCGCCGATGCGTTCGAGATCTGGCATGACGTAATCGGAGGCACCGGCCGCGAGCGCCGCAGCCATGGCCGAGGTTTCGGAAAAATTCTCACCGATCTGTATCGGCGTGTGCAGTTCGCGCACGAGCGTCGCATTGCCGGAATAGTCGTCGTGACGGATCGGTTCTTCCAGCCAATAGACTCCTTCTCGATCGAGCGCGCGCCCGCGTTCAAGCGCCTGCGCGAGGCTGAGCGCTTGGTTGTAATCGACCATGATCGCGATCTCGCTACTGAGGCGCTCTTTCACTGCGTGCAGTGCGGCGAGATCCTCCTTGAGCGTCGGATAGCCCAGCCTGAGCTTCACCGCACGGAAGCCTCCGGCGCGCAGTTTTTCCGCCTCGTCCGCCAGCTGCTGCGGCGCCATCAGCCCCAGGCCGCAGGAGTTGTAGGCGCGAATGCGCTTCGGCATGCTGCCGAGAAGTGTTGCAAGCGGCCAACCGGCCGCAATCGCCAGGGCATCCCAAGCCGCCACGTCAAATCCCGCCATGGCCATGCGGACGATGCCCTGGACACCGATCAGCGCGAAGCGCTCGGCAAGCTTGCTCCAAAGCTCGCTAGGCGCGAGGCACTCGCCTTTGACCGTGCGCGCCACCTCGTCGAGAACTTTCGCGATCGCCGCAACCGCGGCCGGAAAATAACCCCAAAGATAGGAGCGGCCGGTGATGCCCTCTTCGGTCTGCAGGTCAATGAGGAGGAGCGGGGCCTTGGTGATCACACCTCGGCTGGTGCCGAGCGCATAAGTCATCGGCACCTCGACACCCACCGAATGAATTGCACGAATTGTCAGCGGCGGCAGCTTCATGATGAAAATCCTAAGCGGCTTCGGCCGTAACCGCAAAGTCCGGCTTGGTCTGGCAAGAGGCGCCGTCGCGACGCATAGAACACCGGCGCGCAGAGAAGTCCGCGTCAGGCTGGGCGCATCATCTTAATTGAGGAGAACGCATGCAGGGGAAAGTTACGCTCGAGGACCATTTCGCGATCGAAGCGACCCTTGGCGATTCGCAGCCGTTTGGAGCCCATGTGTGGCCCGAACTTCGGCACCGGCTTCTCGATTTTCAGGACCAGCGTTTGCGCCTGATGGACGCATCGGGCGTCGAGATCATGATCGCATCGCTGAATGCTCCGGCGATTCAGGGCATTCCCGACACGAAACACGCCGCGGAGGTCGCCCGCCAAGCCAATGACGTCCTCGCGGGGGAAATCGCAAAGCGTCCGGACCGGTTCGTCGGCGTAGCAGCCCTGCCGATGCAGGAGCCGGAGCTCGCGACGCGAGAACTCGAACATTGCATCAAGGAACTCGGATTCAAAGGCGCGCTGGTGAATGGCTACTCGCAAACGAATGAGCCGACGCGCGTGCTGCATTACGATCTGCCGCAATATCGGCCGTTCTGGCGCACGGTCGAAACACTCGACGTTCCGTTCTATCTGCACCCGCGGCCACCTGCGGTATCCTCGGCGCTCTATGAAGGTCACCGATGGTTGTTCGGGCCGACCTGGACCTTCGCCGCGGAAACGTCGGTACATGCGTTGCGGCTGATCGGCAGCGGCCTCTTCGATGAACATCCACGCTTGCAGATCATCCTTGGCCATCTGGGCGAAGGCTTACCGTACTATCTCTGGCGAATCGACAACCGCAACAACTGGATGAAGGCGCCCCACAAATACGCGGCGCGCCATCCGGTTGCGGATTATTTCCGTGCCAATTTCCATCTCACCACGTCGGGTCACTTCAGCACGCCCGCGCTGCTCGACGCGGTGTCCGAGATTGGGGTGGAGCGGGTCATGTTCTCGGTCGACTACCCCTTCGAGGATTTCAGCGATGCGGCCGATTGGTTCGATCATGCGGAAATCAGCGAAGCCGATCGCCACAGGATCGGACGCACGAATGCTATGATGCTGTTCAAGTTGACCGGCGGATGAAACCGACGCCGGCGTCCGCTCATCGCTCCCCGGCGTAAAGGATCAGCACGTCCCGCACGGCACGATTCATCGGCGTCGGCACACCCACAGCGGTGCCGAGATCGACGACGCCGCCCGAAAGCCACCGCAGTTCCAGCGGCTTGCCGTGTTGCAGATCGTGGTGCATCGACGTGGTCATTTCCGGCGGCCAGGCGTCGACGAAGGCCATGCGCTGCTCCGCGTAATCCTCAGGCAATGCGACCCCATGCGCGCGGCCCACCGCGACTACCTCACGTGCGAGGTCGAGCAGGAATTGCCGCGTGAGCGGATTGCTGCGGATCGGACCGATGGTCTGCCGGATGCTGGTGGTGGCGCCGGACATGGCGGCAAGCGACACGTATTTCTCCCAGATGGAGCGACGCACATCGTCGCTGATCTCGGCATTGATGCCGCCACGCTTGCAAGCCTGATAGAACGCCTCGACGCGCGTGGAATGGCGCCCGTCATATTCGCCGAACACCAGCCGCTCCACCGAACCCGTCTGCGCGATCACACCCGGCCGGCTGATGCTGGTCCCGACATAGGCAACGCCGCCCAGGAGCGCTTTGTCGCCGACGATCGGCCGCAGCATGTCGTCTTTCTGCACACCGTTTTGAAAGGAGATGACGCCGGTCGTAGGCTGCAGAATCGGCAGCATCTGCTTGGCGGCGCTCTCCGTATCCCACAGCTTGACGCAGAACATCACCATGTCGACCGGCCCGATGGTTTTCGGGTCGTCGGTCACATTGACCTTGGGCAGACGGACAGGCTGCGATCCTCCCTCGATCGCAAGACCGCTCTCGCGCATCGCGGCAAGGTGCGACCCACGCGCTATGAAATGAACATCGGCGCCACCCTGCACGAGCCGCGCGCCGAAATACCCGCCGACTCCTCCCGACCCCATGATTGCAATTCGCAACGTGCCCTCCGAAGCGCAAGGAGGCGATCAATACTGTGGACACCCTCGCCGCTCAATCTGCCGAGGAGGCCTTCTTCTGGGAGCGCCGCCGCGGGCGGGAGGCACTGCCCGCGTAGCATTCTTGCGGGCTTTGCCGGAACTTCCCATATTTAGGGCCGACCCCTGGTGGATACGTCCCACCCGACGGTCAGGGGGCGCCGTTAGGGCCCCCTCAAAGTCGCTTGCGAGGGCTTTGAGACCATGTCCCGAGTTCCGTCTTTGTCCAGCCCCTTCCTGCTCGGATTCGACGAGATCGAGCGTGCGCTCGACCGCGTCGCCAAGGCCGCCGACGGCTATCCGCCCTACAACATCGAGCGGATTGCCTGCCAGAACGGCCAGCCCGAGCGCCTGCGGATCACGTTGGCCGTCGCGGGGTTCACCCGCGATCAACTCGACGTGACGGTCGAGGAGAGCCAACTCGTTATCCGCGGCCGGCAGCAGGACAACAAGGAGCACCAGTACCTCCATCGCGGCATTGCCGCACGCCAATTCCAGCGCACCTTCGTGCTGGCCGACGGAATGGAGGTGCTGGGCGCGGACTTGAAGAACGGGTTGTTGTCGATCGATCTCTTCCGGCCACAACCGGAACGGATCGTGAAGACCATCGACATCACGGATCGTGATTGAACCGGAGCAGGGCTCGACGCGTTGAATGGAATGAGGAGTCGAGTGCCATGACGAACAACAACATCACCTCCCGAGAATCCATGATCTCGCCCGAGGCGCTCGCGCTTCTGGGCGGCGGCAAGATCGCCTATGTGAAGATGGTCCGCTCCGAGGACGTGCAGAAGCAATTCCCGCAGGCCCCGCAACTTGCACCGGGCACCTTGCTGTATGCACTTCACGCAGCTGACGGCACCCCGATCATGCTGACCGATAGCCGCGAAGCGGCCATCGCCAATGCCTGGAGCCAGGAGCTCGAGACCGTCAGCGTCCACTGAGGGTTTCTCGGCCGGCGCGATTTTAGGCCTCAACTGTGTGATCTAGGACACACTGGAAGCGGCCGTCGCTACGCAGCATCGTGCCCCACGGGAACATTTGCGCCGACTGTGTGATCCAGGGCACAGCCAAAACGCTCGAACTGAACGATAGTGCGTCCACGCGCGATCAGCGCGCGAGGAGCACGTGTCATGTTCGACTCATCCGCAATGCCCGGTCCGGCGATGTCGACCGAAAGATTTGCGGCCCTCGGCGAGAACCGTCTTGCCTATATCAGAGCTATCCGCTCGGAGGAGGTCGCGTTCCTGTGTGCGGAAGCGCCCCTGCTTCCGCCCGGTCACCGCGTTTTCGTGCTCTACGCGGCGGATGGCACTCCGATCATGCTCGCCGACAGCCGCGAAGCGGCGATGGCGGATGCGGCGCACCGCGAGATCGAAACCGTTAGCCTGCATTGATGTGCGTTTGAAGCAACGCCGAAAGTCGTTACACTTTCGGCGATGACGTACTCGCCGTATGCGGGTGAGATCCCAGCTCGCGAAAAGATCGTCAATGCCTATGCTGCCGAGCACGCGCGGGCGGTGGAGCGTCACTTGCGTTTCGCCACCTCGCGGCTCGGGTTGCACCTTTCTCCCGGCGCCAAGGTTCTCGATTTCGGCTGCGGGATCGGTGATTCGGTGCGCACCCTGCTCGAACAGGGTTATGACGCTTTTGGCGTCGACGTGCTCGAATATTGGGACCGCGACTTCGACAAATACTGGCATGTCGCGGAGAGGCCTCCGGCCGGAATCGCGCGGCGGCTTAATCTGCTCGATCTCAGCAATTACCGGCTGCCGTTCGACGACTGCACGTTCGACTTCTGTTTCAGCGACCAAGTCTTCGAGCACGTTTTCGATTACCAGACCACAATGTCGGAGATCGTCCGCGTGCTCAAGCCGGGAGCGATTTCGGTGCATCACTTCCCTGGGCCGAACAACCTCATGGAAGGACACGTCGGTCTTCCCCTTCCTTGGCTTTGCTTCAGCCGCTCCTATCTCACCCTCTGCGCGTGGATCGGTTGGCTCCATGGCACGGAAACTGATTGGCGGCATCGCGTCAGGAGCAACACGGAGATCATGCGTTTCAACAACTATCCCACCAAAGCGAAATTGCGCAGGATCGCCCGCGCGGCCGGAGTAGAGATCAAATTTGTCGAAACAGACGAGTTCATGTTTCGTGAGGGTAGTCGCTTCAAAACGGTCACGTTGAAAGTTCTTCGCGATTTCAAAATGGATCGATTGGCCGTTCGCATCGCCGGCCTCGTCCTGTTGCAACGGTATATGATGTTGAAGGCGCGTGCTTAGGCTGACTCAAGCGGCAGAGGCGGAAGGCATCGCCAGCACGGCATAGAGCGCTTCGGCATCGTGTGACTGGCGCAATTTGCGCGCGACATCCGCATCGCGCAACAGACGTGCGACGCGCGCCAGCGCCTTAAGATGATCGGCACCGGCAGCTTCCGGCGCGAGCAGCAAAAACACGAGATCGACCGGTTGGCTGTCCAGCGCCTCGAACTCTACGGGCCTTTCGAGGCGGGCAAATAATCCGAACAGTTTGTTCAGCTTGGGCAGCTTGCCGTGGGGAATGGCGATGCCGTTGCCTACGCCGGTCGAACCAAGCTTCTCGCGCTGCTGCAGCGTTTCCAGGATCGTCCGCTCACTTTGGCCGCAGAGTTCGGCAGCCTTGGCGGCTAGTTCCTGCAGGACCTGCTTCTTGCTGTTGACCTTCAGTGCCGGAATGATGGCATTGGGCGCGACGAGATCGGTGAGCAGCATGGACCTTTCCGCAGATCGGGGGAGCTCAGCAGGGGTCAGCATCGCAAAGGCGGCGGACCATAGGTAGCTGCCAGAAGCGCGTCAATGGGCGTCCTTTTCGATTGTTTGCGGATCGATCCAGCCGATGTGACCGTCCACGCGGCGGTAAACCAGATTGACGCGGCCGTGTCTAGCGTGACGAAAGACAATTACCGGCGCGCCCGTCACATCGAGTTCCATCGCAGCCTCGCTGACTGAAAGGCGCTTCAACGCGGCGTTCGATTCGGCAATGATCGCCGGATTACTCTCTGCGACCTCCTGCTCGTCAGGCGCAGGGGCGGTAGGGATGGTCGGCTCGACTACAGCGCGGTCGCGCGCATCGCGATCGAAGACATTTCCGTCAATGCGCCCCGCCTTACGATCCTTGCGGCGGCGCTTGTAGCGTCGCAATCGCGTTTCGATACGGACGGCCGCCTGATCGGCGCTGGCATAGGCATCGGCCGCGAGCGCGTCGGCCTCGAGCACAACGCCCGAGTCGAGGTGAACCACGCACTCGGTCCGGAAACCGAATCCCTCCTTACCGATGGTCACGTGCCCGGAAAATCCGCCATCGAAGTATTTGGCCATGGCTTCCGCGACGCGTGCATTGATACGCTCGCGCAGCGCCTCGCCGACGTCGATGTTCTTGCCCGAGACGCGAAGTGGCATATCGCCCTCCGATGACACTGGTCCCGGCTGCATGCACAAAGCCATTGCGCAGCGCATGCAGATTTGCGCGCTTTCCGGCAAACCCCAGTTCGCCGCAAAACAGGCCGCGATACAATATCATAGAAAGTGCGTCAGGAGGCCGCGCCGAGGGATGTCTGTTTCTCTCGCCGGCGCTGCACGGACGAGGCAATTCGCATCGCCTCGCGATATTTTGCGACCGTTCGCCGGGCGATATCGATCCCCGCCTCGCGTAGCTTTTCCACGATGGTATCGTCGGACAGCACGTAGTCTGCAGTTTCGGCCTCGATCAACTGACGGATTCGGTGCCGCACCGCTTCTGCCGAATGGGCTTCCCCTCCGTCCGCCGCGGCGATTGCCGAGGTGAAAAAGTATTTCAACTCGAATATGCCACGACTTGTCGCCATGTACTTGTTGGCAGTGACGCGCGAGACCGTAGACTCGTGCATGTCGATCGCATCGGCAATCGTCTTCAGATTGAGCGGGCGCAGATGTTGGACGCCATGGGCGAAAAATGCGTCCTGCTGGCGCACGATCTCGGTCGACACCTTCAGAATGGTTTTGGCCCGCTGGTCGAGCGCGCGCATGAGCCAGGTCGCGGTCTGTAGGCAATCGGCGAAATAGGTCTTGTCCTTGTCGTCCTTCGCGGTCTTGGCAAGCTCGGCATGATAGGCCTGATTGACCAGCACCTTCGGGAGCGTGTCGGAATTGAGCTCCACGATGAAGCCACCATTCGGCCCCGAGCGCACGAACACGTCGGGTACGATCGGCTGCATCTGGATCGAACCGAACGCAAGACCGGGCTTGGGATTGAGTTTACGAATTTCGCCGATCATATCGGTCAAGTCTTCCTCACCCACGCCGCAGATCCGGCGCAAGGCGACAAGGTCGCGCTTGGCAAGCAGATCCAAATGCGCAACTAGCGCCTGTATTGCCGGGTCGAAACGATTGCGCTCCTTGAGTTGAATGGCGAGGCATTCCATGAGATTGCGCGCGCAGATGCCCGGGGGATCGAACCCCTGCAGGATCGCCAGCACGGCGTCGACCTCGCCAGTTGGGGCGCCCAGCTTCTCGGCGACCAGCGCGAGATCACCATTGAGATATCCGGCCTCGTCGACCAGATCGATCAGGTACTGTCCAATCATGCGCCGCGCGGGATCCGCCACCGTGAGCGCGAGCTGCTCGGCGAGATGATCCGCTAGCGTGGTCTCAACCGAGACAAAGGCTTCGAGGTTGTAATCGTTGTTGTTGCGCCGGGCCGGCCCGATGCCTGTCCACTCGGAGTACGCCGTCAGGCCGTCGCTGTTCGAGCGCGAAGTCGCGGCATCGGCATCGGCGGGAAGAATGTCGTCGAGATCGACCGCCGACTGCTCCGGCGCTGCGCCCTCGTCTCGACTCTGGCTTGTCTCTACCCAATCGCCTGCAGCCGTATCCGAGGAGTCTGCACGATTGGGCAGGCTCCCTTCTGCCTCATCGTCTCCTGCGCGCTCGAGCAGGGGATTGCGCTCGAGTTCCCCTTCGACATAGGCGGCAAGGTCCAGATTGGAGAGTTGCAGCAGCTTGATGGCCTGCATCAGCTGCGGCGTCATCACGAGGGCATGGCTTTGCCGAAGTTCGAGTCTTTGGGTAAGCGCCATGGCCGTTATCGTGCGGCTTTCCTACTGACCACGATCACCAATAAGCGCGCGATGTCGCTTGGTCCGATTCTTGCTTATCGGCTTCCTGGGCTGATGTATACCAGGACGAGGGGGCGGTCGTTAAGGGTTCAGGAGGCGCCCACAATAGCGGGGATAACCGCTAAACGCGGAATTCTTCGCCGAGGTAGAGGCGCCGAACCTCGGGATCGTTCACGATATCGTCTTTGCGGCCCTCCATCAGAACTTGGCCGGAATAAATGATGTAGGAGCGGTCGGTGAGCGCGAGCGTCTCGCGGACGTTATGATCGGTAATGAGCACGCCAATGCCACGGTTGGTCAATCGGCGCACCAGCCTCTGGATTTCGACTACGGCCTTAGGGTCGATACCGGCAAAGGGCTCGTCCAGCAGCATGTAATTCGGCCGGCTCGCGAGCGCGCGGGCGATCTCGACGCGGCGGCGCTCGCCACCCGAAAGTGCGATCGAGGGCGTCTTGCGATGACGCGTGATCTCGAACTCCTCCAACAACGCATCGAGATCGGCCTCGCGGCGGCGACGGTCTGCCTCCACCACTTCGAGGACCGCACGGATATTCTCTTCCACATTGAGACCCCGAAAGATCGAGGCCTCCTGCGGCAGATAGCCTATTCCGAGCCGCGCCCGCTGATACATCGGAAGGTGCGTCACCTCGTGGCCATCGAGCTCGATCTGACCGCGATCGGCCTTGATGAGGCCTGTAATCATGTAGAACGCCGTGGTCTTACCGGCGCCATTCGGCCCCAACAGGCCAACCGCCTCACCCCGGCGCACGTAAAGGCTGACGCCATTGACCACTCGGCGGCCACCGTAACTCTTTTCGAGACTATGGGCCGCCAGATAGCCTCGGGAGGGCTCCTGCCGGGCCGCTTCGCGGCGCGGTCGTGGCCGCGCCGGAGCGGCTTTCTTGGCACGGGCGGGCATCGGCCCCCCAAGCGATGTCAGGTCGATGTCCTGCCAGCCGCCATTGGCGGCTCTTCGTCGAGCTCGAGGCGGGCGGCGGTGTCGAAGCAACGCGAGGATGTTGAGCACGCCTCTGCCCTCAGAACCCTGGTTCATCCAGCCGTCCTGGGTCGACATCAAACCCAGCCGATTGGTATGGGCCGAACCGCTTTGTCAACCCCATCAGGCGATTCCCGTCTTTCCGGTCAAAATAGCGCCGATCGGAATTTTCCAAACTGCCGTTTGCCGATCGCAGCCGGCCTATTTCGCGCGGCGGCGGGGCGCGGCTAATGTCATCTTTTTTCGGTTGCGTTGCCTTTTTCCGCGGTGTTGCGCGGATCAGGAGGACCTCGCGGCCCCGCTTGAAATATGCCGTCGACCCGGCCGCCGTCCATTTTCGACACGCCGCTTGTGAGATCGACCGTTAGCCGCTGCCCGCGCAGGACGTCTGCGCCGCGCGTCACGACAACGTTTCCGACGAGCGTGACCGTGTTCTCGCGCATGTTGAAGGTAGCGGCGTCGCCGGTCGCATTCTGATCCTTCTGGACCACGACGACGTTCCCTTTGGCCTCGATCCGGCGGATTTGCCGGTCACCTCCAGGCCCCGGCTCGGACGCCTTGACGGTCCGCCCAGCCGTTTCCTCTTGGTAAAAGACGACGAGCACCTTGCAATGCATTTCGGTGTCGCCCTGCAGCACGTATACGTCGCCGGTGAACGTTGCCATCTTGTCCTTCTCGCGAAGTTCCAGCGACGCCGCGCGGATCTTCACCGGCTCGTCGCGGTTCTGCGAGAAACCCTGCAATGCGTTCGGCGGACCCTGATTTTTCTGCGCGCCCGCGTCGGCCGCGCAGACGACGCAGGCGAGAGCGATCGCCGCCCTTGCAACCAGCGCGCGCCAGTGCCCCATGGCCCATGCCTTCATGGCTTGCGCGCCCCGCCGCCGGCGCCCGAGGTCGTGCTATCCAGCAGCAAGGTGACGAACACACCGCGATCGAAGCGCATGAGGTCACCAGAGTCGCTGACCTCCATGCGATTGGCGCTGATGGTCCATGTCGCCGTCTTCACCTCGACCGGCTTGTCGGAAACGATCCTGCTAGCCCGAACGTCCACCACTGCTTCGTTGAGGAATGCCTCATAGCCACTCGAAGACGTCACCACGATGTTATGGTTCAGCGTCAACTGCTCCGTCTTGGTGTTGTAGACGCCGTCCTTCGCGGTGGTTTTGAAGATCACCTTGTCTCTCATCTCCATCGTCGCGTGGATGCCCTGCAACTCGACCATGTCCGGCTTGGTGATATCCTGAGCGGCGGCCTGAGCAACCATGTCGTAGTGGCGGCTGTCGCGGGTCACGCCGGCGAGGCGGGGTTGGTTCATCTTGATCTTGGTGCCGGAGACGACCATCGAGCCGATGTCGACCGGCATGCCGGACAGCGCGCGCAGGGGCTTAAACAGAAAGGTAAACGTCGCTCCCGCGGCCAAGACGATGACCGCGCTGAGCGGAATCGCGACGCGCAGGATGCGCACGTGCCGGCTGTGACGCACGGCCGCCCGGAAAGCCCGATCGCCATCGCGACGGGATGGCGCAAAGGCGCGCGGCGTTCGCTCACTGATGTCGGACACGGCCGTTGAAGAGTTCATCCCCGAGAGCCCCCATCCGCCTGCCAGGAGAATCAGGCGGCCCGTGCACGATAATAGCTCTTTGCCCCATATTTGCGCCCAAATATGGCCCCCACGCGGCATACCCGGTCGAGAATAAGGGCGAAGATTCGGCCGGAAAAGCTCGATCGTTGAACAGGATAGCGGGGATAAGTTACCAATCGCCCGCCGTCCTCCGGCGGGGCAGGGCTAGGAGTGGGCGAAGATGTCCTCGCCCGCCCAGCCCGCGAGGTCGAGCCGCACGCGATCGGGGAGGAAGCGGAAACAGGCCGCGGCTAGATCCGCGCGCCCCTCCCGGAGAAGGATGGCGTCGAGCTTCTCCTTGAGAGCATGCAGGTGCAACACATCGGAGGCCGCATAGGCGAGTTGCGCGTCGGTGAGCGATTCAGCGCCCCAATCGGAGAGCTGTTGCTGTTTCGACAAGTCAATGCCGAGGAGCTCGCGCACCAGGTCCTTGAGGCCGTGCTTATCGCTATAGGTTCGGGCGATCCGTGAGGCGATCTTGGTGCAATAGATCGGGGCGGCCATGATCCCCAAATGCTTATGCAGCACGGCGAGATCGAAGCGCGCGAAATGAAAAATTTTGAGAACCGTCGCGTCGGCGAGAAGCTTCGTCAGATTCGGCGCCGCGCCCGGACCCGCCGGGATCTGAATGACGTCGGCGGAGCCGTCGCCCGGCGAGACCTGTACCACGCACAGTCGATCGCGATGCAGATCGAGACCCATGGCTTCGGTATCGATCGCGACGGCACCGCCGCGGTAGCGTGAGAGGTCGGCCAGATCGCTGCGGTGCAAGCGGATAGTCATGACGGCGCGTGGACCGGCAATGACACAAAGGTGGTGCCCAGGAGAGGACTCGAACCTCCACGCCTCGCGGCGCTAGTACCTGAAACTAGTGCGTCTACCAATTCCGCCACCTGGGCTTTTGCGCGATAGGTACGGAGCAGGCCACGCGTTGTCAAATGGGCTCGCATGCCCTGTACAGCATCAAACCGTTGCTGTATTCGGCGCACGAAGGACTTGAGCGAGCATGACCGCCATTCCTCTTGAAACGCTGGTCACCGTATTCGGCGGCTCAGGCTTTCTCGGCCGTCACGTGGTGCGCGCACTGGCGAAGCTCGGCTACCGTGTTCGCGTCGCCGTCCGCCGCCCAGAGCTTGCCGGCTTCCTGCAGCCGCAGGGTAGGGTCGGACAGATTCATGCCGTGCAAGCGAATGTGCGCCATCCCGCCTCCGTCGAGGCGGCTGCGCGCGAGGCCGATGTGGTGATCAATCTCGTCGGCATTCTGTTCGAGCGCGGGCGGCAAACATTCGATGCGGTGCAGTCTACCGGGGCCGAAACAGTCGCGCTCGCAGCCGCCTCGGTCGGCGCGCGCATGATCCAAGTCTCGGCGATCGGCGCGGACGAAAGCGCCCCGTCACGCTATGCACGCTCGAAAGCACTCGGCGAGAAACTAGTACTCAGCGCCGCGCCGTCGGCGGTGATTCTGCGGCCCTCGGTCCTGTTCGGCCCTGAAGACGACTTCTTTAATAAGTTCGCGGCCATTGCCCGCTTTTCCCCGGCCCTTCCGCTGGTCGGCGGCGGCCATACCCGTTTCCAGCCGATCTTCGCCGGTGACGTCGCCAGCGCGATCGTTGCTGCGATCGAAGGCCACGCCAAAGACGGCGAGATCTACGAAGTCGGCGGCCCGGAAGTGTACAGCTTCAAAGAGCTGATGCGATTCATGCTTGCGACCGTCGGACGGCAACGCCTTTTGATCCCGATCCCGTTCGCGCTCGCCAAGTTGCAGGCCGGCTTGCTTCAGCTGATGCCCAAGCCGCTGTTGACGCCCGACCAGGTCGAGTTGCTGCGGGACGACGCCGTCGTCTCTGACGAGGCCAAGCGCGAAGGGCGCACGCTCGAAGCGCTGGGCGTTGAGCCTCTCGCCATGGCTACCGTGGTGCCTTCGTATCTGTGGCGATTCCGCAAGACCGGTCAGTTCAAGGGCGTCACCGCGAGCAATCGCTGACCGCCGGCAAATAGGTTCGATGACCAAGCGCGGATGAATTTCAAAATATTGGCGTCCTGGTTCCGACCATACCCATCGTCCAATGTTGAGGATCTGCGGCGGATCGCCGGCGAAACCTTCCGCGCGCATCTGCTGGTCAATGTCCCAGCGCCAGCGCGATCAGCCCGAGCGCTCCGACGACGACGCGCCACCAGGCGAACAAGGCGAAGCCGTGGCGCTGCACATAGTCGAGAAACGTCTTGACCACGATCCAGGCACATACGAACGACACCGCAAATCCAAACGCCACGAGGATTGTGTTGTCGAAGCTCATCTGCCCGCGGCTCTTAAAGAGGTCGTAGGCGAACGCTCCGGCCATGGTGGGCATTGCCAGCCAGAACGAGAATTCCGCCGCTGAGCGCCGATCGGCTCCCAGCAACATGGCAGACACAATGGTAGCTCCCGAGCGTGAGACGCCAGGTATCATCGACACGCACTGCGCCAGGCCGATCACGAAATACATCGGCAGGGAGAATTTCATGGCATCATGATAGCGCGTGTCGAGATCCATCCGGTCAACCCACAACAGAATCGCTCCGCCTACGATCAGCGTGAAACAGACGATCCAGACGTTGAACAGCACGGATTTGATGATGTCGTGCGCCAGCGCACCAACGACCGCCGCCGGCAGGAACGCGATCAGCACGCCGAGGACGAAGCGCCGTGCCGCCGGATCGCTGAACATACCGGTGGCAATCCGCCAGATGCGGAAAAAATAGATCGACAACAGCGCTAGGATCGCACCGAACTGGATCAGCACCGCGAAAGTCTTGCCGAAGTCCTCATCGTCGAAGCCGAAAAAACGCTCGACCAAAAGAAGATGGCCGGTCGAGGACACCGGCAGGAACTCGGTTAGCCCCTCGACCACGCCGAGGACGAAGGCCTTCAAAAGGTCGAACAACATGACGACTCCGCGGGCAAAGGAGGACGGATGCCGCGCAGCAACGGGCGCGGAACGTCCAGTAGATGCGCTTTTCCCGCATCATTAACCTCAGGGCAACGGGGAAGGGCGAACATTGCACAGGTTGCTCCCCGCCGGCCCTACCCAAAGGATTGGGAGCGACCTAACGTGACCGGCGCCCACGCGCCCCCAGATCGCCGCAATCCTTGAGACCGCATGTTGACGTTGTTCCATCACCCATTCTGCCCCCATTCCCGCTTTGTGCGCTTGGCGCTTGGCGAGTACGGCATCGCCGCGCGGACAGTCGAGGAACGCGTGTGGGAGCGCCGCGAGGAGTTCCTCATCCTCAACCCTGCGTGCACCACTCCGGTGGCGGTGGAGGAGGGTCGTCCGGCAGTCCCTGGGGCCTCGATCATCGCCGAATATCTGGATGAGACGCGGGGAGCCGAACTTGGCGAATTGCGCCTGCTGCCGCGCGAAATCGGGGTGCGGGTTGAAGTTCGTCGGCTGATGAGCTGGTTCAACGACAAATTTTTTACTGAGGTCAGCGGACCCCTCACCATGGAGCGCCTATATAAACGCCAGATGCCGGCGAGCGCCGGCGGCGGATCACCTGACACCGAAGTGATCCGAGCGGCGCGCCATAACATGCGGTATCATTTGGCGTATATCGGCTGGCTGGTGCGTACTCGCGATTGGCTTGCAGGCGCACGCATGAGCTACGCGGATCTTGCCGCAGCCGCACACCTCTCGGCAGCCGACTATCTGGGCGACGTGCCATGGAACGAAGACGAGGCCGCGAAGACCTGGTACGCGCAGATCAAGTCGCGTCCGTCATTCCGCCCGATCCTGGCCGAGACGCTGGCGGGAATCCCGCCCTCGGAGACATACGCCGATCTGGACTTCTGAGCGACGCCTCCGCGCTCAAAGCAGCGCTCGCGGGGGCGGCACGCCAGTACGGCTTCGATACCCTCGGCATCGCACGACCAGACTCGATCCCGCAAGCGCTGGAGCGGCTGCGGCACTTCCTAGCTGAAGGCGCACACGGCGACATGGATTGGATGGCAACGACTGCGGAACGACGCGGCAGTCCGCGCGCGCTGTGGCCGCAGGTGCGCTCCGTCATCATGCTGGGCCTCAACTACCGCCAAGATCTTGACGCTGATCCGCTGGCAATCTTGGCAAGACTCGATCGCGGCGCGATTTCGGTCTACGCGCGAGGCGACGACTACCACGACATCATCAAGCCGAGACTCAAGGCGCTGGCGCGTTGGCTGATCGTGCAAGCCGGTGGCGAAGCGAAGGTGTTCGTCGATACCGCCGCTGTCATGGAGAAGCCGCTCGCCGCGGTCGCTGGTCTCGGCTGGCAGGGCAAACACACCAATTTGGTGTCGCGCCAATTCGGCTCATGGTTGTTCCTCGGCGCGATCTTCACGACGATCGAGCTGCCTCCGGACGCGCCCGAGATCGATCATTGCGGTCGTTGCCGCGCGTGTCTCGATATCTGCCCGACCGCCGCGTTCCCCGCGCCCTACCGGCTCGATGCGCGCCGTTGCATCTCCTATCTCACCATCGAGCACAAAGGTCCGATCCCGCGTGAACTACGCGCCGCAATCGGCAATCGCATCTTCGGCTGCGATGATTGCCTGGCGGTATGCCCTTGGAACAAGTTCGCGCAGGCAGGCCGCGAGAGCAAGCTCGCCGCACGTGATGCATTGATGGCGCCACGCCTCGCCGATCTCGCCCGTCTTGATGATACCGCGTTCCGAAAGATGTTTGCAAAATCAGCGGTCAAGCGCACGGGACGCAATCGATTCATTCGCAACGTGCTGATCGCGATCGGCAATTCCGGCGATGCGTCGCTTGCACCCGACGTCATCCGGCTATTGGCCGATTCTTCTGCGCTGGTGCGCGGCACTGCGGTTTGGGCGCTGAGCCGGCTCATACCCGCCGAACAGTTCGCCGCGCTCGCGATGGATCGCTGCCCGCACGAGAGCGAACCGCTGGTCGTAGACGAATGGACGGCCGCGCTCGAGCCGGCGGCAGCCTGATGACCACGCTCGTTTGTCTCGGATTTGGTTACTGCGCCCGGCATTATGTCAACGAGTTCAGTGCGCGGTTCGACCATATCGTGGGAACCACACGCCACGCGGAACACGCCGCCGCGCTCGGGAAAGAACGCCTCGGCGGCAAGTCCGTCGAGATGCTGGTATTCGACGGCGTGTCCGCATCGGGCGACCTCAAAGCCGCCATTTCGGCGAGCGACGCGCTGCTCATATCGGCGGCCCCTGCGGCGGGCCGGGATCCCGTGCTTGCAATGCTCGAAGGGGAGATCGCACAGGCACAGCGGCTGAAATCCGTGGTCTACCTGTCAAGCCTCGGCGTTTACGGGGACAGCGGCGGCGCGTGGATCGACGAGACCGCGCCGACCATTCCGGCACGGGCCCGCCGAAGCGGCGCGCGCATCGACGCTGAACTCGATTGGCAGGCGCTCGGGGCAGGGCGAAGCCTGCCGATCGCAATCCTGCGGCTCGGAGGCATCTATGGTCCGGGACGGAACGGAATGGTGCGCCTCCTGCGCGGCGGTGTCTATCGCATCGCCAAGCCGGGCCACGTCTCGAACCGCGTTCACGTCTACGACATCGCGCAGGCGATCGATGCAGCCTTCGCGCGCGGCGCCGCCGGCGTGTTCAACATAGTCGACGAGGAGCCCGCCTCGCCGAGCGATCAGATCGCGTTTGCGGCTCGTCTCATCGCCGTCGAGCCGCCTCCGGAAATCGCGTATGAGCAGGCCGGAAAATTGCTCTCGCCCATGGCGTTGAGCTTCTATGAGGGCTGCATTCGCGCACGCAACGACAGACTCAAGAAGGTACTGGGCGTGAAGCTGCGGTATCCGACCTATCGCGACGGTCTGCGTGCACTCTATGAAGCCGGCGATCATCTCTCCGCCGCGGAGCCGGCGGCGTCCGCCTAGAGTTTGCGAAAATACGGCGGAGCGCCCCAGCAGCGCGTCGGGCGACTACAGTTCGGCCATATCCGAAACGTGCCATCTCACCAGTGCAGTAAAATGCAGTCTTGGGTCGCCGGAGGCTGCCATGACGATCACGGTCTTCATCCGTTACCAACTCGATCCATTTCAATGCGATGCCTTTGAAGAATACGCGCGGCATTGGCTCTCCATTATTCCAAGGTGCGGTGGAAACCTCCTCGGCTACTGGATGCCGCATGAGGGCACCAACAACATTGCTTATGGGCTGATCTCGTTCGATAGCCTGCCGCCTACGAGACTTACCGTGCGGGGCTCAAGGCCGATTCTGAAGGCGCCGCCAATTTTCGCTTTGCGCAGGAGCGACGTTTCATCTTGAGTGAGGAGCGGACGTTCCTCAGGCCGGTGACCTGAGCCGCCCCTTCTGTTGAAATGGCGGCAGGGCGGTGTCGCTGCGAGTGCTTTTCAACGAGTTAACTTCGCCTTAGAGAGCGCCCGGAGCCAACCGCGCCGTCCACGAGGTGTTCAATGATCGCCGTGATCTTCGAAGTCTGGCCAAAGCCCGGGCACAAGCAACGCTATCTCGACCTCGCCGCCGAGCTGCGGCCGCTGCTCGATAAGATCGATGGTTTCATCTCCATCGAACGGTTCGAGAGCATCTACGAGCCCGGCAAGATGCTCTCGCTTTCATTCTTCCGCGACGAGGCGGCGCTGACCGCATGGAGAAATCTCGAAGCGCATCGCCGCGCGCAGGCGATCGGCCGCGGCGAGTTGTTCGCGGACTATCGATTGCGGATCGCCGGCGTGATCAGGGACTATGGCTTGTCCGATCGCATGCAGGTGCCCGCTGACAGTCTTGCGAAGCACGGTTAGCAGCCTTCTACGGCTCCGCCACGGCCGCAATCAGCCGCTCGATGTCCTCTGGGCGCGACAGGCGATGGTCGCCATCCTTAACGAGCGTCAGCACAACGTCGTCGCGGGCGAAGCGGGAGGTCAACTCGACCGTGTGCTGCCAGGGCACGTCGGGATCCTGCACCCCTTGCAGAATCCGTACTGCACAGCCGGTTTCGATCATGCCGTCGAGCAGGAGGTGCTTGCGTCCGTCCTCGATCAGGGCGCGGGTGATCGGATAAGGCTCTTCGGAATACTGCGATGGCCGCGCCCAGACGCCGGTCTGCTCGATCTCGCGCTTGACCTCAGGCGGGAACCGCTTCCACATCAACTCTTCCGTAAAGTCGACTGCCGGCGCGATCAGCACTAGCCGGGTCAGGCGCGAGTCTGCCGGCATACGGCGCGCGAGCTCACGGGTGAGCAGGAGCGCGAGCCAGCCCCCCATCGATGAGCCGATGACGATCTGCGGCTCGCGGCAAAATGCTTCGAACACGGCGAGTGTCTCTTCGAACCAGCGTCCGATCGTGCCGTCGGTGAAATTTCCGCCGGACTCGCCGTGGCCGGAATAGTCGAAGCGCGTCATCATCCGGCCATTCTCCTGGGCCCAACGATCGAGTGCTTCGGCTTTGGTGCCCCGCATGTCGGACTTGAATCCACCGAGCCAGAACAGCCCGGGCGGCGCTCCCTCGCGCCTGCGGACCGCGATTTGGCGAGCCGCAATACCGGTTCCAACGGTCAAGAATTTCAGGCAAAGATCGTTCATTGCGAGGCTGACCTTGGGGGCACAATTGCGTCAGGCGTCGGGCCTGATGGGCCGCATGCTGTCATCAATACAAGCACGCCGGAGCGGCAAACAAGCCGGCACCGGCCGAAGGAACGAACTCCGTGAGCAATGACGACGGCGAGGTTCACCCCCGCAGCTTGGCCGGCGCAACCGTCCTACAGATCGTGCCGGCCTTGCGCGAAGAGCCCGCCGCCCGCACCGCGCTCAACGTGGCCGCCGCGCTGCGCCAGGCCGACGCGCGCGCGCTAGTGGCAGCCGAGGAGGGGCCGCTCGTTACGGAGCTCACGGCGTCCGGCGGCGAGTGGGTTCCGCTCGTCAACGATACGATCAATCCCTTCCGGCTCAAGAGAAGCGCACGCGCTTTGGAACGGCTGATCGCCTCCGAGCGGATCGACATCGTGCACGCGCAAAGCGCTGGCGGAGCCTGGGTGGCCAGCATGGCGGCGGCGCGGATCACGGTCTGGCTGGTCACCACGCTGCTCGACGTGCCCCCGGCGTCCAACCTGCACGCCTATTGGGCTGCCGCCCTCGCGCGCGGCGATTGGGTGATCACGCCTTCGAACTTCGCCGCCGCGCCTATCATCGCGCGCCACAACATTCCCGCTGAGCGCCTCACTATCATCCCGCGCAGCATCGACATCGCTGCATTCGATCCCGCGGCACTGGATGCCGCGCGAGTCGAGGCTTTGCGCAAGGCGTGGCGAATTCCGCACGCGGCGCGAATCTTGCTGGTTCCCGGGCGCGTCGCCTCTTGGAATGGCCAACTTATTCTGCCCGATGTCGCACGCATAATGGTCGACAGCGGTGTGCGTGGTTTCGTGTTCGTGCTCGCTGGCGAACGTCGCAGTCATCGCAAATACGCGCAGGCCGTGATGGACGAGGCGCAGGCCAAAGGGGTGCAGACGGTGATCCGGCTGATCGGGCATTGCCGCGACATGCCGGCGGCGCTTGCCGCTGCCGATACGGTGGTGGTGCCCGCAATCGAGCCTCCGATCCTGGGCCGCGTGGTGGCGCAAGCGCAAGCCATGGGCCGGCCGGTGGTCACGTCCAATGTCGGCATTTTGCCGGAACACGTAGTTGCGCCGCCGGAAATGCCAGAAGAGGTGCGTACGGGATGGGTGGCCCAGCCTGGCAATGCGCAAGAGTTTGCCCGCGCGCTCAGCGAGGCGTTCGCCCTCGACGATAGCGCCTACCGCACTATGGCCGCGCGCGCACGGCACTTCGCCGAATACATGTTTTCTCCGCACAGCGCCACGAGCGCAACCCGCGCCGTGTATACCACGTTGTTGGAACGCGACCTCTGGGACAGCAGAGCAGCGCGGGGCGACGGCGACGCGGTGGAAAGTCGTTGACTTATGCCCGGTTTGTCCTGATCCTTCCTAGGCCTGCAGCAGCAGGACGTCGCAACGGCATGAGGAGAGCAGAGCCATTCGTCGCCCCATAAGACCCGCGCAGCCCGCCCCGAAGGACGGCCCGCGCATCAACGAGGAGATCCGTGTTCGCGAAGTCCAACTGATCGACCAGACCGGCCACAATCATGGGCCCGTTGATATCCAGATCGCTTTGGACAAAGCCCAGGAGGCCGGACTAGACCTCGTCGAGATTGCTCCCAATTCGTCTCCGCCCGTCTGCAAAATTCTCGATTACGGCAAATATAAATATCAGGCGCAGAAGAAGGCGGCGGAAGCCCGCAAAAAGCAGAAGATCGTCGAAGTCAAAGAGATCAAGCTTCGGCCGATGATCGACGACCACGATTACGACGTGAAGATGCGCTCGATGCAGCGCTTTTTCGAAGACGGCGACAAGGTGAAGGTGACGCTGCGCTTCCGCGGTCGCGAGATGGCTCACCAGGAACTCGGCTACCAGCTGCTTAACCGGGTGAGGGACGACACCTCCAAAGTGGCCAAGGTCGAGCAGGAGCCGCGCTTCGAAGGGCGCCAGGTGGTGATGGTGCTGGCGCCGAGGTAATAGCGGGGCGGGGCACTTCCGATCGAGCCTGCGTTCCGCCTCCACCGACGCTAACGGCCCTGGCCGTTCGCACGACGCACACTTCATCCCCGCCTTTGCCCGCTCGGCAGGACCGTTGGGCCGATGAATCCGGGTTTTGGTTGTATTTCGCGGCCGCCTCTGTCATAACGCCGGCCTTCCGCTGCCCGGCCAAAAAGGGCTGCCGTGGCAACGGAATCAGCACGCTCGAACGAGCAGAAGCCGGCCGGCCGGACCGTTTTTCGCGCCTGCCGCCGCAGAGGAGAGCCAAATGCCCAAGTTGAAGACCAAGTCGGGCGCGAAAAAGCGCTTCAAAGTGACCGCGGGCGGGAAGGTGCTCTACCAGCAATCCCGCAAACGCCACGGCATGATCAAGCGCACCAACAAGCAGATCCGCCAACTGCGCGGTACCGCCGTGCTGTTCAAGACCGACGGCGAGAAGATCAAAAAATTCTTTTTGCCCAACGGTTGATCTCGGGGCCGCCGCAGCGGCCAGCCGTTCCCAATCGTTGCACGCAACTAGTCAGGAGAGCAGCCATGGCACGCGTCAAGCGCGGCGTCACCGGGCACGCCAAGCACAAGAAGGTCTTCAAGGCCGCGAAGGGCTATTACGGCCGACGCAAGAACACCATTCGCATCGCCAAGCAAGCGGTGGAGAAGGCGAACCAATACGCCTACCGCGACCGCAAGCGCCGCAAGCGCACCTTCCGCGCCCTCTGGATCCAGCGGCTCAATGCGGCAGTGCGCCCCTTCGGGCTCACTTACAGCCGGTTCATAGGTGCCCTCGGCAAGGCGGGACTGGTGGTCGACCGCAAGGTTCTGTCCGACCTCGCAATCCGCGAGCCGGCGGCCTTCGCGGCGATCGTCGAGAAGGCCAAGGCGGCGATGACGGCATGAGACTTAAGAGGACGAAGGACGCACGATTAAAACCATGATGTGCCTCCTTCGAACGCGAAGATGATCGATCTCGGCTATGTTCAATGCATGGCGCGCTACAACCGCTGGCAAAACGACAATCTCTATGGGGTCGCCGATACGCTCTCCGACGCCGAAAGGAGACGCGACCGCGGGGCATTTTTCGGCTCGATCCATGCAACACTCAGCCACCTGCTCTGGGCTGATCGCATTTGGATGAGCCGCCTCGCCGGCACGCCGGCCCCGGCGGGCGGCATTCCTGAATCGGTATCGCTTTACGGCGATTGGGAGGACTTGAAGGGGGAGCGCAAAGCCTTCGACGCAGTCGTGATCGACTGGGCGGACCGGCTCGACGATACATGGCTCGCCGGCGAACTCGCTTATTACTCCGGCGCGATCAAGGCGGACGTGCATAAACCGAAATGGCTTCTGGTCACGCATATGTTCAATCATCAGACCCATCATCGCGGCCAGGTGCATTGCATGTTGACGCAGGCGGGCGGCAAGCCTGGCGATACGGACCTGCCGTTCATGCGAGCGTAACGACCGGGCGGGCTCCCGGGGACAAGACCATGCAGGATCTCAAGGCCCAACTTCTGCGCGGCTTGTGGTATGTCGCGTTCGTCGGCCATGACGTGCGACCGGGCCGGCTCGTGCACAAAACGCTGCTCGGCGACCCGATCCTCATCGGGCGCGGTCGTGACGGACGGGTCTTTGCGTTGCGCGACATTTGCCCGCACCGGGGCATCCCGCTGCACTACGGCCGCTTCGATGGCGACACGATCAGGTGCTGCTATCACGGCTGGCGTTTCGACGTGAACGGCACCTGCGTGGAAATTCCCTCGCTACGCGACGGCCAGGAGATGGATCTTGGCAAGATTCGCTGCGGCACCTACACCTGCGTCGAGCGGCAGGGCCTCGTATGGGTCTACTTCCCAGCATCGGATGAAGCGGCCCCCGCGGCTGGGCCACCGCGCATGCCGGTCTTTTCCGACGAGGCTGCGCCTGCGGCGGCGATCATGCAGCCATTTCCCTGCTCGACCGATCACGCCGCATTCGGTCTCATGGATCCGACGCATGCCGGGTTCGTGCACACGTCGTGGTGGTTTAAACATCAGCCCACGAAACTGCGGCCCAAGGAAAAGCACTTCGAGCCGATCGAGCTCGGCTGGCGGATGGTGCGGCATCCGCTGCCGCCGCAAAACCTGGTTTACAAGCTGCTCGGGCGCCACGTCGAGACCGAGATCTCGTACAAGCTGCCCGGGTTGCGCATCGAGGAAGTGCATGGGGACCGGCATGCCGTCGTTGGGTTGACCGCGATTACGCCGATCAGCGACGAGGCGACCGAAGTCCACCAGATCTTCTGGGCTTCGCCCGGCTGGGTGGCGCCGCTCGCGCCGTTGCTCAAACCCTTCATGCACACCTTTCTCGACCAGGATCGCCAAGTGGTGATCAAGCAGCGCGAGGGCCTCGTGCATAGACCCCGGCTCATGCTCATCAACGATGCCGATACGCAAGCGCGCTGGTGGATGCGCGTGAAGGATGAGTGGATCGCAGCGCAGGAAGAAGGGCGCGCCTTCGTCAACCCGCTCGAACCCAAAACATTGCGCTGGCGCAGTTGAGAAGACCGATGGCCGACCTTCGCGCGCTCGAGACCGAGCTCCTCACCGCCGTGGCAAATGCGAACGACGAGCCGGCGCTCGAAGCCGTTCGCGTTGCGTCGTTGGGCCGCAGCGGCTCGATATCCGCGCTCCTGAAGACGCTCGGCACGATGTCACCGGAAGCGCGCAAGGAGCAAGGGGCTCTTATCAACGGTCTTAAGGACCGCATCACCGCGGCGATCACCGCACGCAAGGAGGCGCTGAAGAAGCTGGCGCTCGATCAGCGACTCAACACCGAGACGCTGGACGTGACCTTGCCGGTGAGCGAGCCACCGGCGGAGCTCGGGCGCATTCATCCGATCAGTCAGGTCGTCGATGAGCTGACACCCATTTTTGCCGACATGGGTTTTGCGATCGCCGAGGGGCCCGACATCGAGACTGACGACTACAATTTCACCAAGCTCAATTTTGCCGAAGGCCATCCCGCCCGCGACATGCACGATACGTTCTATTTCAATCCGAAGCCCGACGGCTCGCGGCTGCTGCTGCGCACGCATACCTCGCCGGTGCAGATCAGGACGATGTTGGCGCAGAAGCCGCCGATCCGAGTCATCATTCCCGGCCGCACCTATCGCAGCGACAGCGATCAGACCCACACACCGATGTTCCACCAGGTCGAGGGGCTTGTGATCGACAAGAGTTCACATCTTGGCCATCTGAAATGGATCCTGCAGGAGTTCTGCAAGGCCTTTTTCGAAGTCGATCATGTGAAGATGCGCTTCCGCCCGTCGTTCTTTCCATTCACCGAGCCCTCGCTCGAGGTCGACATTCAATGCCGACGCGACAAGGGCGAGATCAGATTTGGCGAGGGCGACGACTGGATGGAGATTCTCGGCTGCGGCATGGTGCATCCGAACGTGCTGCGCAATTGCGGGCTCGATCCTGACGAGTATCAGGGCTTCGCGTGGGGACTGGGGATCGATCGAATCACTATGCTCAAATACGGCATGCCGGATCTGCGCGCGTTCTTCGAGGCCGATGTCCGCTGGCTCTCCCACTATGGCTTCCGTCCGCTCGACTTCCCCACGTTGGCGGGAGGATTAAGCAGTTGATCGCGTCCTCGCAGATCATGAGTCACTCGCGCATCGACTGCAGTTCGAGGCAAGAGATTGCCGTCCATACTTGCTAACCCTCCTCCGCAAGCCAGAGAGGGAATAAATCCCGGATCCGCGGAATGATGAAATTGACCCTCGCTTGGCTGAAGGAGCACCTCGACACCGAGGCGCCACTGGCAGCCATTGTCGACAAGCTCCCCATGATCGGGCTTGAGGTCGAGAGCGTCGCCGACCGCGGTAGTCTGCTCGCGCCGTTCACCATCGCGCGGGTGATTTCGGCCGAACAGCATCCGAATGCAGACCGCCTGCGCGTGTGCATGGTCGATACCGGCACAGGGGATCCGGTGCAGGTCGTGTGCGGTGCGCCCAACGCACGCGCGGGCATGAAGGGCGTGTTCGTGCCGCCCGGCGCCTTTATCCCGGGCAAAAACATGACGTTGGGCATCGGCAAGATCCGCGGCGTCGAGAGCCGTGGCATGCTGGTGTCGGAATTCGAATTGCAAATCTCCGACGACCACGAAGGCATCATCGAGCTTCCAGCCGATGCGCCGGTCGCAGCGAATTATGCCCAATGGGCCGGCCTCGACGATCCGGTGATCGAGATCAACCTCACGCCCAACCGTGGGGACTGCGCGGGCGTCAACGGCATCGCGCGCGATCTTGCCGCCGCCGATATCGGCAAGTTGCGGGACAAAAGCATTCGGCCGATAAAAGCGGATTCCCCGTGCCCCGTAAAAGTGACGCTCGACTTCGGAACCACGCCTTCACTCTGTCCGGCTTTTGCCCTGCGGCTCGTGCGCGGGGTGAAGAATGGCCCCTCCCCGGCATGGCTGCAGCGCCGACTGACCGCCATCGGGCTGCGCCCCATCAATGCGCTGGTCGATATCACCAACTTCATCACCTACGACCGCGGCCGACCGCTGCACGTCTTCGACGCTGCGAAAGTGCAGGGCAATCTCACGGTGCGCCGCGCGCGCGAAGGCGAGAGCCTGCTCGCGCTCGACGGCGAGCGCTATTTGCTCGATCCGACCATCTGCGTGATCGCGGACGAGCGCGGCGTCGAATCGCTGGCGGGCATCATGGGCGGGGAGAACACCGGCTGTTCGGAAGCCACCACCGACGTGCTGATCGAGTCCGCCCTGTGGGACCCCGTCAATATCGCCCAGACAGGGCGCAAGCTCGGCATCCAATCGGATGCCCGCTACCGCTTCGAGCGCGGGGTCGACCCCGCCTTCATGCTGCCAGGGCTTGAGCTTGCGACAGCGATGGTGCTCGAGCTCTGCGGTGGCAAGCCCTCGGAGGTTTTTGTCGCGGGTACGCCGGAGGTGCCCGCGCGGGTCATCGATTTTCCGCCTGCCGAGGTACCGCGGCTCACTGGGCTGCACGTTGAGCCGGAGGAAATCCAGCGCGTGCTCGGCCGCCTCGGCTTCGCGGTTACTGGCAGTGGCAGGAGTCTGACGGTAACCGTCCCCACCTGGCGTGGAGACATCGAGGGCAAGGCTGATCTTGTGGAGGAGATCGTGCGCATCCTCGGCGTCGATCGGATTCCCGCGACCCCGTTTGGCCGCGGCGAGGCGCCGCGCAAGCCGGTACTCACGCCCATCCAGTTGCGCACCCGCAAAGCCAAGCGCGCGCTCGCCACCCGCGGCATGCTCGAGACTGTCACCTGGTCGTTCGTGTCAAAGCGGCAGGCGGAGCTGTTCGGCGGCGGAACGCCCGACCTGGCGCTCGCCAACCCGATCGCCTCGGATCTTTCCGACATGCGACCAAGCTTGATCCCGGGTCTCGTTGCTGCCGCGCAGAACAACACCGACCGCGGTTTTGCCAACGCGGCGCTGTTCGAGGTCGGGCAGGTCTTCCGCGGCGATCGTCCGCAGGATCAGATCACGGCCGCCAGCGGCGTGCGCCGCGCGCTCGCCAAAGCAAGCGGCATCGGCCGTCATTGGTCGTCCGGTGGCGGCGAGGTCGATGCTTTCGATGCCAAGGCCGACGCGCTCGCCGTGCTGGCTGCTGCCGGCGCCCCAGCGCAGGCGCTACAGGTGGTGCCGGGAGGCGCGCCCTGGTTGCATCCGGGACGCTCCGGCACGATCCAAATCGGGCCGCAGAACGTGCTCGGATATTTCGGCGAGTTACATCCCCGCGCGCTCGAAGCGCTCGACGCCGAGGGTCCGCTGGTCGGGTTCGAGGTGATCCTGGAAAAAATCCCGGAACCACGGGCCAGGGCAACGCGCGCACGGCCGGTCTTGGAGCTCTCCCCGTTCCAACCGGTGGAGCGCGATTTCGCCTTTGTGGTCGATCGCGCCATCCATGCGGCCGACATCTTACGCGCGGCGCAGAGCGTCGACCGCAGGCTCATCACGAATGTCACGGTGTTCGATGTCTACGAGGGTGCGGGCATCGAGCCCGGCAAGAAATCGATCGCGATCGCGGTGACATTGCAGCCGCGGGAAAAGACCATGACCGACGCCGAGATCGAGGCCGTTGCGGGGAAGATCGTCACCGAGGTCGGGAAGCGCACAGGCGGCGTGTTGCGGGATTAGCACACTCAGGTGCGCCTGCTGGGACCGCCGAGCAGCTTCACCACCGCATCCCCCGCACGCTCGCCCGATTCCCAGGCGCCGTTGACCGTGCCCCAGCGCGTCTCATGGGTCGCTTCGCCGGCCAAGAAGATGCGGCCGCTGATCGGCTCGGCCAACACTTTACGCGCGGATTGAGCGCCAGGCGCGGCAGCAGACGTGGCCCCAAGCACCCACGGCTCATGGTTCCAGCGCGTGGCGTGGCGGCGTTTGACGATGCTTTTCATGTCCGTGCCGTAAAGACCGGCCAGCCAAGTCATGGCAAAATCGATCATGCCCGCCTCGCCCTTGGCGGAGAGATCGCGCCCGAAATTCCCTCCAATATCGACGATGCAAATTGTCGAACCCGACGCGTTGCCGAAGATCGCCGCGGTCTGCCGGCCATCGGTTTTCTCAAACACCAGTTCGTCGGACCGCAAGCCAAGCGGATTGCCGGTCAATTCCAGCGCCACGTGATCGCGGCTTCCGAGCTTGAGCTTGGTGGCGGCCTCCAGATGCCGCTTTGGCAGATCGGGCGCGAGCTTGATTTTTCCGCCGGTGAGCACGTTGGTTGAGACGGTGAGGATGACCGCGCCGGTCTTGAACTGGCCCTTCGGTGTGTCGACCTCGATGCGCGCCCGGCTCCACCATTCAATCGTTTTCACCGGCGTTCCCAAAAAAAGAGGCAGGGGCGCTGCAAGCTTCGCCAACAGCGTGCCGTACCCCTGGCGGCAGAACGCGTTGTTGTCGCGCTCTCCCGAGCGAGACAGATCGGCGGTCGATATATCCGATAGATCCTTGCTGCAGCCGTAAGGGCCGAGCACGAACTCGACCGTCGACCGCCATTCGCCGAGATCCTTGGGCAGCGCCTGGGTGCAAGCGATGTCGCTCTTGCGCGCCGCATCGGCGATGGCCGTGTTGGCGCGCACGAGGCTCGCAAGAAAATCCTCCATCTCTCCTTCGCGGGCGTAACGCCGTCCGATGCGCATGCGCTGGCCGGGCGGTGCCGGATAGACCTCGAGCCCTGTTTGCATGGCGAGCTTCGCCAATGGATTGATGTCGGCCGCGTAGATCCAATGGGCGCCGCGATCATATGGCACGCCGAATGTCTTAGTGTCGGTGATGCAGCGTCCGCCGACATTGTCCGCGGCCTCGAGCACCACAAACCGCTTGCCCCCCGCCGCGAGTCTTCGCCCCGCCGCGATGCCGGCGGCGCCGGCACCAACGATGACGGCGTCGACCCAGCCGGAGCGCGGCACGTCGGGCGCGGGCGCGGGACGCGGCGCTCCAAGGGCAGGCGCGGCAGTGAGGGTCGCGGCGGAGGCCGCAAGAAACGATCGGCGGGTCAAACGTCGCATGGGCGCGCGTGGGTGTTGAGCTTTACGAGGTCTATCATGGAACGCGTACCGCGCATGTCTAAAATTTTTTTCATCGTCCCCGCGGTTGCGGTATCACAATAGCGATGCCGTTTTGAGCGGGGCTCCTGAATTATGCCAGCAGCGCGCGGTCGGAAGAAAGGATCGGGACAATGATCGATGCGGCCGTCAAATCGCTCATGCAAATGTTCTCGCCGCCGTTCCGCGGGGTGTTGTTCAAATCCGCTGGGCTCGCGCTCGCGCTGATCGTGCTTTTCGACATTGTGCTGCATCGGCTGCTGGTCTGGCTTACAACTGCCGGCGCGCATTGGGCCGAGAATATGTTCGGCGTCAGCGCGCCCGCGCCGGTCTCCGTCCTCCTCTGGATTATTTCGATTGCCGCCGGTATCGGCATCATCGTCGGTTCGGTTTTCTTGATGCCGGCCGTCACCGCGTTGGTCGGCAGCTTCTTCGTCGACGACATTGCGCTCGAAGTCGAACGCACGCACTATCCCGAAGAGTCCGTCGGCACGCCGCTGCCGCTGCCGCGCGCGCTGATCGAAGGGATCAAGACGGCTTTGCTCGCCATCTTGGTTTACCTCATTGCCGTGCCGTTTCTGCTCTTTGCCGGCGCCGGCGCCGTCATTTTTTTCCTCGCCACCGCCTACTTGCTCGGCCGCGAATATTTCGAGCTGGCCGCCATGCGCCATCACCCGGTCGAACAGGCCAAACAACTGCGTCGAGCCCATCACAACAAAGTCTTTCTCGCCGGCACATTGATCGCCGCCTTCGTATCAATCCCGATCGTCAATCTCGCCACGCCACTGTTTGCCATGGCTCTCATGGTGCACGTGCATCACCGCATAACGAAGACAAATAGAGGCGATAGATCAACAACGTAAGCGTCTGTTCGTTGTGCGCGACTATCGCCCGGTGGCGTCTCATCTATCCGCCAGCTTGGTCACCGCGACCTGGACCGTGCCGTCGACCTCCGTGACGACGCGCAGCGTCTTGGCGTCAAACTCGATGCCGACGAGACGCAGATCGGTGACGGCGGCGTCGACGCGAACACCGTCGGCGCTCTTGCGGAAGTCGGAGATCGCCGCATCGATGCTCTTGCGAGCATTGGCCGCCAGCGGCACCAGATCGACGACGGCGTTCTCCGCTACCGCCCGTTCCAAATAGGGCACTGCGGCTCGCGCCGCGGCGCCCAGCAAGCCGAAGGCAGCCTGCGATTCGACGTCGAGAGCAACATCGGTGAGGCGCAGGACCTGATGCGCGTGGTCCAGCACAGGCCGACCCCACACGTGAATCGTTGCTTCAGCACCCAGACCGAACCAGCTCTTATTCTCGTTGGCTTTGACCTGCAGCGACAGCAACAACCGGTCCCCAGATGCCGCCAAATTGACGCTGCGGATGGTTGCGGTGAACGCGCTGCTCTTGTCGTCGGGGAAGCTCTTTCCCTTGAGCTGCGCCTCAAGCAGCCGATTGACATCAGTGAATGGAATGTCGATCGGCACGGCGATGTTGACCCGGCCCTGCTCGATCTGCGGAACGAGCTCCAATTTTGCCGGGAACGGGCAATTGGGCTTGGTATCGGTGGGCACGATACGCGTCTGCGCCTCGACGCCGATCGTCAGCGTGAGCGCGGCGGCGTCTATGCGTGGCTGCGCCGCAAAGGCGCGCGTGGGACGAACTTCGAGCCACAGATTTGGCATGCCAGCGGCTGCCGCGCCGAGCGAAATGGAGCGGCACATCTTGGCCCATTCGCGCCGTGCCGCGAGTTCAAGGAACGGATCGTCGCGCAAGCGCGCCTCCAAAGCGCCCATCTGTTCATTGACGGCGCGATCAAGGAATGGCTTGAGCTCGTTCGATACACTCAGCTTCACGCCCATAACCGGTAGGGAGGCGTCCGCGAGTGCGACCTGAGAGGTGAGGTTGGGTTCAACGCGCCACGCCGGCAACAGCGACGGACGTGCCGCCAGCGTGACCTCGCCGCGGATGTCGGCACGTTGATCGAGTGTTTTCCCCTGCAAGTTCTGCAGCCCTTGCCCGAGGCGGCCGCCAAGCAGACCTCCGATTGCGCCAGCCAGGTTGCCCGCCTCGCCGGAGACTTGCCCTGTTGCACGGAAGGTTCCGGAAAGTGGAGTCGATACGACAAGCGCATCCGAACGGCCGGCGACGGCGAGTGGACCGCGCGTGACCGTCCAGTCGAGTTCGGAGTTGGACAGCATTTGCGGAAATGGGTTGTCGCGCTTGCCCGCAAGGTTGCGCGGCGCCGCCGTCTCCAATGCAGAATGGATCGCGGAGAGCGCAATGGCTACCGGGGTCACGATGACCGAGTTGCGGGCGACCGGCTTCAGCGGTGGCACGTTGACGAGCGTCGGTCGCTGGTCCTTTGAGCCGGGCCAAAGCAAGTTCAGCGCCCAAAGCGCACCGCCGAATGCCACGACGGCGACCAGGATACCGAGAGCAATCTTGCCCCATGGCAAATGCATGTCGCTATTTCCTATGGAATGACGCCGTTTCTACTTGCGCCTCGATCGTGGTGCCAGCAAGGCGTGGTCGCTGATACGGGCGTCAATTGTTAGGCGAGGGCTGATTGACTATGGTCTTTCCCGGCCATCTGCACAGATCGGCGATCAGACACTTCTCGCACAGAGGTCGGCGCGCCAGGCAGACATAGCGGCCGTGCAGAATGAGCCAATGATGGGCATGGCGTTTGTACTTTGCCGGCACTATGCGGTCGAGCTTGCTCTCGACCTCGAAGGGCGTCTTGCCGGTTGCCATGCCGGTTCGATTGCCGACACGGAAGATGTGGGTATCGACCGCGATGGTCGGCTCACCGAATGCAACGTTGAGCACGACATTTGCGGTCTTGCGGCCGACGCCGGGGAGCGCCTCCAGCGCCTCGCGCGTGCGTGGGACGTCGCCGCCATGGTCCTGCACGATTTTTTTTGAGAGCGCGACGAGGTTCTTTGCCTTGGTGCGGAAGAGGCCGATGGTCTTGATCAGCTCCCGCACGCGGTCCTCGTCGAGGGCGGCCATCTTTTCCGGCGTGTCGGCAGCGGCAAACAGAGCGGGCGTCGCCTTGTTGACGCCGGCATCGGTCGCCTGAGCCGAAAGCACCACCGCGACGAGCAGCGTGAACGGATTGATGTGCTGGAGCTCGCCCTTGGGTTCGGGCCGGGCGGCCTTAAAGCGGCGGAACGCTTCCTCGATCTCAGCGGTTGTCCATTGCGGCAGCGCGCCGGCAGCGGCGACGTGGTCAGCCGCCGAACGCGCGGCCGGACTTTTCAGCTTCGCCTCGCGTTGCGCGCGAGCTTGACGCAGGCCCTGCGCGGTTCTTCGCGGCGCCTTGCGGATGTTCCGGCGGACCGTCCTGCGAGGTGTCTTGCGAGCCATCGTTTCGGTATAGTGAGCTCCATGGCAGGCGACAACGACCCGACCCGAGAACCCACGATCTTTTCGGCAGTGCTCACCCCACATCGCTCGCTCAGCCGCAAGGGGTTTTTGGCATTGATGCTGGTGGCCGGCGGGATCAGCCTGGTGACCGGGACGACATTCCTCCTCGCTGGCGCTTGGCCAGTGTTCGGTTTTTGCGGGCTCGACGTGCTGCTCCTCTATTGCGCGCTTCAGGTCAGCTACCGCCGCGCCAGAGCATACGAGCAGGTGACCGTCACTCCTTCCGAACTCACCGTGCGCCAGGTAAGTCACCGCGGCCGCGTCAGCGAATGGACGCTCAATCCACTCTGGGTCCAGCTCGACCGCGTGGTGCACGCAGAGTTCGGCATCGAACGGTTGTTCCTCGTCTCGCGCGGGCAGCGCTTCGCGATTGCGGGCTTCTTGGGACCCGACGAAAAAGCAAGCTTCGCGCTTGCCCTGTTGGCAGCGCTCAGGGAGGCCAAGCGGGGGCCGACGCGGACAGTTTTTGATTAGCGACTTGCACACAGAAATCGGGTGGGCGAACCGTCGGCCCCCGCTTAGAGAGAGAGAGAGAGAGAGAGAGAGAGAGAGAGAGAGAGAGAGAGAGAGAGAGAGAGCAGACGATGGAGACAACCAAGCTCT
>Ga0306926_10000344_pt1 | contig 41822 bp, 35 predicted proteins | sample flu12Cox44000178_FD_203759 | JGI IMG/M metagenome (GOLD analysis project Ga0306926, IMG submission 203759) | Lab enrichment of tropical soil microbial communities from Luquillo Experimental Forest, Puerto Rico - flux8day.12C.oxic.44.000.178 (v2)... | ecosystem: Environmental > Terrestrial >... | reverse complement strand
CCCATGCTCCGGGTTCTATCGAGAGCGCGCGGAGCATGGATCCCCGCTATCCGGGTCCCCCACGAAAATCGCCGCGCATACCGGTGCAGCGACGATGGTCTCGCGTTGGCGATTTTCGTGGGGGACCCGGCGCGGGGACGACGCCGGAGTTAAAGCACCGGCATCATCACGAAGCTGGTGCTAATGCCGGCGCGCCTGCACGAGATAGCTGGCGATCGTCGCCTCGCCCAGTTGCTTGCATGCTTCCAACCGGTGCAACCCTTCCACCAACACGAAGCGATTACCGTCCTGACGTACCAGGATCGGGCTCTGCTGGCCGACCTGCAAGATGCTCTCGGCGATCGCCTCAGCCTTCTTCGGGTCGAGCGTCGCCCGGCGCTTTGCCGGCACGTAGATGTCGGCGATAGGGATCGTCTCGCGCTTCATCATGGCGTGCGATCCGTCGCGTTCTCCATTCAGCGCAGCTGATCCCTTACTTTGTTGAGGCCGGCCATCACGCAAGCTTCGTCGACGCCGGGCGAGCCGGAAAGGCCGACTCCCCCGATCACGTCGTTGCCGACCTTGATCGGCACGCCGCCGTTGATTGCGATCACGTTGGGCAGCGTGGTCTGCTCGCGCCGCACCGGCCGTGTCGCCATCTCTTTGAGGAACTCTTCCGTGGTCATCTTGAACGTCATCGCGGTGTAGGCCTTGCGGCGCGCGTTCTCCATCGTGTGGACGCTGGCATTGTCGGCGCGCAAGCCCACCACGGTGTTGCCGCCGGTGTCGACCACCACAACCGATGTTGCATAGCCGCGGGCTTTGCAGTCATCGAGCGCGGTGGTGGCGATGGTGAGCGCGATCGGATAGCTGAGGTCCTTGCGCTGGACGAGTTGGGCGCTCGCGGGCAGCGCAACAGCGCAGCTGAGCGCAGCGAGGGTGAGGCGGTGCAGCGAACGCGACATGGCAAGGATCTCTCCAATTGCGAAACACGTTCCCGCTGCCCGGCGCTCCGAGACGCCGGGACAGCGGATCTCTGAGATGCTCGCTCCTTAGCGCGCCAACGGATCGGGCCGCAGCTGGAAGCGCACCACCTTCGGCAGCGTGCCCTTGCCGCCCTCGATGTGGAACGGCGTGCGGTTGCCGAACGTCGACCACAGGCCGCGACCCTTCCAGCCGCCGTTCGGATCATCGATGCGGCCGTCCATCCATTTGGCGTAGTAGCCCATGGGATAGGGGACGCGCAGATTGACCCATTGGCCGTTGACCAAAGCGAGCAGCGACTCGTTGGCGTTGCCAGTCGCCATAGGCACGTTCTCGCCGAGTCCGAGCGTGTTGAACTGGTCGACCCAGGTGTAATAGCTCGACTCGGCCGAGCCGCCCTCGCTCACGTTCTGCAATTGCGGGCCGGGGAAGGGGTAGAGCGTCCAGCCCTCCGGGCAATGCTTGCCGGTGGCGGTCGGGCCGTTGAGCGGACCCTTGCATTTACGGCGATCGAAGCTCGCCATGTGGCCGCTCGACAGCGGCACCCAGACCACGCCGTTGCGGTCGACGTCCGCGCCGCGCGGGCCGTAGCCGGGCGCCGGCACTTCGTAGAGCTCAGCCAGCGTGGTCGCCGGCGGACTTGAGCCCGGATTCACCCGGATCACATAGCCGGGGAACGTGAGCACCGAGCCCCATACCGTCCCGTCGACTGGATTGATACCGATGCCATAGAGCGCCGCGGTGATACGCTTGTCTTTGGTCGGGTCGACCGGCTGGTTCGGCTCGACATAATCCTCGTCGCGCTTGCCGTTGCCGTTGGTGTCGAGGATGAGCGCCGACCAGCCTTGCGACTTCTGCTCGTCGCCGGTCTCCTCGAACATTTTGCGATTGAGCCAGCCGACCACGCCGCTCTGCGGTCCGCCGGCGCTGGTCCACAGCGTATTGTTGGCGTCTTCCGCGAACACCAGATGGTGCGTGGGGAAGCAGGTCCTGATCAGCGTGATCCTGCCGGTCGCAGGATCGTACATGGAGAGATGCCGCGTCGACTGCTCGATCGGCGTGAGCTTGGCCGACGGATGGTCCGATCCCTTCTTGCAGAAGTCCGGATTGGCGAATTGCCCCACCCGCGAGGTGAACCAGACCCGTCCTTTCTCATCCATCATCGGGTTGTGCATGCTGGCTTGGCTGTCCCAGATCACTTCGTCGCCCCAGTAGGCCGAGGGCGCCAGCGTGTTGTTCTTCGATGACGGCGTCTGCGGATCGCGCACCGGCATTTTCACCGTGGTCGCGGTGTGGGTCTTCGGATCGAGCACCGGGAAGAAGTCGGTGCTCTCCTCGGTCGAGCCGTAGAGCTTGCCGTAGGGGTTGACCGTGGGCTTGCGCTTGTCGGTCGAGATCTCGTCGTGCAGATAGGCCTTCGGACTCGACCAGTCCCAGACCGAGACGACGATGTTGCGCTCGATGCCCTGTGGCCGCGTCGGCTTGCTCGCCGGCAGCTCGCCCGCAGCGATCCGCTCGCTCCAGTCCGCGAACAGCTTGAGCGCGCGCGGCACGTCCATGCGGCCCATATTGTTCGCCATCTGCACCTGCGCCTGCCCGGACATGATGCGCCGCGCCCAAGCCTCCTCCGGCTTCATGTCGGCGAATTCTTTCGGGATCGTGCGGGTCGCCTTGTTGCCGAGCTGATGGCAGGTGTAGCAACCGTTGGTCTTGACCACGTCGAGCCACTGCGCCTGGGTCTTCATGTTGGTCGACATGCCGTTGCCCTGCGGGCCGGTGCCGGGAAACTCGCCCTTCTCCGGCACCTTAAGCATCGAATACCAGTAGATCGCCGGATAGTATTCCGCGGCGGCCGCCGCGTTCGGCGCCGGCACGGCGGTCAGGTCGAGGACCTTGCCGGGTGCGCTCTGCACCTTCGGTGAATCGATGAGCCCGTAGCCGCGTACCCAGACGCTGTAATTGGCCTTCGGCAGCTGCGGGAGGACGTAGCGACCCTGATCGTCAGTCACCACGATTTTCGCGAACTTGGTAGGCAGATCGGTGGTTTCCGCGATCACCCAGACGCCGGCTTCGGGACCGTTCGGCCCCCGCACGACGCCGCCGAGATCGTCGCTGCCCACGGTTACCGCGGGCGGCGCACTTTGCTGGGCCTGCGACGGCGCAGCAGTCGCCAGCGCGGCTAGGATAACCGCCGCACTGCAATACAGCCTGGTTTTCGGGCTCACGGGTGCGCTCCTCTCGTTTTGCCTTGATTCACAGCGCGCTGGGGCAATCTGCGATCCGGCTCACCAGCTGACCAGTCGAACGCAGCCGAGCGCTTTCTCTATCCATGCACAGCGGATGCACGTCCGCAACGGCCATCCAGTCGTTCCTCGCGCATTGACGGGTTGCGCACATCGATGGAGTCGGGGCGAGAAGACGAAACCGGGGAACTGATCGGCCGCTTCGTCGTTACAGGCGGCGAAGGGCACCTTTTCTTGTTTGATGAATCTTCTCTGGCGCGGTGATCCGCGTCACCGCGGCCGTAGGCTGACGGCCGTTCGCCTAAGAAGGGCCGCCGCGGCGGTCCTTCGCCTTTTTAGCGATAGCCGTCATACCGAGTGTCCGGATTCTCGTTCATGGAAGACAAAGCGCCCGGCGCGGGCAGCGCCGGGCGCAAGATTTGCGACGTTCGTCGCGTTCAGTGAGCGAGCGGGTCCGGGCGAAGCTGGAAGTGCACCGCCATCGGCTTGCTGCCTTTGCCGCCCTCGCGAAGCCAGGGCGTGCGATCGCCGCTGGAGGTCCACAAGCCGCGGCCCTTCCAGCCCGCGTTCGGATCGTCGATGCGCCCATCGAAGCCCTTGGTGTAGAGCCCCATCGGGTAGGGCAGCCGCAGCACGATCATCTGCCCGTCCCTGAGCGCGACCAGGCCGTCATTGAGGTTCGCCGTGGACATCGGGACGTTCTCGCCCAGGCCGAACGTGTTGTGCTGGTCGACCCAGGTGTAATAGCTCGACTCCGCGCTGTTGTCGCCGAGACCCTCGAAGCCCGGTCCCGGATATTTGTAGAAGCTCCAGCCTTCGCGGCAGTGGTCGCCGGTCGCGGTTGGGCCGTTGAGCGGACCTTTGCATTTGCGCCGGTCGAAGCTCACGAGGTGACCGCTCGACGCCGAGCCCCACACCACGCCGTTCTTGTCGATGTCACCGCCGCGGATGCCGAAGGCGGGTAGCGGCACGTTGTACACTTCCGACAATCCGGTGCTGGGATCAAAGCGCAGGAATGCCGGAGGTCCGCCGAAGATGCCGGTGGTGTACCAGATCGAGCCGTCGACCGGATTGGGCATCACGGCATACGGTCCGGAGCCCGGCACGATGCGCTTGTCCTTCGCCGGATCGATCGCCTGGTTCGGCTCGACGTACTCGTCGCGCTTGCCGTTGGCGTTGGTGTCGAGGACGAACGGTGACCAGCCCTGCGCCTTCGCCGCGTCGCCGGTCTCGTCGAGCACCTTGGTGTTGATCCAACCCGCTACCGGCCCGGTACCGCTGAGCCAGAGCGTGTTGTTCGCATCATAGCCGAACTGCAGATGGTGGGTGCCGAAGCAGGTGTCGACGAAGGTGTACTTCATTGTTTTCGGATCGAGCATCGCCACTTGCCGCGCCGAGCGCTCGAGCGGAAACACCTTGGCCGACGGATGCTCGGAGCCCTTCTTGCAGAACGCCGGATTGTCCATCCCGCGCACGGTGGCGGCGAGCCACAGGCGGCCCTTCTCGTCGAACATGGAGTTGTGATTGTTGGCCCGGGTGTCCCAGACCTTCTCCTCGCCCCAGTAAGCCGAAGCCTGCAGCGGCTTGATGCTTGCAGCGTGGCCCGGTCCGAGCGATTCCGGCATGGCCTGATCCTGCACCGGCAGCTTGAAGAACGTCACCTTGCTGGTCTTCGGATCCAGGATCGGAATGTTGTCGGTCGCGTATTCGGGTGAGCCGTACAGCGGGCCGTAGGCGTTCACGGTAGGATGCCGCCGGTCCGAGGAGATCAGGTCGTGCAGATACTGCTTCTCCGTGCCCCAATCCCACGTGGTGACCACGATGTTGCGCTCGACCCCTTGCGGCCGCGGCGGCTTCGCATGCGGGAGCTCGCCTTTGGCAATGCGGTCGGTCCACTCGCCGTAGTACTTGAACGGCGCGCCGCCGAAGTTGCCGGCCAGCTGATTGGTCATCTGCTCGCCGGACTGCCCGGACTGCACCCGGCGCATCCACGCTTCCTCGCCTGACTTGAACTCGCCGAATGCCGCGGGGATGGTGCGGGTCGAGAGCTGCCCCAACTGATGGCAGCCGATGCAGCCGATGTTCTTCACCTGCTTGAGCCAATCGACCTGGTTGAGCTTCTCAGGAATGTTGCTCTTGCCGCCGAACTGGCCGGTATCCGGAATCTTGAGCATCGAGTACCAGTAGATCGCCGGATAGTACTGCGCCGCTGCCGCCTCGTTCGGCGCCGGCACCGCGCGCAAATTGAGCTGCTTGCCCGGCTCGCCGTCGACCTTCGGTGAGTCGATCAGGCCGTAGCCGCGCACCCATACTTTGTATTTGGCCTTGGGCAGATCGGGAACGACGTAGCGGCCCTGATCGTCCGTGACCACGATCTTCGCATAGCGGGTCGGCAGATCGCTGGTCTCCGCGATCACCCACACGCCCGCTTCCGGTCCATTTGTGCCGGTGACAACGCCGCCGATGTCGTCATTGTCGATCGCGACGGCGGTAGTCTGCGCCTGCAACGCGGACGGCGGCGCCGCCAAAAATCCGGCGATGCCGACCGCCGCCACGCTTAGATACAGACTGGTTCTGAGCCTCATCTGTGCGCTCCTCGTGATTTGATGCGGTGCCTGAACTCTTGTGTCGTCGCGCCGTGCGCTCTCGCTGCGGCCGACGCGCGCCCGTGCACCGGATTCTGCATAGTCCATCTGCGACTGCAATAAGGCGGCGGCCGGTGGGAGCGGACGCATGGCGCGGAACGCCGGGGCGACGTGAGGCGTTGCCTGTCGTGGTACCGGGAGAGGGAAGCGCAGCTCGCGACACGCAAAAGGAACCCGTCCCATGCAAGCCAAGCTTCTATCGATCGCCGCCGCGGCCGGTCTCCTGATCGGAACGACGGCAGTCGCCTTTGCGCAAAGCACGACCCCAAGCAATACGCCGGGGCATGAAATGCAGCGGAAGGGCTCGGTTAAGGGCCAGCCCGGAGCATCCGGCTATTCGCCCGGCCGCGAGATGCAGCAAAAGGGGCCGGTGCGAGGACATCCTGCAGCATCCGGCTATGCCCCGGGGCACGAGACGACGGGCCGGAGCCTGCCGAGGACCCGGCGCTGGCCGCAGCCGGCTGATTCGGTGCGCCATGCGCGCCCCATTTGCTTTCGCATCGTGAAGCGGGCGCGCGGACGGTCCGTGGTGCAATGCTATGGCGCCGCCGCGCGCCGTTCCTATATGAGCTTCCGCACCGCCGGAGACTTCCCGTGTCCAATTCGATCGTCGTTTCCATTCCTCACCGCCTGGGCCGCGAAGAAGCGGCGCGACGCATCCAGGCTGGACTGGGCCATGCGCGCGCGCACTATTCCGCGGTCCTCACGATTGTGCAGGAAACCTGGACCGATCACCGCCTCGACTTCAACATTCGCGCGCTCGGCCAAACGGCCGCCGGCATAATCGATGTGGCCGACGATCATGTGCGCCTGGAAGTGACGCTTCCTTGGCTGCTGGCGAAGCTCGCGGAAAAATTCACACCCGCGATCCGCAAGGAAGGCACGTTGATGCTGGAGAAGAAGTGATCTGCTAAAGCAGTGTCACGATTCCCGCAGCCAGCATCGCCCTGTGACCCATCCCGCAACGCCGAAGGCCGGCGGCCGTCTGGCCATGATCGCGCCGGCTCTGCTGGGCGCGGCTTCGTTCGCCGCGGCCGACGTGCTGAGCAAGATCACGCTCAATGCCGGCGCCGACGCGCTGACTGTGTCGGCCGTGCGCGGTGTTCTCGGCCTGGCGCTGCTGTTTGCCTGGCTGCGCCTGCGCCGCAACTCGCTCGCCTTGGCGCCGCGACCGAAATGGATCTCGCTCGGGCTCGGCGTCGTGTTCGCCCTCAACGTGTTTCTGCTGTTTCAGGCGTTCGCGACCGTAGAGGTGCCGATCGCGATCCTGAGCTATTTCGTCTATCCGCTCCTCACCGGGCTTCTGGCGGCCGCGACCGGTATCGAAGCGCTCACCTGGCGCGGCGCCGCGGCCGCGCTCGCGGCATTCCTCGGGCTAGCGCTGACGATCGGCGCGCATCCGACGGCCCTGGCGTTCGCCGGCGTCGTCGCGGCCATCGGGGCCGCCTGCTGCCGCGTGGTGATGCTGCTGGTGACGCGCGCGGCATTGCAGGGCGTCGATGCCCGCCTGATCACTTGGTACTCGCTGGTCGCCTCGACCGCGGTGTTGGTGCTGGCCGTGCTCGCGACCTGGAATTGGCAGCCGCCGGCGGGTGCTGCCGGCTGGGCCGCGCTGATCGTGCTCAGCGGCGCCGTCACCGGGGGAATGCTAGGCGTGTTCGCCTCGACCGTGCGCATCGGGCCGTTTCACACCGCACTGTTCATGAATCTCGAGCCGCTGCTCGCCACCATCGGCAGCGCGCTGTTCCTCGACGAGGTGATCACGCCGCTACAGGCGCTCGGCGGCGCCGTCATGATCGCCGCGCTGGTGGCATTTCAGCTGCGGCGGTGATTCCACTTCGGCCGCAAGGCGACGCGCGCGCTAATGCCGCTTGAAATATTGCACGGCGCGCTCGTGCTTCTCGGCGGCGGCGCGAGTTTTGAATGTGCCGAGATTGCGGCGCCTGCGAGTCTTCGGATTGACCTTGCGCGAATAAAGGCGGTAACCGCCCGATGCAAGCTTGCGGATCATTGCTGGTCTTCTCCGCTCGATGTCCGATTGGGAATCAATCGGCAACGAAGGTCCAGAGTTCCGGTGGGTTTGAATTTTCTTGGGAGTCAAACAAGACTAAATTGCTGACGGCGTACAGCGTTCCCTCACACCCGTTCCACAAAGCTGTCCACCACCCGCTTCTCGCCAGCCTTGTCGAACTGCACGATCAGCTTGTTGCCGTCGATCGCGGTGATGTTGCCGTTGCCGAATTTCTGGTGGAACACGCGATCGCCCACGGAAAAGGCGGAGACGGTGCCGGTCGATTTGGCGACCAGCTCGCCTTCGATGGTGAACGGAAGACGGCGCCGCGTCTTACTGCGCGCGCCGCCATGAACGCCCCCTCGCGCTCCGGCGCTTCGGGCATCGGCCATCACATCGTCATCAACGGAGTACGCGTCGGCATCCTCGTCGAAGCCGCGCCGGCGCTGCGCGCGCTGCCAGCCCGGCGTGCCGTAGCTCGAGCCGAAATGGGTCATCTCGTCGAAACGCGAGGCGCCGGTGTTGCCGTAGCCGGAGAAGCCGCCTTTCGACGCAGTCACCTCCACATGCGCCTCCGGCAATTCGTCGAGAAAGCGCGATGGAATGTTCGACGACCACAGCCCGTGCATGCGCCGGTTGGCGGCGAAGTAGATTTTCACGCGGCGCCGCGCGCGGGTGATGCCCACATGGGCGAGGCGCCGCTCTTCTTCGAGGCCGGCCTTACCCTGGTCGTCGAGGGTGCGCTGGTGCGGAAACAATCCTTCCTCCCAGCCCGGGAGGAACACGGTGTCGAACTCGAGCCCCTTGGCGGAATGCAAGGTCATGATCGACACCGCCTCGCCCTCACTCTTCTCGGTGTCCATGACCAGTGAAATGTGCTCGAGGAAGCCCGCGAGGTTCTCGAACTCCTCCATGGAGCGGATCAGCTCCTTCAGATTCTCCAGCCGGCCGGCGGCATCGGCGCTGCGGTCCTTCTGCCACATCTCGGTGTAGCCGGATTCGTCGAGCACGATCTGCGCCAATTCGGTATGCGGAAGCGCGTCCTTCTGCGCGCGCCAACGGTCGAACGCGGCGACGAGGTCGCGCAGTGCCCCGCGCGGTTTCGGCTTGAGCTCATCGGTGGCAATCACCGCGCGCGCCGCCTCGGTGAGCGGCACGCGCTGCTTGCGCGCGTGGTCGTGGAGCAGCTGCACGGTGGCGTCGCCCAAACCGCGTTTGGGCACATTGACGATGCGCTCGAAGGCGAGATCATCGGCGGCGGTGTGCACCACGCGCAGATAGGCGAGCGCGTCGCGGATCTCGGCGCGCTCGTAAAAGCGCGGGCCGCCGATCACCCGGTAGGGCAGCCCGAGCGTGACGAAGCGATCCTCGAACTCGCGCATCTGGAATGAGGCGCGTACCAGGATGGCGATCTCGTCGAGCGGGTGCGGCCGGCCGCTGCCGTCATTGCGTTGCAGCTGCTCGATCTCCTCGCCGATCGCGCGCGCCTCCTCCTCGGAATCCCAGCAGGAGGTGACCTCGACCTTCGCGCCCGCCTCGTCCTCGGTGCGCAGCGTCTTGCCGAGGCGGCCTTGGTTGTGGGCGATCAGGTGCGACGCCGCGGCGAGGATATGGCCGGTGCTGCGGTAATTGCGCTCGAGGCGGATGATCTTTGCGCCGGGGAAATCGTGCTCGAAGCGCAGGATGTTATCGACCTCGGCCCCACGCCAGCCGTAGATCGATTGATCGTCATCACCGACGCAGCAGATATTTTTGACAACGCGCGTTGGTTGCGGGCTGCTCTGGGCGTCGTCGCCAGCAACGGCCGGCAATGATGGGGGCGACGACGTGCTCTGGCCCAAGAGGCGCAGCCAGAGATACTGCGCCACGTTGGTGTCCTGATATTCGTCGACCAGGATGTACTTGAACCGCCCCTGATACTGCCGCAGCACCTCCGGCCGCTCGCGAAACAGCCGGATCGATTCGAGCAGGAGATCGCCGAAATCGGTGGCGTTGAGCACCTTGAGGCGGTCCTGATAGGCCGCGTAGAGCTTCTTGCCCTTGCCGCCGGCAAAACTCGCGGCCTCGCCGGCAGGCACCTGGTCCGGCAACAGTCCCCGGTTCTTCCAAGAGTCGAGCAGGTCGGCGAGCACGCGCGCGGGCCAGCGTTTCTCATCGATGTTTTCGGCTTCCAGGAGCTGCTTGAGCAGGCGGATCTGGTCATCGACGTCGAGGATGGTGAAATCGGGCTTCAGGCCGACCAGCTCGGCGTGGCGGCGCAAAATTTTCACGCCGATCGAATGAAAGGTCCCGAGCCACGGCATTCCCTCAACGACCTGTCCCACCATGACGCCGACGCGCGCCTTCATCTCGCGCGCCGCTTTGTTGGTGAACGTCACCGCCAGGATTTCGCTCGGCCGCGCCCGTCCGGTGGCAAGAATGTGCGCGATGCGCGTGGTGAGCACGCGCGTCTTGCCGGTTCCGGCGCCGGCGAGCACCAGCACCGGGCCGTCCAAGGTCTCCACCGCGAGCCGCTGCTCCGGATTGAGATCGGCGAGATAGGGCGCGCCCGCCGCCGCCCGCGCGCGCGCGGCGATGCCGCCCGGCGTGGGGCCGGGCGCGCCGCTCTCCATGCTACTGTGCGGGTTGGGATCAGCCAAAAGCGTACCGCTTGACGAATCTCATCGCCACAAGATGGCAGTCATGGGCTCGCTTTGCGAGGGGCGCCCGGCAATCCCTGCGGCATGGCGATGCGCCGCCCAACAGCCTCGGGCCGCAGCAACTTGACGTGGGCCGCGTGCATCGCGGCCAACCGCTCGGCGACGTCGGCGGGGAAGGGCACGGTCTTGCCGGCTTCCATGTCGACGTGCAGCGACATGTTCTCTGATGTGGCGGAGAGCCAGCCTTCGCCGGCATGGAGCAGCTGCTCGAAATAGTGCATGCGCTTGGCGTCGTAATCGATCAGCTGCCACGTCACCTTCACCTCGTCGCCGGCGCGCAGCTCGCGCAGGTAGCGCACGTGCACCTCTGCGGTGTAACAGGAATGCTTGCGCGTCTTCACGTAATCGACGCCGCATCCCAGAAGCTCGAAGACTTCGTCCACGGCGCGATCGAACAGCACGTTGTAATAGGCCATGTTGAGATGGCCGTTGTAGTCGATCCACGCGGGCTCGACGCGCATCACCGAGGAGACGAAAGGAGCGGGAAACATCGAGTCGCGGGGGGCAATCAGCATCCTGGCAATCTTACGTCGGGTGTTTTCCTGAAGCGAGGTCGGCCGCAGCAGCCGAGGAACTTTTGCTCCTGCTGTTTCCGTTCTGCTAACGTGTGGAACCGCAGGCGCGCTCCGGGAGGTAGCGAAAGGCAACGATGGAAATCCCGCCCAGGACGCGGCCCGATCCGCAGGCGCTGGCGGCGGCAATCGCATCCCTTGCCGCGCGCTTCGGCAATCGGCTCGTCACCTCGCAAGCGGTGCGCGAGCAGCACGCCAACACCGCGACCTGGATTCCCAACGAGCCGCCCGACGCGGTCGTATTCCCGCAGTCGACCGAAGACGTGCAGGACGTCGTGCGCATCTGCGCGCGCCATCGCGTGCCGGTCATTCCGTTCGGTACCGGCACCTCGCTCGAGGGGCACATCAATGCGCCCTATGGTGGGGTGTCGATCGATTTCCGCGACATGAACCGCGTGCTCCAGGTGAATGCACAGGATCTCGACTGCGTGGTTGAGCCCGGCATCACCCGCAAAGAGCTCAACGAGCATTTGCGCGACCAGGGCCTGTTCTTTCCGCTCGATCCCGGCGCCGATGCGTCGCTCGGCGGCATGGCCGCAACGCGCTGCTCCGGCACCAACGCGGTGCGCTATGGCACGATGAAGGACAACGTGCTCGCGCTCAAAGTCGTGCTGCCGAACGGGGAGCTGATGAGCACCGGGCACCGGGCCAAAAAATCGTCGGCCGGCTACGATCTCACGCGCTTGATGGTGGGCTCGGAAGGCACGCTCGGCGTCATCACCGAGCTCACGCTCAAGCTGTCCGGCATTCCCGAGGCGATATCGAGCGGCGTGTGTCCTTTCCCGTCGGTCGAAGCGGCATGCAACGCGACGATCATGACCATTCAGTCCGGCATTCCGATCGCGCGCATCGAGCTGCTCGATGAGCTGCAGGTGAAGGCCACCAATGCCTATTCCAAGCTGGCGTTGCCGGAAGTACCGATGCTGTTCGTCGAATTTCATGGCTCGCCGGCGGGTGTCGCCGAGCAGTCCGAGCGGTTCGGCGAAATCGCGCGCGATCTCGGCGGCGGCCCATTCGAATGGGCGACCAAGGCGGAAGACCGCACTCGGCTGTGGCAGGCGCGCCACGACGCCTATTGGGCGGGGCGCGCGCTGCGCCCCGGCGCGCAGGCGCTAGCAACCGACGTCTGCGTGCCGATCTCGCGGCTCGCCGAATGCGTGATTGAGACGCAGCGCGATGCCACACAGGCGGGATTTTCGGCCCCGATCCTCGGCCATGTGGGTGATGGAAATTTTCACCTTACGCTGCTGATCGACATGGGCGATTCGGCGGAGGTGGAGAAGGCAAAGGGACTGTGCGAGCGGGTCGTGGAGCGTGCCCTCGCCATGGATGGCACCTCGACCGGCGAGCATGGGATCGGCCAGGGCAAGATGAAATATCTCGCGGGCGAACTGGGCGGCCCCGCGCTCGCGGCCATGGCTGCCATCAAGCGAGCGCTCGACCCCTATGACATTATGAATCCGGGGAAAATCGTGGCGGTGGAATAGCCCTCGCCATCACTCCGATCTGCCTGAGCGCACTGCTGCGGTTGGGCGGCGTGTTTTCCCGTAAGCCATTGGCATCCGACATAGATTTGCCGTCAATCGGTCCCAGCGTTGAGACTTGCTCGGGGCTGGAGCAAGGGGCGACGGGATCGTGGCGAGGGCGGCTCGCGAATGTGGCCCGGGCAACCGAAATCGTGGTGAATTCGTTATTCATCAGGCCGCCTCCCGCGCCTGCCGACGCCCCCTCGCGGCGGGGAATTTGCGGCCTGCGGTGGAGACCGCGTGCAGACGACGCTGCTCGGATTTGGCCTTGCCATCATCGTCGCGCTGGTCGCGGCGCTGGTCGGCCCCCTTTTCATTGATTGGGGCCGCTATCGCGCAGAATTCGAAGCGAGCGCCAGCCGCCTCACCGGCCTCGACTTTCACGTCGCCGGCAGCATCGACGCACGTCTGCTTCCGACCCCGACGCTCGTGCTGCACGACATCGCGTTCGGCCGACCGGATCAGGCCGACAAGGTGCGTGCGCGCGCCTTGCGGATGGAGTTCGCGCTCGGCGCCTTGGTGCGCGGCGAATGGCGCGTATCCGATGCGCGGCTCGAAGGCCCACAGTTTGCGGCGAGTCTCGATCGCTCGGGTCAGCTGACATGGCCCGTTCCCAAGCTCGGCTTCGATCTGGACAGTGTCTCGATCGAGCGGCTCACCATCGACGACGGACGTGCCGTATTTGTCGACGCCGCGAGCGACACGCGGCTCGCGCTCGACAAGCTGGAATTCAGGGGCGAGCTGCGCTCGCTGACCGGCCCGGCCAAAGGAGAAGGCTCGTTCATCGTCGCCGGTCAGCATTACCCCTATCGGCTCGCCACCAGTCGGCTCGCGGATGACGGGAGCCTCAAGGTCCGTCTCTCGATCGATCCGATCGATCGCCGGCTGACGGTCGACACGGACGTCTCGATTTGGATCGATCGCGGCGTGCCGCGGTTCGAGGGAAATATTCAATTGGCGCGCCCGGTCGGCCGCGTCAGCGGAAACGGGCAATCGCTGATTGCCGAGCCGTGGCGGGTCGCGAGTCGGATCAAGGGAGACAGCGCGGCGGCCGTGCTCGAGCAAATCGAGTTCCAGTACGGCCCCGACGATCGCGCAATCAAGCTCAGAGGCACTGCGAATATCGCATTCGGAGTGCGCCCGCAGATCAACGGCGTCGTATCATCCACGCAGATCGACCTCGACCGGCTGCTGGCGCTGCCTGAAACGACACCTCGCCGCCCGCTGCACGTCATCAAGAGCGCCGCTGAATTGTTGCTTGCCGAATGGCAGCTGCCGATCCCAACCACGCTGAGTATCGCCGTCGACTCGATGACGCTCGCAGGTGCCACGCTCCAGCGCGTCGGCGCCGACGTGACGGCCGACGGCGATGGTTTGGACATCAGGAGCCTGGAACTCCGCGCGCCTGGCCTGACCCAGGTGCGCCTCAGCGGCCGGCTGGCCACGCGGCCCGCCAGCGTTAGCTTGAAAGCATCAACCAAGATCGAGGCGAACGAGCCGCGCGCGCTGCTCGCTTGGCTCACGGATCGCACCGAAGCGCAGGCCGTCGCCGCCGGCCCGTTGCGTCTCGATGCCGACCTGACGCTCGGCAACGATCGCATCGAAGTCGAGCGGCTCAAGCTCGAGTTCGAGCGCATGTCGGCGGCAGGGCGCGTGGTCTATGCCTGGCCGACGGCCGATCGGCCCGCGCGTTTCGACGTGGCGCTGGTGAGCCCCGAGCTGGACGTGGACCGCATTCACGTACTCGTGCGAGCCATGCTCGGCGTCACCGCATTCGAGTGGCCGCGCGAAGGCGCGCTTTCACTCAAGATTGCCCGTGCCGCGGTCGCCGGCGTCGAAGCAAAAGACACCGACGTCAAGCTGCGGGTCGATGCCGCCGGAGTCGAGATCGAGCGGTTTGCCGTCGCCGATTTCGGCGGTGCCGCGCTCAGCGTGAAGGGACGGATCGGCGATCCGGCGCAGTCGGCACCTGGTGCGCTCAGCCTGGAACTCGATGGGCGCGGACTCGACGGCGTCTTGGCGGTGCTCGAGCAACTCGCGCCGCGCGCCGCCGATCAGCTGCGCCGGTCGGCGGGGCGTCTTACCCCGACCGGGCTGCGCGCGTCGCTCGCACTCGATCCGGCGCGTCCCGACAGCACGGACGTATCCGCCAAGCTGAAGCTCGATGGTCGCGCCGGAGCTTTGCGCCTGGCGCTGCAGGGCGATCTCGTCGCGGCGGGCGACGCATTCAAGCCGAATAAACTCGCCGCGCTGTCAGCGGGGATCGTGAATGTCACCGGGCGCGTGGAAGCGGACGATGGCGGACTGTTGGTCGACCTGTTTGGGGCTGACCGTTTTGTCGCGGTGGACAAACGCCCGGCGCGGCTGCTGCTGAGCGCAAAAGGTACGCTCGATGGCGAGCTTGCGGTGGACGCTCAGGTTGCCGGTGCACTCAATGCCTCGAGCGCAGGGATAATGCGAATTTTTGGTCATGACAGCCCAAGCGCGAAGCTCAACGTCAAAGTCGCCAATGCAAATTTCCGTTCCCCTCGGCGCGCCGCGCCGGGACGGGGCGAGCTGCTGCCCGCGTCCTTGAATGTGCGACTTGCTCTGAGCGAAAACATGCTGCAGCTCAACGAGCTCGCGGGAACCGTCGCGGGAACCAGGGTCGGCGGGCGAATGGCGCTCGGTATCCGACAGCCGTTCGCCGTCGATGGCGAGATCGAGTTAAGCACCGTGGATTTGCCCGCCGCGATAGCGGTCGCGCTGGGGCTACCGGCGCCCGCTACTGGCTCCGCGGCGGCTCCGTCCGGCTGGTGGCCGGCCGAGCCGTTCGACCCGGAATTGGGCCTGCTCAGCGGCCAGATCGCGATCAAATCGGCACGCGTGACGTTGACGCCGAAGCTCGCTGCCCGCGACGTGCGTACCACGCTGCGCTTCGGAGAATCTGAATTTGCTTTGCAGGTGAGCGACGGCGCCATTGCTGGCGGACGTGTGGGCGCCGAATTGACGTTCCTGCGCCGCGCCGAGGGTGTCGCGGCCCGTGGCCGGATCAATGTTACCGGGGCCAATGCCGCCGAACTTCTTCCCGGCGAAGGATCGCTGGCGGGGCGGCTAACCCTCGATATCAGCGCCGAAGGAAGCGGAATGAGCCCGGTTGCGCTGGTCGGCTCGCTCGCGGGAAGCGGCACCTTCATGCTCGAAAACGGTCGCCTCGCCGGGTTCGATCCGGCGGCCTTCGAGACAGTAATCCGTGCCGTGGATCAGGGCCTCCCCGTCGACGGAAACCGCGTGCGCGATCGCACGGATCTTGCGTTGGCGCGTGGAAGCCTCGCCATCCCGCTCGCAGAAGGGGCGATTGCCATCGATGCCGGTCAGGCGCGGCTGAGCAGCAGTACCGTGCGGGCGCAAGGTGCGGAAGTTGCCATCAGCGGCAGCGTGAACCTTGCCGAGGTGGGACTCGATGGCCATCTCGCGCTGACCGGGACAGCCGTACCCGCCGCTGCAGCGAACACGCGTCCGGAAATCGTGGTCGCTCTGAAGGGACCGATCGAGGCGCCGCGACGCTCGGTCGATGTCGGCGCATTTGCCAGCTGGCTCGCGTTGCGCGCCGTCGAACAGCAGTCGAAAAAACTTGAGGCGCTCGAAGGCCGTGCATCGCCCACGCCTCCATCCGCCAGTGGCGGCACCGCGCACGGCGATCCCGCGCCCGCGCTCGATTCGGCTGCCGTGGCACGTCCCGAGCCAGGTGCGGCGCCCCCGCATCAGCCGCCACCTAACCAGGCGTCCAAGCCGAAACCGTCGGCGACCGAGCAGCTGCCGCCATTGCCGCCGCCAATCGACATTCGCCCGGCGCCGGCGCCGCGTGCGCCGCGCGCTCACCCCGCCGCGCCACCAGCTTCCGGCGCCGCAACGCAGCAGCAAAAACCTGCCCCCGCGCCGCCGCCGGCGCGCGCTCGGTCGTGGTCGGAAATATTGTTCGGGAACTAGAGCATGATCCCGAAAAGTGGGCACCGGTTTTCGGAAAAGATCATCCTCCAACAATAAGCTAGAGCGGGATCCCGCTCTAGGCGTTGGAAGCGGCGCGTGCGGGTATCATCGGGCGCGCCTCGTCGCGTCCGGGATGCGTCTCGGAAAGCCCCTTGCGGTAGAAATCAAGCACGTACAGGCGAATCGCCGACGACAGATTGCCGTGTCGCCGCTCCGTATCGATGGTGGCAACCAGGTCCGACAACGTGATGTCGCGCCCGGCGGCAATCTCCTTCAATCCGGTCCAGAATGCATCTTCGAGGCTGACGCTCGTCTTGTGGCCGGCGATGACGATCGAGCGTTTGACGACCGGAGACTTCATTCCTCATCCCCTGATTCGATTCGGTGGCCGTCGAGATCGCGACGCGTCTTGGCGTCTTGCGCGCTATCCAGTTGGCGCTCGGCCTTGCTGCGCCCATGCCGGTATCGCTGCTCTGACGCGGTACGCTCAGCGGCACGGCGTTGCGCGTTCTTGCGCGCCCGGCGCAAATTGACGATATCGCCCACTGCTTCGCTCGGCGGCTGGACCGGGTTCGCTCTTGCAATTGGCTTCGACGCCAAATGCGCCCACAGCGTGGCGGAGCGCTCGGCACGGCAGAAATTCAGATCAGCACATCGATTGCGGCATGGCGCCGATCACGGCAACGCCGCGATCGCACGAGCGGAATCGGCGTGACCGTTTCATGACCGCCGCGCTGTAAGGAAAAATGCGTATAGGCCTCGTTGGCCTGTACGCCGACCCCATTTTCATTTTTTTCGAAAGCGATCGAGCCGCACGACTTCGCCAGTCTGTTGAGTGTCAGATTCTTGGTGCCTCAGCCGCTCGCCTGCTTCGGATTTCTCAGGCAGCGCCACCGCGCTGGCGGTTGGTCGGGTGTCTTTGCGTTCCGCGGATAAGCGCTCGGCAACGGTTTCCTTCCCGCGCTGCCCAGCGCGGTCAGCGACCTCTGTTGCCTCGCCTTCGTTTTCGCCTGCCTGTTTGAACGCTGCTTCCCCGGCTTGTTCGAATTGCAAGCCAAACTGAACCGAGGGATCGAAGAAGCCCTTCACTGCCGCGAACGGCACGGCCAGCCGCTCGGGGACTCCTCCGAACGAGAGGCCCACCTCGAAGCCGTCATGCGACACCACCAAATCCCAGAATTGGTGCTGCAGGACGATGGTCATCTCCTCGGGATATTGCGCGCGCATCCGCGGCGAGAGGCGCACGCCATCGGCGCGGGTATCAAACGAAATATAAAAATGATGTTCGCCGGGGAGGCCGTCCTTGGCGACGTCGGCAAGCACGGTGCGGAGCACACCGCGCAATGCCTCCTGCGCCAAGACGTCGTAGCGGATGTGATCGGTGGCCATCGGCCAAATCCATTGCGCCGCAGGTCCGCGACTCGAATGCTAGCGTGCACCACCCTCACGGCGCCAGCCCCGGAGCATCGCTTGGGAATGAGTGGAGGCTTCTGTTGCCAGGTGCCTCCGAACCCCGCCTGAGGCTGCTAAGACCTCAGGACTTCAGATCGGTATTCCAAACCGCATTACGCGGCCTGGGCAACCGGAGCATAGTTGTCGTTGGCAACTATGAATTTGGCCCGATAACGGCGGAACCATGCCGGGCAAAAGCACGCCCTTTACGCCCTCGTCGATCCTATTTCGACCCCGTAGCGGGGAGCAGCAACCAGCGGTGGGAACGTGCCTCTAGCTGCCGGTTCCCCGGATTTGGTGGAGTCGCCGGGTACCGCCCCCGGGTCCGATAGGTTTATTACGACGGCCATTTATTGCCATAGCCGGCTTGCGCCGGCACCCTCAATATAAGCCGGCAAGGCTGACGAAAAAAGGGCGCAGCGCCAGCGCCTTCCGAGGCGCTCCCGAGCATCCGCGGCTGGTTCGCATCCTGCAAAGCGGCTGGTTCGGCACGCGCTCTCGGTCTAACAGTCCGCCATGTCCGATCTGGTCTCCGGCCGTTCGTCAGCCTCTCCTCCGACAGCGCCGGCGCCAACTCTGCCTCAATTATTCGCGGCGTTCGCGCTGATCTCGTTGTGCGGATTCGGTGGTGTGCTCGCGTGGTCGCGGCGCATGTTGGTGGAGCAGCGGCGCTGGATGACCGGCGACGAATTCAACGCCTCCTATGCGCTCTGCCAATTTCTTCCGGGGCCCAACGTCGTCAATCTCTCCGTCATTTTCGGCGGGCGAATTCGTGGCCCCCTTGGATCGGTCGTGGCGCTGATCGGGCTGATCGGGCCGCCATTTATCATCGTGTCCGCGATCGGCTTTATTTACGCACGTTTCGGCGAGATCGCTGCGTTACAGCGCATGCTGATGGGGATCGCGGCAGCGGCGGCCGGATTGGTTCTGGGAACCTGCGCCAAAATGGCGCTTCCGCTATTCCGGGATCGGCTCGGTTTGGCGCCGGCGATGGCGCTCCTGACCTTCGCCGCGATCGGCGTTATGCGCTGGCCGCTGCATTGGTCGCTTGCGGTGCTGGTGCCGCTCAGCATCGCGGTTGCTTGGGTACGGCGATGAGCGATTCGACGCTGGCGCGGCTTGCCGGCCATTTCGCGCTGATGTCCCTGTTCGCGATCGGCGGCGCCAATTCCGCCCTGCCGGAAATGCAGCGCGTCGCCGTCGAGCTCGAGCACTGGATGACGGCGCGGCAGTTCACCGATGTGTTCGCGCTCGCGCAGGTTACGCCCGGCCCGAACGTCATCGTCGTCACGCTGATCGGCTACCAGGCGGCGGGGCTCATGGGCGCATTGGTCGCAACCCTGGCCATGTGCGGCCCCAGTTGCCTGTTCGCCTTCTATGTCGGCCGGATCTCCGACCGCTTGCAGGGCGCGCGTTGGAGCGCGACCCAACAGGGCCTGCTGCCGATTTCGATCGGACTCATTGCCGCGAGCGGCTTCGTGGTCGCCACTGCGGCAGCGCACAACGTCGCGGCGGTCTTGGTCACTTTGGCGACGGCGCTTCTCTGTTTCACGACGCGATTGAATCCGCTTTGGATTTTCGCCATGGCCGCACTCATGGGACTCGCCGATTTGCTTTAATCGCCACGTCCCGGTCGCTTCCCGTTACCCACTGGGATGTGCTATGGATCGCGTCGTGCGCGCCGGATTGGGAGGTTCGGGGCGCATGAGGCGCGGGGCGTCACGGAGGGAATATGTCTGAGGGCGTTACACCGTCCCCGGAGGGGACGCATTCGGGCTTTCCTTCCCATACGCACAATTTGCTCGGCGGCTTGACCGTCACCGTGCTCGGTTTGGCCCTTCTGGGCTACGCCCTCTACACCGCAAACACCACGATCCCGCGGATCATGGCGGCGGTGATCGTGCTGGTCGGTATCGCCGTGGTGACTCGGTTCGTGCCGGTTCGTGCGCCACGCGATTTTTACGGCGGCGCCGCCCTCGTCATACTGGCAACCTTGACCTTGATCGCCGCCGCTGACCTGCCCGGCCAGCGCGGTTTTGCGTTTGGTCCGGGAACCGCACCGCGACTGTTCTCGTTCGTGCTTGCAGCACTTGGCGCCGCCGTCGCCGTCGGCGGTGTCTTTACCGAGGGCCCGCCCATTGAAAAATACAAGATCCGTGGACCCTCACTGGTAGTCATCTCGATCCTCGCGTTCGCCGCCATGATCCGCCCGCTCGGCCTGGTCCCCGCCACCTTCCTCGCTTTCATGATCTCGATCCTTGGATCGACCGAGATGCGGTGGGTCGAGAGCCTGATCGCGGCTGTGGCGATGACGGTGTTCTGCGTTTTGTTGTTCGTCTACCTGCTCAATCTGCCATTCCAGCTCTGGCCGCGCTTCTACTGATCGGGTGGACGGATCATGTCGGATCTCCTCGCGAATCTCTGGCTGGGCTTCCACGTCGCGGCCAACCCGTACAACATTCTGTTTTGTTTGCTCGGTGCGCTGGTGGGAACTCTGGTCGGTGTCCTGCCGGGCATCGGCACCGTCGCGACCATCGCCATGCTGCTGCCGATCACCTTCGGGCTGCCTCCGGTCGGGGCGCTCATCATGCTGGCCGGCATCTATTACGGCGCCCAATACGGCGGCTCGACCACCTCGGTGCTGGTCAACATCCCGGGCGAGGCGACTTCCGTGGTCACCTGCCTCGATGGTCACCAGATGGCGCGCCAGGGCCGCGCCGGTCCCGCGCTCGCCATCGCCGCCATGGGCTCGTTCTTCGCGGGTTGCGTTTCGACGGTGCTGGTGGCGGCGCTGGGAGCGCCGTTGACCAGCATCGCCCTGATGTTCGGTCCGGCGGAATATTTTTCGCTGATGTGCCTTGGCCTGATCTTCGCCGTCGTGCTCGCCAAGGGATCGGTGCTCAAGGCGGTCGCCATGGTCGTGACCGGGTTGCTGCTGTCCATGGTCGGTTCCGACCTGGAGACCGGCGCAGGACGCATGACGTTCGACATCGCCGAGCTTGCCGACGGCATCGGCTTCGCCAACGTCGCCATGGGCGTGTTCGGCTACGCGGAAATCATCCGCAACCTCGAGCTGCCAGCCGAGAGCCGCGACATCGTCAGGACCAAGATCACCGGCCTGATGCCGACGCGCAAAGACCTCATTGACTCCTCCGGTGCGATCGCGCGCGGGACCATTCTCGGATCGATTCTCGGGATTCTGCCGGGCGGCGGTGCGGTGGTCGCCTCGTTCGCTGCCTATACCTTCGAGAAGAAGGTCGCGAAGGATCCGTCGCGCTTCGGCCGCGGCGCGATCGAGGGCGTGGCTGCGCCGGAAAGCGCCAACAACGCGGCGGCGCAGACCTCGTTCATCCCGTTGCTCACGCTCGGCATCCCGCCCAACGCGGTCATGGCGCTCATGGTCGGCGCCATGACCATCCACGGCATCGTGCCGGGGCCGCAGGTCATGACCAAGCAGCCGGAGCTGTTCTGGGGCATGATCGCCTCGATGTGGCTCGGCAATCTGATGCTGGTCATCATCAACTTGCCGCTGGTGGGCGTGTGGGTGACGCTGCTGCGCGTTCCCTATCGACTGCTCTACCCATCGATCATCGTGTTCTGCTGCATCGGCATCTATTCGATCAACAACTCGCCGACCGACGTGGTGATCTCGGCAATCTTCGGTGTCATCGGCTTCTGGCTGGTGAAGCACGACTTCGAGCCGGCGCCCATGCTGCTCGGCTTCGTGCTCGGACCGCTGATGGAGGAGAATCTGCGCCGCGCCATGCTGATCGCGCGCGGCGACGCAACGGTGTTTTTCACCCGGCCGATTTCGGCGGCATTGTTGATCACTGCAATCGCGCTGCTGGTTGTTGCCGCCATGCCGAAGATCCGCCGCCGCCGCGACGAGGTGTTCGTCGAATAGGCAAACGGCGCGCCTCACTGACCTTCGGGTCCGCGCTGCATTTCGCCGGGAAAAGCGATGATCCGATTTGTCACCCAGGCGGCTGCGGCTCTCGTTGCGTTAAGCGCCTGGTGTCTGGCTCTCGACCGCGCTGCCGCGCAATCCGACTATCCGCGACGGCCGATCACGGTCATCGTGCCGTTCGCCGCCGGCGGCCCGACCGACGTTGTTGCCAGGATCGTCGGCGATCACATGTCGCGCACGCTTGGCCAGCAGTTACTGGTCGAGAACATCGTCGGCGCCGCTGGTACCACCGCCTCCACCCGTGCGGCGCGCGCCGCTCCCGATGGCTATACGATCGAGATGGGCCACATGGGCACCCATGCGGCAGCGGTCGCGCTATATCAGAATCTTGCCTATAAGCCGGACGTGGATTTCGCGCCGATCAGCATGGTCGCCGGCACCCCGGTCCTGATTCTCGGCAAGAAGGGCCTCCCTCCGCGCGACCTGAAGGAACTCGTGGTCTATGTGAAGGCCAATGTCGACAAACTCAACATGGCGCACGCGGGCGTCGGCTCGGTCTCGCACGTCACCTGCTTGCTGCTCAACTCGATCATCAACGTGAAGCCCACGTCGGTGCCGTTTACCGGCACCGGTCCGGCGATGAACGCGTTAGTGGCCGGTCAGGTCGACTACATGTGTGACCAGATCGTCAACGTCGTCTCGCAAGTGCAGGGCGGCACGATCAAGGCGTATGCGATCGGAACTGCGGAACGAAACCCGGCGCTGCCGGACATTCCGACCACGCGAGAAGCCGGCCTGCCGGAATTCCAGGCGTCGGCTTGGAACGCCCTGTTTGCACCGAAGACCACGCCGCGACCGATCGTGGACAAGCTCGCCGATGCTCTCGATAAGGCGCTCGACGATGAGACCACGCGCAAGCGGCTGCTGGAATTGGGCAGTGATTTGCCGAGCAAGGAAAGGCGCGGGTCAGCGGCCCTCGCCGCGCTGGTCAAGAGCGAGATCGCGCGCTGGACGCCGATCATCAACGCCGCCGGTCCCATGAACTGAGCCTTGCATCCGGCCGCGCGCTTGCACATTTCATCGGTGGTCGCGGCACGCTACACTTGAGCTTGCCGAATCGGCTTGCCCCGCGTGAGGGCCGACCCCATGCAGCAGTATCACGACTTGATGGAGCGCATTCTCGCCGACGGCGTGGAGAAGCGCGACCGCACCGGCACCGGCACGCTATCGGTGTTCGGGCATCAAATGCGCTTTGACTTGCGCGTCGGGTTCCCGCTGATCACCACCAAGAAGCTCCACGTCAAGTCGATCGTCCATGAGCTGCTCTGGTTCCTGGCCGGGGACACCAACGTCAAATATCTCAACCAACATGGCGTCACGATCTGGGACGAGTGGGCGGACGCAGCGGGCGAACTGGGTCCGGTTTATGGGCGGCAATGGCGCTCATGGCCCACTCCCGACGGCGGTACGATTGATCAGATCGCCAATGTGCTCGCTGCGATCCGGCGCAACCCGGATTCGCGCCGCCTCATCGTAAGTGCCTGGAATCCGGCTGACGTCGACAAGATGGCGCTGCCGCCCTGCCATTGCCTGTTCCAGTTCTACGTGGCGAGGGGACGGCTCTCGTGTCAGCTCTACCAACGGTCGGCCGACGTGTTTCTCGGCGTGCCGTTCAACATCGCCTCGTATGCCTTGCTGGTATTGATGATGGCTCAGGTGACCGGCCTCGACCCGGGCGAATTCGTGCACACGTTGGGGGACGCGCATCTCTATCTCAATCATCTGGAGCAGGCGCGCACGCAGCTCTCGCGCGCGCCGCGGTCGCCGCCGCGCATGGTCCTCAACCCAACCGTGACCGACCTGTTCGCCTTCCGCTACGAGGATTTTTCCCTCCAAGGTTACGATCCGCACCCGCACATCAAGGCGAAGGTTGCGGTGTGAGCGCAAGCCACAGCGCCGGTCCGGTGCGATCCGCCGGTGGTGCGCAACACATTGGTCTCGTGCTCGTCGCCGCCGTCGCGGATAACGGCGTGATCGGGCGACGCGGCGCGCTTCCCTGGCGGCTGAAATCGGAGATGGCGCACTTTCGCCACACCACGATGGGCAAGCCGATCGTGATGGGGCGCAAGACCTATCTCTCCATCGGCAAGCCGCTTGCCGGTCGCACCAATATCGTGGTGAGCCGCGACAACGCATTTTCTGCGCCGGGAGTGCTGGTCGCGCCGACGATCGAAGCGGCATTGGCGGTCGCCCGCGGCGATGCGCTGCGACGCGGCGCCGAACAGATCGCGGTCATCGGCGGAGCGGACGTTTACGCGCAAACCCTGGCGCACGCCGATGGTTTGGTGATCACACGCGTGCACCTGCAGCCCGACGGCGACACGAACTTTCCCGCGATCGACCCGCAAACCTGGAGCGAAGTTGAACGCCGCGAATATCCAGCCGGCCCGGATGATCAGGCGAGCTTCACCGTGATCGATTATCGGCGCCGCAATGCGGCTAACACTGCAACTGCATGCATTGATCAAATTTCAAGGTGATGCGCCGGCGCGTCGCATGCGCCCAAGCCGCGTTGTAACGCGATGACGCCTCCCCTATAACCGCAACAACGCGAAACAGCCGCCGCAGCCCTCCTGGACCGGCGCAGCGTGGAGAGAGCCGATGCCATGGAGCAATCAGGGCGGCGGACCCTGGGGATCCGGCGGAGGGGGTAAAGGCCCTTGGGGCTCGGGACCGCAGCCATCGGGTCCGACCCCGCCCGACCTCGAAGAATTCTTGCGCCGCAGCCAGGACCGCCTGCGCAGCGTGTTGCCCGGCGGCAGTCTCGGCGGTAAAGGCCTCGCGCTGATCCTGCTGGCGGCGGTCGTCATTTGGGGGTTCTCGGGATTCTTCCGGGTGGATCCGGACGAACTCGGCGTGGTGCTGCGCTTCGGCAGATACGTCCGCTACGTGGAGCCCGGGCTGCGCTATCACCTGCCGTATCCGATCGAGAGCGCGCTCACGCCCAAGGCGTTGCGCGTCAACAAGATCGACATCGGAATGCGCGTAGTCGAGGACCTGCGCCGCGGCAGCACGATCCGCGACGTACCGGAAGAAAGCCTGATGCTCACCGGCGACGAGAACATCGTGGACGTCGACTTTTCGGTGCTGTGGCGCATCAAAACCGGGCCCAACGGGGTCGGCGACTATCTGTTCAATATTCAACAGCCGGAAGGAACCGTGAAGGCGGTGGCGGAAAGTGCCATGCGCGAGGTGATCGGCCGCTCCAACATCCAGCCGATCCTCACCGGCGCGCGCCAGAACATCGAGCAAGGCGTCCACGAACTGATGCAGCAGGTGCTCGACAATTACGGGGCGGGCGTTCAGATCACCCAGGTCCAGCTGCAGAAGGTCGATCCCCCCTCGCAGGTCATCGACGCGTTCCGCGACGTGCAGGCTGCGCGCGCCGATCTCGAGCGCGTGCAGAACGAGGCCCAGACCTACGCCAACCGGGTCGTACCGGAAGCGCGCGGCCGCGCCGCCCAAATCACCCAGAGCGCGGAAGCTTATCGCGAGCAGGCGGTGGCCGAGGCCAAGGGCGCGACTGCGCGGTTCCTCAAAATCTATGACGAATACAAGAAGGCGCCGGATGTGACCCGCCAGCGCCTCTATCTTGAAACCATGGAGCGGCTGTTTGGCGGCACCGACAAGATCATCGTAGATTCCGGCACCGCGGGCAGTGGTGTGGTTCCCTATCTGCCGCTCGATCAGTTGTTGCGCCGCCAGCAGCAGAGCACGCCGCAGACGGGAGGCGGCCGATGAGACTCAATCTGACCGGCGGGCTGATCGCCGCGCTCCTCATCGTGGCACTGATCATTGCTTACGGCGCCCTGTTCACGGTGTATCAGACCCGCCAGGCGTTGGTGGTGCGGCTGGGTCAGCCGGTGGGCAATCCGATCACCGAGGCCGGCCTACACTATAAGCTGCCGCTCATCGACAGCGTCATTCTGATCGACAAGCGCATTCTCGACCTGGAAAATCCGGCCCAGGAGGTGATCGCGTCGGACCAGAAACGGCTGGTGGTCGACGCGTTCGCGCGCTATCGCATCAACGATGCGTTGAAATTTTATCAGACCGTCGGCACGGTCGATCGCGCAAACTCGCAGCTTTCCACGCTGATGAACTCGGCGCTTCGCCGCGTGCTGGGCGAGGCTACGCTGATGGAGGTCGTGCGCGATCGGCGCGAGCAACTCATGGCCCGCGTACGTGAGCAACTCCACAACGAGGCGCAGCCCTACGGGATCAACGTGATCGACGTGCGCATCCGCCGCGCCGACCTGCCGGAGCAGAACAGCCAGGCGGTCTATCAACGCATGCAGACTGAGCGTCAGCGCGAGGCACAGGAGTTCCGCTCGCAGGGCACCCAGCGTGCCCAGGAGATCCGCGCGAGAGCAGATCGCGATGTCACGGTGTTGCTCGCTGAAGCGCAGTCGAAAGGCGAGCAGATTCGCGGCGAGGGCGATGCGGAGCGCAACCGCATTTTTGCCGAAGCCTATGGGCGCGATCCCGAGTTCTTCTCGTTCTATCGTTCGATGCAGGCTTACGAAGCCGGCTTGCGCGCCAATGATACCCGTATGTTGCTCAAACCCGATTCGGACTTCTTCCGGTTTTTCGCCGATCCCTCGGGCAAGATGCGCGACGGCGCGCCTTCGACCGGCGGCAGCGCCGCTCCGACGGCCCCTCCGAAATAGCGGCGGAGCTTCGCGAGCACGGCGCCGCAAGATGGCCCAGTTCATCGTTGCGATCGGACTCGTGCTTGTGATCGAGGGGCTATTTTTCGCCGCTTTTCCCGGCGCGGCAAAGCGCTTGGCGGCGACCGCGTTGGACAGCCCGGAGATGTCGCTGCGGGTTGCCGGCATCGTCTCTGCTGTGCTCGGTGTCGTACTTATCTGGTTCGTGCGTGGCTGACCCGCGGCGTTGTTGGCTAGTGTCCCGATTCCGAAGTTCGCAAACCCTTGCGGCACCCTCTGATGCGAACTTCGGAATCAAAGGGACACTAACAACGTTATGATTCTAGTGCCGCTTTTGAACCCGAAGTTCGCAAACACCCTTGCCGCCCGATCGTGCGAACTTCGGGTTCGCGGCACTAGCGCCGCGCCGTCTCGTGCCGGTCCCGATTCCGCCCCATTCGCGGGCCTATGTCGCGTGCGTCGAGATCGCGCTTGCGCCGCTATTCGGACGGGCGCAGTGTCTCGCCCTCATCACGCCAGGAGCTTCGATTCCATGCTCGGCCCTCTCACCCGATTTGCCCGGCTGGTCCGCCGGCCCGTTCTGGCCGTGGCCGCAGCGACAGCGATGATCTTGCCGGCGTTGACCGTCCCTTCGCTTGCCGTGCGCGGCCCCGACACGATCTCCGACGTCGCCGAGCAAGTGATCGACGCCGTGGTCAACATTTCGACTTCGCAAAAGGTCGAGACGCGCAATGGTCCGTTGCCGCAGCTACCCGGCGATCCGCAGTTGGACGAGCTGTTCCGGGACTTCTTTAATCGGCGCGGCCAGGGCGACCCGCAAAATCGCGAACGCGGCCCGCGCCGCGTCAACTCGCTCGGCTCCGGCTTCATCATCGATCCGTCGGGGATCGTGGTTACCAACAACCATGTCATCTCGGAAGCAGACGAGATCACCGTCATTCTCAACGACGGCACGCGGTTGAAGGCCGACTTGATAGGCAAGGATCAGAAGACCGATCTCGCGCTGCTTCGGGTCAAGCCCGACAAGCCGCTCAAGGCGGTCAAGTTCGGTGATTCCGACCGGCTCAGGCTTGGCGAATGGGTGATCGCGATCGGTAACCCGTTCAGCCTGGGCGGTACTGTGACTGCCGGGATCGTGTCCGCACGCAATCGCGATATCAATTCGGGACCGTACGACAACTACATTCAGACCGACGCCTCGATCAACCGCGGCAATTCGGGCGGGCCGCTGTTCAATCTCGAGGGCGAGGTGATCGGAGTGAATACCGCGATCATCTCTCCCTCCGGCGGTTCGATCGGCATCGGCTTTGCCGTACCTTCGAAGACCGCGCTGCCGGTGATCGAGCAGCTCAAGCAATTCGGTGAAACCCGCCGCGGTTGGCTCGGCGTGCGCATCCAGCAGGTGACCGACGAGATCGCCGACAGTCTCAACGTCAAGCCGCCGCGCGGCGCCCTTGTTGCCGGGGTCGATGACAAAGGGCCGGCGAAGCCCGCCGGCATCGAGCCGGGCGACGTGATCGTCAAGTTCGACGGCAAAGAGATCAAGGAGATGCGCGACCTGCCGCGCGTCGTCGCCGATACGCCGGTCGGCAAGCAGACCGCGGTGGTCGTCATCCGCAAGGGCAAGGAAGAGACCAAAACAGTGACGCTTGGCCGACTCGAGGATGGCGAGAAGCTGGCGGCAGCGGATCCGAAAACCGATGTCAGCCCGGACCGCGGGGTGGTGAAGAAGACGCTCGGCATCGAGCTTGCCAACATGTCCGACGATCTGCGCCGCCGTTACAAGATCAAGGACACGGTGAAAGGCGTGGTGATTGTCGGCATCGATCCGGGCTCTTCGGCGGCGGACAAACGGCTGTCGGCAGGCGACGTCATTGTCGAGATCGCCCAAGAGGCGGTCACGAGTGCAGACGACTTCCAGGCCAAAATCGACCGCCTCAAACGCGACGGCCGCCGCTCCGCGCTGCTGCTGGTGGCGAGCGCCGACGGCGACTTGCGGTTCGTAGCGTTGAGCCTGCAGTAAGCAGACGCCGAGTTCGTAGCCCGGATGGAGCGAAGCGAAATCCGAGATTCTTTTTGACTCTGTTCGATCCCGGGTTCCGCTTCGTTCCGCCCGGGCTACGACACTCAATCCAACACGTGGCTGACCATGCCGTCGGCGAGCTTCGGCTCGAACCATGTTGATTTTGGCGGCATGATGCCCCCTGCATCCGCCACCGCCATCAGATCGGACATTTGCGTCGGATAGAGCGCGACCGCGACCGCCATCTCGCCGCTCGCCACGCGCCGCTCGAGCTCGGCAAGGCCGCGTCCTCCCCCGACAAAGTCGATACGCTTGTCGGTGCGCGGGTCCGTGATACCGAACAGCGGCTCGATGACATTGCGGGTCAATAGCGTGATCGGCAGGCGCCCGATCGGATCGCCTTTGGGCAGGAGATCGGGCCGAAGGGTCAGCCGATGCCAGTGCCCGGCCAGATACATGCCGAATTCGCCGGACGCGGTGGGACGCACCGGTTGCTGGGAAAGCTCCACGGCAAAGCGCTTGCGGAGTTCGGCCAGCAGTTGCTGTGGAGTCCGGCCATTGAGGTCGCGGAGTAGGCGATTGTAATCAAGGATGGTCATCTCGTGATCAGGAAAGATGACCGCGAGGAAATACCCGTGGGGCCCCCGAGCATTATCGCGGGCGTGCGCCACGCGCGCGGCGGCCGCGGTGCGATGGTGCCCATCGCCGATGTAGAGCGCGTGTAGGGCATCGACTGCGCGGGTCAGCGCCGCGATGGTTGCGTCGTCTTCGATCACCCAAAGCTGGTGGCGAACGCCGTCATCGGCGGTGACGTCCACGTCGGGGATATTCGCGCTCGCCTTTGCCAGTATGGCGTCGAGTTCCGGCGCCGCGGGATAGCCCATCATCACCGGGCCGGTCTGCGCATTGACTGCCTCGATCTGGTGCACGCGGTCGTCTTCCTTGCTCGGCGTCGTGTGCTCGTGCTTGCGGATGCGGTTGGTCTCGTATTCGGCAAGCGATGCGACTGCGGCCAGCCCGGTCTGTCGGCGAGCGCCATCGCCGAGCCGGTAGATGTAATAGAGGGGGATGGGGTCGCGGACGAGGACGCCCGCCGCGATCATGCGAGCGAAGCTTTCTGCGCCCTTGTGGTAGACGGCTCGATCGTAAGGATCGACGGCCGGATCGAGATCGATCTCCGGCTTTGAGACGTGGAGAAAGCTCCACGGCTTTCCCCGGGCGCGCTCGCGCGCCTCCGCGCTCGACAGCACATCGTAAGGCGGCGCGAGAATTTCGCTGGCGCGTCCAGGCGCCGGCCGCAACGCACGAAAGGGCTTTATCAGAGTCAAAGCGCTCTCCGAATGCGAATGGAATGAGGGATCCGGTTTAGTCAACGGCGTGGACGGCATCAAGCTCGCCAAGGGGCACCGTTGATTTCATGGCATCCCGTGGTCTAGCTCACGTTGTGAGCGCACCCGATGCCATTCTGATCGCAGGTCCAACGGCCAGCGGCAAGTCGGCCGTGGCCCTCGCGCTGGCGGAGGAGCAAGGCGGCGCGATCATCAACGCCGATTCCATGCAGGTGTACCGTGACCTGCGCGTCATCACCGCGCGCCCGACCCCGGCGGAGGAGGCGCGGGTGCCGCATTTGCTTTACGGCCACGTGGACGCGGCGGAAAATTATTCGGTCGGCCGCTGGTGCGTTGATGTGAGCGCGGCGCTCGCCGCGGTGAAGCGCTCCGGGCGGTTGCCGATCGTCGTTGGCGGGACTGGTCTTTATTTCAAAGCGCTCACGCGCGGGCTGACCGCCGTTCCGCCGATCCCGCCTGAGATTCGGGCGCGCGTCCGGGAGCGGCTCGATGAGGAGGGTATTGCGCCGCTCTATGCCGAGCTCCGCGCCCGCGACCCCGCGACCCCGCAGCGGTTAATGGCGAAAGACCGTGCGCGCGTGACCCGCGCGCTGGAAGTGATTTTGGCAACCGGCCGCTCGCTCACAAATTGGCACCGGGACGGCATGAAGCCGGCCCTCGAGCCGAACCGCACGATGAGAATCTTCCTCGATGTTGATCGCGCCGAGCTTTATCGCCGCATCGATACGCGTTTCGAAGCGATGCTCGCGGCCGGCGCCCTCGATGAAGTGCGCGCGCTCGAGCGGCGCCGGCTTCCGCCCGCGCTTCCTGCCATGAAGGCGCACGGCGTGCCCTGGTTGATCCGGCATTTGCAGGGCGAGATAGAGCTCACCGCTGCGGCCACGGAGGCAAAACGCGACACCCGCCGCTACACCAAGCGCCAGGCCACCTGGTTCCGCCATCAGCTGCCGGATTGGACTTGGGTCGCGGGGGAAAGGGCGCTGGGGGAGATCCGACGCGCGCTCAGGCGCTGACGCGCCGGTTTGTACTGCCAAAAGCCGAGCGCAGCGACCAGCAGACCTGCGGCCAGCACCCACCAGGCCGGCCGCACCTCCATGTCAACATCGAAGTGTGCGAGCAGGATGCGGCGCGCGTCGACGCCGCTCGTGAACATGTAGATGGTCGCCTCGCCCGCCGCGGCGGCGACCGCCGTCGCGACGGCAAGCAGCAGGAGCTGCACCGGCGTCACCTCGCCATACCGGCGATACAGCCCGCGGTAGGCCAGCAGCCAGAGCAAAAATCCCGCCATCAGCACGGGTTGATAGATCTCGAGCTTGGATTGAATGAAGAAATGCACGGATCCGAGCAGCGCAATTCCATAGACGATGCGGTGCAGCGCATTCCAGCGCTGAGCCCCGAGCCGGCGCAGCGCCGCGTCGGTCGAGGTCGAAGCGAGCGCGATCAGTCCGGTCAATGCGACGGCGCCGATCAAAAGATAGATGCGCAGCACGATCTCGCTCGCCACCTTGAACCAGTCGAAGTGCTGGTCGAGCACGTAGAGCGAAAGATGCAGCCCTGCATAGGCAGCCGCGGCGACGCCAAGCGTGCGGCGGGCGAGGATCAGCCGGGGATAATGCAGGATGCGCTGCGCAGGCGTGATCGCGAGTGTGATCAGCAGAAAGCGCAGCGCCCAGTCGCCGGCCTGGTGGATGGCCTCGGTGACCGGCCGCGCGCCGAGATCGTCGGTTATCGCCTGATAGGCGATCCACAGGGCGGGCAGCACCGCCACCGTGAAGGCGACAGTCTTTGTCGGCGACCAGCGCCCGGATCGCTCGCGAAGAAAAGGCATGTTTACGTCTGTTCCAGCGCCCGAGCCAAAATAACCGCTCGACCCATGATGCCCCAATCAAATGCAGTACAGAATGAGTTCACCCGCGATCACAATTACACGACAGCGGGCCAGCGTCATTTTGCACCGGGGGGACATGCGTGACGGGTGGAACGTCGGTTCTAGAGACCACATTTGCCGGCTAGGGCGTGCCGAGCAGCGCGCGGTGGTACGTGCGGCGCTCACTAAGCCGCCGTCCTTACCATTTCTCAGCTTCTGCTTGACGGGCCTGCCCTGGCTTGGTTATAAGGGCGCGCAACGAAATAACGACAGGGAATGCCTGTGCGCAATTTTGTTACACTGGTGATCGTAGGAAGGCGCACCGCCGTGGGTGGCTAAACCATCTGCGAATGCGGCGGTGCGCGGAAAGGGCCCATGCGGCCCTTTTTGATTTTTGCCGATGTGGCGTGGAGTTGACGATGAGCAATGAGATGACCGGCGCGGAAATGGTGATCGAGGCGCTTGCCGACCAAGGAGCCGAGCACGTGTTCGGCTATCCCGGCGGCGCCGTACTGCCGATCTACGACGCGCTGTTTCACCAGCAAAAGATCAAGCACATTCTGGTGCGCCACGAACAAGGCGCGGTGCATGCGGCCGAGGGATATGCGCGCTCGACGGGAAAGCCGGGCTGTGTGCTCGTGACGTCGGGGCCCGGCGCCACCAACGCGGTCACCGGCCTCACCGACGCGCTCATGGACTCGATCCCGCTCGTCTGCCTTACCGGACAGGTGCCGACGCATCTGATCGGCAACGATGCGTTCCAGGAATGCGACACCGTCGGCATTACCCGGCCGTGCACCAAATACAACTACCTCGTCAAAAGTATCGCCGACCTGCCGCGCGCGCTGCACGAGGCGTTCCACATTGCGAGAAGCGGGCGGCCCGGTCCGGTGGTCGTGGATATTCCCAAAGACATCCAGTTCGCCAAGGGCGTCTATTCGCGGCCGCGCGAATTCCAGCACAAGGGTTATCGCCCGAAAATCAAAGGCGACCTCGATCGCATCAAGGCCGCCATCGAGCTGATGCGCCACGCGAAGCGGCCGCTGTTCTACACCGGCGGCGGCGTGATCAATTCCGGTCCCGAGGCGAGCCAGCTCCTGCGCGAATTCGTCAAACTCACCGGCTTTCCCATCACTTCGACCCTGATGGGGCTCGGCGCGTATGCCGCGTCCGATGCGCAATGGCTCGGCATGCTCGGGATGCACGGCACTTACGAGGCCAACTTGTCGATGCACGATTGCGATCTGATGATCTGCATCGGCGCGCGCTTTGACGACCGCATCACCGGCCGGCTCGACGCCTTTTCGCCCGGCTCGAAGAAAATCCACGTCGACATCGATCCCTCTTCGATCAACAAGAACGTCAAAGTCGACGCTCCGATCATCGGTGATTGTGCCCATGTGCTGGAGGACATGATCCGGTTGTGGCGCTCCGGCTCGGCGCAGCCTGATAAGAAGGCGCTCGATGCCTGGTGGCAGCAGATCGAGAAGTGGCGCGCGCGCAAGTCGCTCGCCTACAAGAACTCGAACCAGATCATCAAGCCGCAATACGCGATCGAGCGGCTGTACGCGTTGACCAAGAACCGCGACGTCTACATCACCACCGAGGTGGGCCAGCACCAGATGTGGGCCGCGCAGTTCTATCGCTTCGAGGAGCCGAACCGCTGGATGACCTCGGGCGGCCTCGGCACGATGGGCTACGGTTTGCCGGCTGCGGTCGGCGTGCAGGTGGCGCATCCAAATTCGCTGGTCATCGACATTGCCGGCGAGGCCTCGGTGCTGATGACCATGCAGGAAATGTCGACCGCGGCCCAGTACGAGCTGCCGATCAAGATTTTCATCATCAACAATCAGTACATGGGAATGGTGCGCCAGTGGCAGGAGCTGCTGCACGGCGGCCGCTACGCGCATTCCTATACCGAAGCGCTGCCTGATTTCGTGAAGCTTGCCGAAGCCTATCACGCGGTCGGCGTCCGCTGCGAGCGCCCCGGCGATCTCGACGGCGCCATCGCGGAGATGATCAAGGTGAACAAGCCGGTGATCTTCGACTGCGTCGTCGATCCGGCGGAGAACTGTTTCCCGATGATCCCCTCGGGCCGGGCCCACAACGAGATGCTGCTCGGAGACGCGACCGTGAGCATCGAAGATGCCATGACCGAAGAAGGCAAGGTCATGGTGTGAGGCGCCGAAGTCCGTGAACACAACCGCGACCACGCATTATCCCGCCGCGCCGGCATCGCAGCAGGTCGAGACCCACACCTTGTCGGTGCTGGTCGACAACGAGCCGGGCGTTCTGGCGCGCGTCATCGGCCTATTTTCCGGGCGCGGCTACAACATCGACTCGCTCACCGTGTCGGAGACCGAGCACGAGAAGCATCTGTCCCGTATCACCATCGTCACCCGCGGCACGCCGATGGTGATCGAGCAGATCAAGAACCAGCTCGAGCGTCTGGTGCCGGTGCATCGCGTGGTCGACATGACCGTGGCCGGGCCGCACATCGAGCGCGAGCTTGCCATGGTGAAGGTGCGCGGCAAGGGCGAGCATCGCATGGAGGCGCTGCGGCTTGGCGACGCGTTCCGCGCGCGCGTGATCGATGCTTCGACCGAGAGCTTCGTGTTCGAGATCACGGGCGCGAGCGACAAGATCGAGACGTTCGTCGCGCTGATGCTGCCGCTCGGCTTGGTCGAGGTCTCGCGCACCGGCATCGTTGCGATCGGCCGCGGCTCGGACGGGATGTGAGGCCCGCTTGATTTTCGTCGCTGGTTGCCGTTTCTGCCGCCAGCTGTTCATCTTTAAAAGGACCGGGGCCCATGCGCGTTTATTACGATCGTGACGCCGACATCAATCTGATCAAAGGCAAGAAGGTCGCCATCATCGGCTATGGCAGCCAGGGCCATGCCCACGCGCTCAATCTGCGCGACTCCGGCGTCAAGCAGGTTGCGGTGGCGCTGCGCAAAGGCTCGCAGGGCGTCAAGAAGGCGGAAGGCGAGAAGCTCAAGGTCATGGAGGTTGCGGCCGCCGCCAAATGGGCGGACGTGATGATGATGCTCACGCCCGACGAGCTGCAGGCCGACATCTACCGCCAGCATCTTGCCGACAACATGAAGGAGGGCGCGGCGCTGATGTTCGCGCACGGGCTCAACATCCATTTCAATCTGATCGAGCCGCGCGCCGATCTCGACGTGATGATGATCGCGCCGAAAGGTCCCGGCCACACAGTGCGCGCCGAGTACCAGCGCGGCGCCGGTGTTCCTGTGCTGATGGCGGTGCATCGCGATGTCTCCGGCAACGCGCACGACCTCACGCTCTCCTATGGTGCCGCGATCGGCGGCGGACGCGCGGGTATTATCGAGACCACGTTCCGCGAGGAATGCGAGACCGATCTGTTCGGCGAGCAGTCGGTGCTGTGCGGCGGCTTGGTCGAGCTGATGAAGGCCGGTTACGAGACTTTGGTGGATGCCGGCTATGCGCCCGAGATGGCGTATTTCGAATGCGTGCACGAGGTGAAGCTGATCGTCGACCTCATCTATGAGGGCGGCATCGCCACCATGAACTATTCGGTCTCTAACACCGCGGAATATGGCGAATACGTCTCCGGTCCGCGCGTGGTGAACGAAGAAACGCGCGCTGAGATGAAGAAGATTCTCGCCGACATCCAGTCCGGCAAATTCGTCAAGGACTGGATGCTGGAGAACCGCGTCAATCAGACCTCGTTCAAGGCGATGCGCGCCAAGATGGCGGCGCATCCGATCGAGGAGATCGGCGCCAAGCTGCGCGCGATGATGCCCTGGATCAAGCAGCGAGCGTTGGTAGATCGCAGCCGAAACTAGTGGAGTGGCCCTCGCGCTGGACGATAACTGATGCGCGAAGCGCGAGACCGCGGCGCGGGAGCTGCGGTGCAGGTTTTGCCCTCAGCCGGTGTGCGCGACGCCATCACACTCACCGACATCGTCGTCAATTTCCGGCTCGCCGATGGCAGCAGCTATCCGGCGATTGCTCGCGCTTCGTTGTCCGTGGCCAACGGAGAATTTGTGTCCATTGTCGGGCCGACCGGCTGCGGCAAGACGACCCTGCTCAACATTACCGCCGGTCTGGTAGCTCCTTCATCGGGCCGTGTGGAGATTTTCGGGGCACCGCTTGCTGGGCTCAACCGTCAAGCCGGCTATCTCTTCCAGGCGGAGGCGCTGTTTCCCTGGAAGACCGCGTTGGAAAACGTCGCCATTGGGCTGGAGACGGACGGGATCGCACGACGCGAAGCGCGGGAGAGGGCGCGCACCTGGCTTGCGCGTGTCGGCTTGGGCGACTTCGCCGCGCGGTATCCGCACATGCTTTCGGGTGGCCAGCGCAAGAGGGTCGGCCTGGTACAGGTGCTCATTCGCGATCCGAAAATTCTGCTGATGGACGAGCCGTTCGGGCCGCTGGACGCGCAGACGCGCCAGATCATGGGCAACCTGCTGCTGGATTTGTGGACCGCCGATCGCAAGGCGGTGTTGTTCGTCACCCACGATCTGGAAGAGGCGATCGCGCTGTCGGACCGCGTGGTGATCATGTCGGCTGGCCCCGCGGCGCGCATCATCGGCCAATGGAAAGTCGTGCTGGCACGGCCGCGCGACATCGCAGAGATCAAGGTCGAACGCGCCTTTCAGGATTTGCACCGGGAGATTTGGGCGACGCTGAAAGCCGAGGTCGTCAAAGGCTATGCGCAGACCGGCGGCGGCTGAGCATTGCCTTGCTGTTCCGCCCATGGCTAAATCCGCGCGATGGGCGCAGCCCGTACGGAGGAAAACGTCATGATGAAGCGGACTCTGTTTCTCGCCGGTAGCATGGCTCTAGGCTTCGCGTTGAGCGCTTACCCGGCGAACGCGCAAAATGCCTTTACGATTACGTCTTCGTCGTTCAAGGACGGCGAGCGGCTGGCCACCAAGATGGCCGGTAACAACAAGCAGAACCCGAATTGCGTCGGCGACAATGTTTCGCCGGCGCTGTCCTGGGCCAATCCTCCGGCTGGCACCAAGAGCTATGCGCTGCTGATGTTCGATCCGGAAGGCAGGCCGCCCGGCGGTGTCAGTCATTGGGTGGCCTATGGGATTCCGGTCTCCGTCACCGGCTTTGCCGAGGGCGAAGCGAGCAAGCAGACCGAGAAATATGTCGGCGGCAAGAGCCTCATGGGTCTGCCCCATTATTTCGGCCCGTGCACGCCGGCCGGCGCCCCGCATCACTACACCTTCACGCTGATCGCCACCGATCTCGAGCCGACCGCGCTGCAGCCCGGGATGACTCGAGACGAGGTGATCAAGGCGCTGGAGGGGCACGCCAAAGGCGCAACCGGCATTATCGGCACGTTCTCCAAGCCGTAATCGCGCCCAATGCGTGTCATGCCCGCGCAAGCAGGCATCCGGTAACCATCGAATACGCCGGGGGGGCGCAATCGTGCCCCATCGCGGAACCGGTGATTACGGGGATCATCCGATTACGCGGATGATGACACCGGAGCGACCATGTCTCGTCTCAATCTCGTAATCCTCCAGCTGCTCGTCGCGGTCGTGGCGGTGCTGCTCTGGCAGGTGCTCACCACGGTGCCGATCGGCGGCACGAAGTTGCTGCCGCCGTTCTTCTTCTCGACGCCCTCGGATGTCGCCGCGCGCATCGTCAAGTGGTTCGTCGAAGGCACGATCTGGAAGCATTTGTGGATCACGCTGATCGAATCCGTGCTCGCCTTCGTGATCGGCTCGGTCGCGGGCGTGCTGGTCGGCTTCTGGTTCGCCCAGCAGCCGCGCGTCGCGGCGGTGTTCGACCCTTACGTGAAAATGGTCAATGCACTGCCGCGCGTGGTGCTGGCGCCGATCTTCGCGCTGTGGCTCGGGCTCGGGATCTGGTCGAAGGTCGCGCTCGGCGTCACGCTGGTCTTTTTCATCGTCTTCTTCAACGTCTATCAGGGCGTTAAAGAGGTAAGCCCGACCGTGCTCGCCAATGCGCGGATGCTCGGCATGAGCGAGCGCGCGCTCATGCGCCACGTCTATTGGCCCTCGGCGCTGTCCTGGATGTTTTCCTCGTTGCACACGTCCGTGGGCTTCGCCGTCGTCGGAGCGGTGGTGGGGGAATATCTCGGCTCGGCTGCCGGGTTGGGTTACCTCATCCAGCAGGCGGAAGGCGTGTTCGACGTGGCCGGCGTGTTCGCCGGCATGCTCGTGCTTGCCGCCTTCGTGATCGGCATCGATTTGCTGGTGACGTTGGTCGAACGGCGCCTCCTGGTCTGGCGCCCGGTCGCGGCGGAAACACGGACGTGATGCAACGCTCGCACGGAGCAACGCCATGAGATTCAGCAAGCTCGTCTTTTGCACGATCACGCTGGCGCTGGCGCTCGGGTCAGGGCACGGACGCGCGCAGGCGCCGGAGAAAAAGCAGCTCACCCTGGGCGTGGGCGGCAAGACCGCGCTCTACTATCTGCCGCTGACCATCTGCGAGCGGCTCGGCTATTTCAAAGAGCAGGGGCTCGACGTCACCATCAACGACTTCCGTGGCGGCGCCCAATCGTTGCAGGCGCTGGTTGGTGGCTCGGTCGACGTGGTCACCGGCGCTTACGAGCACACCATTCGCATGCAGGCGAAGGGTCAGGATATCCGGGCGGTGATCGAACTGGGCCGGTTTCCTGGCATCGTCGTCGGGCTGCGCAAGGGCCAGGCTGCGAGCTACCGATCGGCGGCCGATCTCAAAGGCATGAAGATCGGGGTGAGCGCGCCCGGCTCGTCCACCAATTTCTTTGTCATGTATCTGATGGCGAAAGTCGGGCTTAAGCCGACCGATGCCTCCTATATCGGCGTCGGTATCGGCCCATCGGCCGTTGCCGCAATGAAGAAAGGCGACATCGACGCGCTGTCAAATCTCGATCCGATGATGACCAAGCTCGAGCAGGACGGCGACATCGCCGTGGTTGCCGACAGTCGCACCGAAGCGGGCACTCGCGCGATCTTCGGCGGCTCCAATCCGGCGGCGGTGCTCTATGTCAAACGCGATTTCATCGACAGAAACCCCAGCACCGTGCAGGCGCTGGTCAACGCCCTCTACAAGACATTGAAGTGGCTGGAGCAGGCGACACCCACGGAGATCGCGGCCGCCGTGCCGGAGGAATACTTTCTCGGCGACAAGGCGCTCTACATTACGGCGGTCGCCGCAAACAAGCCGGTCTATTCGCTAACCGGTGTGATCCCCGCCGCCGGGATGCAATCTGCTGCCGACATGCTGCTGGCCTTCGACGAGGAGCTCAAGGGCGCCAAGGTCGACCTCGCGCAAACTTTTGACGACCGGTTCGTCCGCAATGCGGCCTCGGGAAAGTGAATCAATGCGCGCCGGCATGACGGATCGCCGCTGTTAGTTTTGCGTCATGCCGCCCGCCGTCCTGCTGCTGAAGAAGCGCCTCGCGGCCGATCCGCGATATGCCATGCAGGTCGCGCTGCTCGCGGCGATCCATCTGCTTGCTCTGGGAGTATTGATCTGGTCCGAGCACGCGTGGGAGGCGCAAGCGAGCTTCGTTCTCATCTGGGGATTTCTGAACTTTCTCTGGCTCGTCATATTGCCGCGTCCGATAACCGCGGCGGCGCTGTCGCTCGCCTTCATCGTCGTGCTCGTCATGCTCTCGCAATTCAAGCACGGTGTTACGATGACGACGGTCACCTTCGTCGACTTAATGCTTGTCGACCTCGCCAGCTTTTCGTTCCTGATGAGCGTGATTCCGGGCCTGGCCTGGAAAGTAACTATCGCCGCCGGGCTGGTGCTGGCAGTGCTGGCGATCGTTTGGCGAAATGAGACATTCGCAGTACGACGCAGCGTTGCCGCCGCCGGCGGTACCTTCTGCTTCGCGGCGCTGGCGGTGCTGTCACTCGCACTGCCGGCCGATCGCGAGGACGAGTTCTACTCGCATCAATATGTCTCCAAATTCGCCCGCTCGGCGGCGGTCGCGGCTGTGGACCTCGCGATACGCGGCGTGTTGGAGGCCGATGCGGTTTCCCCGCAGCGGTTGAATGTCCCAAGCGGCAGGGCCTGCTCGGCCGGACGCAAGCTGCCGCACATCGTGATGGTGTTCGATGAATCGAGCTTCGATGCCAGCATGCTTCCGAACGTCAGTATTCCGCCGAATTACCGCGAGCGGTTTCGCTCGTCCGACGGAAAAATCCGATCTTTTCTGGTCGAGGGAGCCGGAGGGCCGAGCTGGTTCACGGAGTACAACGTGCTGTCCGGCCTTTCCGTGCGCTCCTATGGACGCTTTGCCGATTCAGTCACCAAACTTGCCGCCGGTCACGTCAGGCGCGGCCTGCCGTATGCGCTGCGAAACTGCGGGTACCAGACCTACAGCCTCTACTCGTGGTTTGGCGCCTTCGCGGGCGCGCGCAATTTTCACCGCAGCACCGGCATCGAGCACTTTCTCGACTCCAAGGAGCTGAACAGCGGTCCAGCCGATACCGACAGCTTCTACTACGATCAGGCCACACGGGTGATCGCGCGCGAACGCGACAACGGGCCGGTGTTCGCTTTCGTCTATCTCGCGGTCAATCACTTTCCCTGGAATTTCCATTACCGGCCCGATCTCCTGCCCGGCTGGATCAATCCGGGAAATCCATTCGAGGTCGACGAATATCTGCGCCGCCAACAGATGAGCGCGGACGATTATGCGCTGTTCAAGCACCGGCTTGCCCGCGAGCTTGCGGGTGAGCCGATCCTGATTGTGCGGTTTGGCGACCATCAGCCGCTGTTCGCCAAGTACTTCATCGATCCGACGCTCGATCGCGCCGAGGTGGCGCGACACGTTCTCGAGCGCGACCCGCGCTATTTCACGACGTACTACGCAATCGACTCCGTCAACTTCGACTTGGTCGATCTCTCCTCCGCGCTCGATCCGCTTGATGCGCCCTATCTGCCGTTGGTGGTGCTGGAGAGCGCAGGCGTGCCGCTCGATGCCAGCTTTGCCGAGCAAAAAAAGATCCTGAAGCGCTGCCGTGGAATGTTTTATCTTTGCGCGGATGGTGCCGAGGCCCGCCGCTTCAATCGCCTGCTGATCGACGCCGGCCTGATCACCGGATTTTAGCCCTCACGAGGACCTCGGCAGCGAAGCGGGGAAACAAATCATGCGCCGCCGGTTTGCGACCCTCGACGTGTTCACCGATCGGCGCTTTGCCGGCAATCCGCTCGCGGTCGTGCTCGATGGGGAAGGGCTCGACTCGGCGGTCATGCAGGCGATTGCGCGCGAGTTCGGCCATCCCGAGACGGTGTTTATGCTTTCCCCGCGCGAAGCGGGCCATCGCGCGCGGCTGCGCATCTTCACCCCGGCGCGCGAGCTGCCGTTCGCCGGACACCCGACGGTCGGGACTGCGGTGCTTGTTGGCCTGCATGACGGCGCCGCTCCCGGCGACGAATTCGTGCTCGCGGAGGACATCGGACCGGTGCGCTGCAAGATCGAATCGCGCTCCAACGCGCACGGCAGCGCGCGCTTTGTGATTCCACAATTACCCACTGCCGCCGGCACCCTGCCGGATGATCCGGCTGTCGCGGCGGCGCTTGGCCTCGCGCCGTCGGATATCGGATTTGCCGCCTTCCGGCCAGCGCGCTGGTCGGCGGGCGTTCCCATCACCTTTGTGCCAATCGGTCAACTTCAAGCGATCGCCCGATGCCAGCCCGATCCAAACAGGCTCGCCGCACTCGGTGACGATCCGGTGTATCTGTTCTGTGCGGAAACGATCGAGACAGGTCACGCCTTTCACGCGCGCATGTTTGCGCCCGCGCTCGGTGTGCGCGAGGACCCCGCGACCGGCGCAGCGGCGGCTGCTTTCGCCGGAGTTCTCGCCGCGCGGGCCGGACTGGCTGACGGTGAACAC
>Ga0306926_10000342_pt1 | contig 41889 bp, 38 predicted proteins | sample flu12Cox44000178_FD_203759 | JGI IMG/M metagenome (GOLD analysis project Ga0306926, IMG submission 203759) | Lab enrichment of tropical soil microbial communities from Luquillo Experimental Forest, Puerto Rico - flux8day.12C.oxic.44.000.178 (v2)... | ecosystem: Environmental > Terrestrial >... | reverse complement strand
AGTAATGCTCTCTGATGGGCGCCTCATCGGAGGCCACATCCGCTTGCGATCTCCGGCCACTCATTCCAAGCTTCCGCAGTGTGTCCAACGACGCCTTTCTGCTCCATCAACCGCCTGCCATCGCCGACAGGACTTGCTATCACAACTTGATTTATTAACGACCAAGTGAAGTCACCCGTCGTGCCACTAAGATGGATTTCTTTCCTCCCTCGGACGCACCTGCTGCTAAGCCAAATTCCTGGCTTTTCCCGATGCCGTTATTCTCGGTCAGCGACCTTCGTGTGCTTTGATTGCAATTGTGTGCACCGATTAACGGTCGTCTTTTCACACCTCCGACGTTTCCCCAACATTCATGCACTCCCTTTAACGTCCCAATGCCAGGTAAACAGGGCACCCTCTCCCAGCGCAAAATCGCCTTAAAGGCACCTCGCTCATATCAAGTGCACTCTGCGAGACTCAAGAAAGGCAATCAAATCAGACTTGTAGTACCTAACCAGCCGCCCAACTTTCACATAACTCAGGGGATACCGCTTGGTGCTACGCCACACAGCAAGGGTCTTTGGCTCCAGGCCAAGGAATTTGGCTGCCTCAACGTCAGTCAACAATTCGGAATTAGGATTTAGGGATTTAGAGCTAGGAATCGAGTGGCTAAGCATAATGCCTCCTGCCCGCCACTCCATTGGATATGGGCTATTTATGTGGTAATTACTTTGAGACTATCTGGTAATGACTGTCATATTACCCTGCACTCTCAACTTTAGCAAGCGAAAAAATCAGCCCCGCCCGAGGCCCTCTAAGCCGATCTAACTAGTAATACGGATTATGGCTTTGCATCCCCTACCTTACCAGCAAGTAACAAGGCGCTTGTCGCTTTCTCCATGGACTCTCTGACGGCGCTGTTGCTCAGGCGGGCGTAGATTTGAGTTGAACTAGCATTTTTATGACCTAAAGATTTGCCAATGACCAGCAAACTCGATCCCATGATGGCCTGCCAACTGCCCAACGTTCTGCGAAGGTCGTGCAGTCTCAAGTCGGAGAGATCGGCGGCGTTGAGGATACGCTTCCAAGCAGCCTTCGGCTCCACAAGATGACCACTGCGGCCGCTGCCAGGAAAGACCCACTCAGTTTTTGCCGTCTTCTTTCTGCGCTCGAGAATCTCCAAGACTTGTGGAAGCAGCGGGATGGTGATCGTTTCTTCTCCTTTGGCTTTCGATGCTGATATTGTCCAAATCTTCAGGTTGAAATCGATCTGCGTCCAACCCATGGCTTGGACGTTTGCACGTCTCCCGCCCGTCAGCAGACTGACATAAATGAAATCTCTAACGGTTTCATTTGGCTCCGCATCAACGGCCTGCAGGAATGCTGAGACCTCTTGAGGCAAGAGAAATCTTTCGCGCTTCGTCTCTTTGAACAATGAGACATGTTCTACGGGGTTCGTGCCAGTCCATCCCCACTCCGCCGCCCGATTGTAGAGGCTCGATAACAGCCTAATAATATGGTTCGACACATAAAGGCCGTGTTTCTGCCTCAAGCTGCTCTGCAATGCAACAACATCCACTCGACGAATGGAGGAAATCTTGCGGAAATGCCACCGATGCAGGTAGACATTGAATTCTCTCTGCATGTGCGCCCAACTTCTCTTCAACTTGCCGTGAAAAGCGCCGTATTGCTCGAAAAGTTCTTTTAGAGTCATTTCGTCTCGGACGTGGCGTTTTTGCGCAGCGGGGTTCTCCCCTTTCGCAATCACTGCATTTAGCTCACTTGCCTTTCCGCGAGCCTGTTCGATGCTGAGATCAGGATATGGGCCAATCGTGATGCGCTCGGGCCGACCTGCAACCTTGCGATAAAGAATGAACGACTTTCGCCCAGCTGGGGACACGGCCATGGCCAGTCCCCGCACATGGGTGTCGTAGTGGTAAGCACGCTGGCCATTCTGTGGGCTGGGAAGTTGATCGAGAGCTTTTTTTGTAAAGTTAAACCGCCGTGCTACCGATGTGCTACCCTTTACATGAAATTTGAGCAACTTTGGTGATTTTTCAGTATCCGTCATAACACGCATGATAGGCTGCTATTCGCATGATAGCAAGAGATTTATGCGGTAAAACCACAGTGGACTATCTTGCGAGAGTCTGCCTTCTAAGCTGAGGGTTGCTGGTTCGATCCCAGCCGGGCCTACCACTTTTTTCAGTCAGTTAGGAAGATCGCATCCGGTTTCGGAGCCCGACTGCGGTGAAAATCGCGGGTACCTTGCCTCAGTTTCTCGTGCCGTGCTGCTGATGGCCTCCACTGCTTCCCGCAGTTCCTCGATTGCAAAGTGTCCGTAACGCGCTGCCATCTTCGCCATCGTGCCGTCGGACCATCCAACGATCTTGGCGATGATTGGCAGTGGTACACGAGCAGCAATCATTCGGCTGACCGCCGTATGGCGCAAGTCATGAAATCGGATTGAAACCAAGCCCGCGGGAAGTTTCCGCATCTCAGCATTGCACTCGCAACAGAAATAGCCCTCCTCAGGTTGCGGTTTGTCGGCCAGGATGCCCGTCTTACAATGGGGACAGTGACGCCGGGTCCGCCTCTTGGCCGTCTCCCATGCTTCCTTTACGCTTCCAACTGGTCTTGTCGGGTCCGTAGCGTAGACTCTTGCGTCGAATCGGTCGCCTGCCGCCCCAACCTTCTCGGCAGGAAACACGTAATGCCGGGGCAGCCGGCTGGGGAATTGCTGCGCCCAGAATTTCAGCACTGCAACAGCGCGTTTATTCAGCGGAACAGTTCGCCCAGTACCCGCAGCCGTCTTATCCTTGCCGAATTTTAAACAGCGATTCGCGAAGTCAACGTTTTCCCAGACCAGTGTGCGAATTGTGTTATAGCGGGCTCCGGTGTCAAGAGCGAGGGAAACGAATGGGAGAAGAATTCTTGAGCGGGATCTGCCACACTCCAGCAGCAACGCCGACTCTTCCTCAGAAGTGAGGGCACGACCCACGTCTTGCCGCTCGGGAAGCATCTGCACATCAGCTTGAATTCGGCCCACGCACGATGCCTGCGCATGATCTGGCGAAGCATCCCGACTTCGATGTTCACCGTGCGATTGGACGCCCCTTCAGATAGTCGTGTCTTTTGATATTGGGAGATGTCCTCAGCCTCGATATCAAACAGCAGCTGTTTTCCCAGCTCAGGAAGCAGATGCTGCAGCGCAGTCTTCGCAATCGTGAACATGCCGGGAGACCATTTCCGCCGCTTCATTTCCAGCCACTCATCCGCCGCCACGAAGAGCAATCTCGGGGCCCGTTGCTTACGAATACCTGCCGCGCCATCTTTTAAAGCTTGCTTTCGCTTTGCCTCAACTTCTCGTGCCCGAGTCTTCGACGTCATTCCCGTCGTCTCGCGAATGCGCTGGCCGTGGAACATGAAGAACTCGGTGGCTGATCGCTTGGCCGGCCCGCACCATCACGTCCCGGAATACGCAAAATGAGCCTCGAGGAGCAGCTGGAAGGACTCGAGAACCGAATCCAAAGCATAGAGTCGCGACTCGTACTCAGAAGGCGCTTATGACGAATCGCCTGTGACAGTCTTAGGGCAAGACTTCCCATGCTGCGCCTCGTGATCCACAATTGCTTGCAGGTGCCGCTTCCAGCGGCCTGCTTCTGGCCGCTTGAGTGGGGGTATCGAGGGTGGCCGGGGCACGCCCATCCAACCCGCAAAAACCCGCCTAAGTGCGGGAGGGAAACGTTCACCACGGTGGTTATCCAGGATCCCCGCTTATCGCTTTTCGCCAGGCTAGGAGAACGAGAGTCGAAGAGCGAAGAGCGTCTCTTGTTGCCCTTGTGACTCGAATCACAGGGTGACCTGAGGCGGGATGCTACAGTAAATCCTTATGTCTGCCCCTGATTCGCTTTTTGTACGGGCGTGCAAACGATTACCCGTGTCCTCCACTCCCGTCTGGTTCATGCGCCAGGCCGGCCGTTATATGAAGGAGTACCGCGACGTCCGCAAGCAGTATTCGCTGGTCGAAATCTGCAAGAAGCCTGAAGTCGCTGCCGAGGTGACGATCAGGGCAGCCGAATACCTCAACGTGGACGCGGCGATCATTTTTGCCGACCTGCTGCTGCCGCTGGAAGTGATGGGTATACCGTTCCACTTCTCCCCCGGCGAAGGCCCGCTCATTGAGAAGCCTCTGCGCACGGCTGAAGACGTGAAAGCGCTGCGCACGGACCGCGCGGCGGAACTCGGCTATGTGGCTGAGGCCCTCGGTCTCGTGGTGAAGCACTTTGGCTCGAAGCTGCCGGTCATCGGATTTTGCGGCGCTCCGTTCACTCTGGCCAGCTACATGGTGGAAGGCGGAGGCTCGCGGCATTACGTCGAAGTGAAGAAGCTGATGTATAACTCGCCTGTGGTATGGGAGCAGTTAGTCGATAAACTGGTCACGGTGTTGGCAGAGTATTCGGCCGAACAAGTACGGCATGGTGCCGACGTGATCCAGATTTTCGATAGTTGGGTTGGCTGCCTGAGCGTCGGGGACTATCGTCGCTACGCTCTGGTACCCACGCAGCGATTGGTGAAGCGCCTGCAACAGGAGACTGGTGTGCCTATCATCTATTTCGGCACGGACAGTAGTACCTTGCTGCCCTCGATGGCGGAAACCGGGGCGCAAGTAATCGGGTTGGATTGGCGCATTCCGCTAGATGAAGGCTGGCGCAGCGTGGGACACGATCACGCGGTGCAGGGAAATCTCGATCCGGTCGCACTGTTCGCCTCGTGGAATGACGTGCAGCAGCGGGCCCAGAGCATCTTGCGGCAGGCCGACGGGCGTCCGGGTCACATCTTCAATCTCGGCCACGGCATTTTGCCGCACACTCCGGTGGAAAACGTGAAGAACCTCGCCGAGTTCGTGCACGAATTCAGCACGACAGAGTTGGCGGCGCGGAAATGAACGGCAATACGGCGGTTCTGCTGATCGCACATGGCAGTCCGGAGCGCGTGGAAGACATTCCCGAGTTTCTCCAGAATATCTCCCGCGGGCGACCCATGTCTCATGCTGTAGTGCGCGAGGTGCAACACCGTTATTCGCTGATTGGAGGTTCTCCTCTTACGCGGATCACGTGGCAGCAGGCGGACGGCGTGGCGCGTGAGCTGGGGATTCCGGTATATGTCGGGATGCGGAATTGGCATCCATTCATCGCCGACACGCTCAAAAAAATGGCCTCTGACAATGTGGGATATTCTGTCGCTGTGTGTCTTGCGCCGCATAATTCGCGCACCAGCGTGGGTTTGTATCGGCAAGCACTGACCAAGGCCACGCCGCCGTTCTCGATAGACTTCGTGGAGGAGTGGCACGATCACCCGCTGCTCATCCAAGCCTTTACTGAAAAGCTGCGCATCGGATGGGCGAAAGCTGCCGCTGAACAAGCCGGCCCGGTTCCCGTGCTGTTCACGGCACACAGCGTTCCGAAACGCACCGTAACCGAAGGTGATGCCTATGAGGTGCAGACACGGGAAACGGCAGCGCTGGTTGCGGCGCAGGTTCCCGAGATCAGCGATTGGCACTTTGCGTTCCAGAGTCAGGGAATGTCGGGTGGTGAGTGGCTTGGTCCCACAGTGGAGGAGACGATCACCAGGCTGGCGGAAGAGGAGCACAAGAGCGTCTTCGTCCAACCCATCGGGTTTGTGTGTGACCACGTCGAAATTTTGTATGACATTGATATTCTTTTCCGGGACTTCGCAGCGGCGCGCGGAATGAAGCTGTGCCGCGCCGAGTCGCTGAACGGCTCACCTACCTTCGCCCGGGCCGTTGCCGAGCTGGTGCGCGCCCGACTGGCAGCGTCTTGCGACAAGGCGGCGGCGGCTGAGAAGAGGCGTTAGTCCTTTATGAAGCGAGTGGCGATTGTTGGCGGCGGAATATCCGGACTATGCGCCGCCTTTCACCTGGAAAAAGCGCGGGCCGCCGGCGCCGACCTCTCCTACACCCTGTTTGAAAGCAGCAAACGGCTGGGCGGATCGATACACTCGATCCGGATCGACGAGTGCCTGGTGGAGGCGGGACCAGACTCGTTTCTCACCGAGAAGCCCTGGGCGCTGATGCTCTGTAAAGAGCTGGGCATCGACGGTCAGCTCATAGGCTCCAACGACGCACAGCGCAAGACCTACATTGTGGTAAAGAACCGGCTGATCGCCATGCCCGATGGTCTGATGTTCATGGTGCCGACGAAGCTGGTTCCCACTGCCTTGACTTCACTGTTTTCCTGGGGTACCAAGCTGCACATGGTGCGGGAGTTGATGCATCCTCCGCGCCCGATGCAGAACGACGAAACCGTAGGGGAGCTGGTCGAACGGCACTTTGGAGCAGAGGTGGTGGATCGACTTGCTGATCCATTGCTATCGGGCGTCTATGGCGGCGATGCCAACAAGCTCAGCGCACGCGCAGTGCTTCCACGCTTCGTCGAGATGGAAGAGAAGTATGGCAGCCTGAGCCGCGCCATGCTGGCTGCGCACAAGAAAATGAAAGCCATGGCGGGCAAGCAGCCGCCACGTCCGCTGTTCAGCTCGCTAAAGGAGGGGATGCAGCAGATGGTGGACGCCTTGACAGCACGTCTGGATCACGCTTTCCTGAAGACCCATGCGCGCGTGCGGGGCATCTATCCCGATCGCGATCGCTGGCGAATCGCAGTCGAAATGGGCAGCACCGAGAGCTTCGATGCTCTCATCATGGCTACGCCTGCGAACGTGGCGGGGGCATTGCTTGAGGCCGTGGACCGCGATCTCGCCGATGACTTGCTGGAGATTCCATACAGCTCGTCGGTAACGGTCACGCTCGGCTATCACGTGGACCAACTCAGGCACCTCCCGCAGGGCTTCGGCTTTCTCGTGCCCCGCAGTGAAGGCCGGCGCACGCTCGCCTGCACGTTCGTCCACAACAAATTTCCCCACCGCGCACCCATGGACAGAGGCATCCTGCGCTGCTTCCTCGGTGGTGCGCGCGATGAAGCCGTCCTGGCCCTGACGGACCATGAGATCGTCGGCACCGTCCGGGGTGAACTGCGTGACATCGTCAAGCTCGACGCGCGTCCCATGTTTGAACGGGTTTATCGGTGGAAGGGTGCGATGGCGCAGTATGAATCTGGCCATCTGGCGAGAGTTGAGCGCATTAGCAGACGCGTAAAGAATCTTCCCGGACTTGAGCTGGCGGGAAACGGCTACCGCGGCATCGGCGTGCCGGATTGCATTCGTGAAGGCACTGACGCAGCGAATGGAGTCATGCAGATGTTGACGGCAACGACGGGCTCGGCAGCCCGTTAACGTAGCCGTCGCTTCTTACATCACAATCTGTTTGGCCTGACACGTGATGGGGTGTTGCATCTCATCGAGATCACCCTTCACCAGGTTGAGGCGGTACACGCACGACTCGAATTCAAGCGAAAGCTTGCCGAACAGCGGAGCCAGCTTCGCGTACTCGAACTGATCGAACTTGGAGACGATGAAATAGCTCTCCTTGCCGGCCTTGATGAAGTCAACGAAGTTCTCCAGCCGTTGTCGCCGCAGACGATAGCGGTTGATGCTCTCGGGAAACATGCCTGCGAGGAAGAGAGTGTAGTCGCCAATGTGCTTGCGCACCTGGCGCTCGCGATCGAAAGAGGGCGCCGGGCCATAAATGGGATCGGCCTCAAGCAACATCTCGCCAACGTCGTTCAGAGCGCGGTTATTGGCGTTTCGAATCTTGAGCATCTGCTCGACTTCGCAGAACTCCGTCAGCATATTGACGACATAGTCCTGCACCTCGGAGTCGCGCAGGCCGATGTCACGGTCGAAGTGGTAATGGATCAGCTCATCGAAGAGCGCATACAAAGAATGTGCTTCAGGAATCATGGCCCGTTGTTGTTCCCACCTCAGCGCCGGTTTCACGCCGGTAGCTGTTTGCTTGGATGCGGTAATACCGCAGTTCGAAGCGAGATGCAAGCGCTAGCTTTGCAACTCTTAACGTTTGTGGTTCAGCAAGAAGCGACCAAACCGAGCTGTGGTCAGTGTCGAAACTGAGGTGTGTTCTCGCTTTCGCTCAGGTAAGACAGGCACTTCGCTCAGTTCGCCAAGGCCATAAGGTAAGGTTGTTTTCGGTCGTTAGCACTAAGCTGAAATGGCTGCCAAAATTGCACAAAGCGTCGAGCGAGTCGGGAACGTTGGTGAATATGCCACAATGTCGCATTTCGAGGAGGCAACCATGGAGCGGCGCAATATCTCAGGCAACTCTCCCTATGAACCGAAGGTGGGATTTTCACGCGCGGTACGGGTCGGACCGTTGGTTACGGTGGCGGGTACGGTCGCCACCGGCGACGACGGCAAGGTCGTGGGCGGCAATGATATGTACGAGCAGGCCATGCAAACGTTAAGGAATATCGAGAAAGCATTGAACAACGCTGGAGCCAGTCTCAGTGACGTAGTCCGCACGCGTATGTTTGTGACGGACATCAGCCGCTGGGAAGAAGTGGGCCGGGCCCATGGCGAATTCTTCCGCGATATTCGTCCCGCTGCCACGATGTTGCAGGTAGTGTCGATGGTTTCGCCGGAAATGCTTGTGGAGATTGAAGCGGACGCTATCATTGCGGCTGAGCTGAAATGGACCTCTTCAGGAGCGACCAAACGATGAAAACCAGATGCGCCGCGTTGGCGCTTGTGCTGTTTGGGTGCACTGCAGGAATTGCACAGACAAGCGCAGCACTCAACGCGACAGTAATTCGCGCCGGAACACTGATCGATCCACGCAGTGACGCCCTGAAGCACAACCAGTTAATCGTGATTCGTGGAGAAAGGATCGAAGCAGTCGGGGACGCCGCAACCGTGAAACAACCTGAGGGGGCGAACGTCATCGATTTGTCGAGTGCGACGGTGCTGCCAGGCATGATCGAGTCGCACACGCACCTGTTCCTGCAGGGCGAGGACCCAGCCAAGGGCGGCTATGACATTCAACTGCTGAAGTTCTATCCCTCGTACCGTGCGGCGCGGGCCACGGTTTCGGCGCGGCGCGCGTTAGAGCAGGGGTTTACAACCATCCGCGACATGGAGACCGAAGGAGCCGGCTATGGCGATGTAGGAATAAAGCATGCGGTGAACGAGGGCTACATTCCAGGGCCGCGCATTTTCACCACGACGCGCGGGATTTCCACCACGGGCGGCTATCCTCTGGAAGGCTATGCTCCGGGCGTCGAAGTGCCGAAGGGCGTGCAGATCGTCGATGGCCCGGTGGAGGCGCGCAAGGCCGCGCGCGAGCAGCTTGATTACGGCGCTGACTGGATCAAGGTGTATATGACGCATCGCTCGTGGGCAGGCAAGGACGGCACGCTGGTCTCCCAGCCGACGCTGACCGTCGAGGAACTGAAAGCCATCGTCGATGAAGCGCACGGCTGGGGCCACAAGGTTGCCTGCCACGCCTATAGCGGTGAAGGCCTCCACCGTGCGCTGGACGGCGGTTGTGATTCCATAGAACACGGATTGGCGCTGGACGATGCCGCCATCGCGCAGATGAAGAAACAGGGCACCTGGTACTGTCCGACGATGACGGTGTATTACACCGACCATGCGCCGCGAGATTCTCCAGAAGGGAAACGTGACCGCGCGCGCGTGTCCGAGCATGAGCAGTCGCTCAAGAAGGCGATCGAGGCAGGACTGAAGATCGTCTTCGGAACAGACGTCGGCGGCTTTCCCTGGACGGAGCCGATCGCGCAGGAGTTCGGCATCATGAGCAAGCTCGGCATGCCGCCGATGGAGGCGATCCGCTCGGCGACGATCCGGCCTGCAGAGATGCTCGGCTTGCAGGGCGAAATTGGAGTGATTGCGCCGGGAGCCTTCGCGGATATCATCGCGGTGCGCGGGAATCCGCTGGCGGATATCAATGAACTGGGAAGAGTAGTCTTTGTGATGAAGGGTGGAAGGATGTTTGTAGAGCTACCGCCGGTATCGAGCACGCCAAATCCGAAGCAGTGAAGGGTCAAAGCACTGGCTCACCCGTCGTGCAAATGCAAAAGGCCGGCGCTCGCCGGCCTTCTCACTCCTAGAAACTTGAACGCTACTTTTTCGGGGGAGCGATGGTGTCTTTTACGGCCTTAGCCACGCGAAACTTGACGACAGTCTTGGCGGGAATCTTAATCGCTTCGCCGGTCTGCGGATTGCGGCCAACGCGCGCTTTGCGGTTCGATTTCACTAAGCGGCCGAGGCCGGGCACAACGAACACGCCGTTCTTCTTCGTCTCTTTGATGGCGACTTCCGCCAGATAGTCAATCAGCGCCGCCACCTGTTTGTTGCTCAGCTCATGCTTTTCGGCAAGATGCCGCACGAGCTGGGTTTTGGTCATACCAGCTGCCATTGGGTATTCCTCCTTGAAGTATTGAGCGGGAAAATAACTCAACCGACGCGTATCTTACACCACCGCCGCGAGGCAGGAAAGCGTTTTAACCAGATTTTATGCGGGTTTTCCACAGGTTGCGGTGCGAAAAGCCTGTATTTATGCACCGTTGACGGTTCCTAGTTGAGCAATAGCAGGGAAATAAGGCTCGCCTCCCGGCTCAGCGAATTCGAAGGCTTCCGACACCTCTCCTGATACCATCGAAGTTTCGCGCATGAGCCTCACCCACGCCGCACCTCTGTTTCTGGCCGCACTGGCGGCGGGCGCCATCAACTCGGTCGCGGGCGGCGGAAGCTTTGTGAGCTTCCCCACGCTGCTTTTCATGGGCCTGCCACCGGTGAATGCCAATGCTTCGAATACGGTTGCGCTATGGCCCGGACAGGTGGCCAGTATTGGTGCATATCGCCGGCAGTTGGGCAGCCTTTCGGGGAAGGCGATTACGCCCCTGCTGATTACTGGCATTCTCGGCGGAAGCTTCGGCGGATGGACGTTGCTGAAGACTCCGCAGGCGACTTTTATGCATCTGGTCCCGTGGCTGCTGCTTACCGCGACCATTATCTTTGCTATGAGCGGGCGCGTAGCTCAGTGGGTGCGGCGGCGCACCGCCAGCGGCGAGCATCACAAGTTCTCCACCGTTCGCGGTGTCATTTTTCAGAGCTTCATCGCGTTTTACATCGGATACTTCGGCGCTGGAGCAGGCATTCTCATACTTGCCATGCTGGCCCTGCTGGGGATGGATGAGATCCACACCATGAACGCCCTGAAGGCGTTGCTTACGACCATCTCCAACGGCGTCGCGATGCTGCTGTTCGTGGTGTCACACGCCGTGTACTGGCCCGAGACAATCCTGATGGTGGTGGCCTCGATGCTGGGAGGCTATTTTGGCGCTCATTACGCGCAGAAGACCAAGCCCGAGTATGTGCGCGTGATCGTGATCGCCATTGGTGTGGTGCTATCAGTGTATTTTTTTGCCCGCCAGATCGGTCACTGAATCGGGCTACGAATCACCGCTCGAGGCGGTAGCCTAACCGGCCGCCCGGCCATGGAACCGCACCTTCATCACCAGCAGCGGAAAGGCTAGCAAAAACGTCACTGCATTCGGCAGAATGATGGGCAGCGAATGAATGAGGTAGCCGTAACCTACCCAGAGAAGCAGGCCGACATTCAGGCTGAGCAGCATGATCAGGGAGATGTCGCGTACAGATTTGGTGCGGAAAGAATGCAAGGCCTGCGGAAGGTAGGCGAGTGTACAGAGGGTTCCCGCCGCAAAGCCAATCAGCGAAACAATGCTCATACACCAGCTTAGCATCGTGGCGGGTGGCCACGTTTGCGCTGGTATGAACGCCGGGGTCGGTTCAGCCTCCAGATTTCGAAGTTCAGATAGCCGGTATACGTAACCCACAACAGATACGGCAGTAATAACCACGCCGCCAGCGGCAGCAGCCAATAAAACACGATCATGTTGAAGAGAATCGCGAGCCAAAGCACAGTGATGGCTGCAAACGCCACGCCCGGTAGTCGCGCGTTGAAGAATATTCCCGACCAGGCAGCATTCAGGGCCAATTGCCCAAAAAAAAGCATGAGCGCCGGGCGACCGCCGGCCCAACTATACTGCCGCCAAATCAGCCAGGCAGAAATCGGCATCAGCACATACAGCGTTGTCCACACCGGTCCAAAGACCCACGGCGGCGGCGTTCCCGGAGGCTTACGCAATTGCGAATACCACTCGCGGACGCCGCGATCACCGTGGAAAGACGCAAGACCACCTATGCCGAGCGTGATAAACAAGAAAACGATCAGGACGATCCACGGTTTTGCATCCAATGCTGCACGTCCTCCGCGGTTGTTAAGCGACTACGGAACTGTCAGGACGATCTTGCCGTAGTTCGCGCGCTGCAGCAGCAAGCGGTGGGCCTCGCCGGCCTGTTCCATCGGCAACGTGTGGCCGATCTCGGGGCGTAGCCGGCCCTGCTCGATCCACGGCTGCATCGCCTTCAGGCAGTCATTCATCAGCACCTGATCGTTTGCAAGGAAGCTGAGCCACAGGCCATGAGCGCTCAGGCCCCGCGCCATCATTACTCCGACATCGAACTTGTGCCGCTCGCCCGTGGCCGAACCATAGATGATGACTCTTCCGTAGTCGCGGCAGCATCGCAGACTCTTCGCGGTGTGCTCGCCACCCAGCATCTCAAAGACGGCATCGACCCCTTCACTACTGGTGAGTTCCTGAATGCGCTGCTCGTAATCGACTGCGCGGTAGTTGATCCCGTGGTCGAGGCCCAGCTTTGCGACCCGATCGAGCTTCTCCTGCGACGAGGCGGTGCCGTAGGTTTCTACCCGCAGGATTTTGCCAATCTGTAGGGCAGCGGTGCCGACTCCGCCGGCTACAGCATGAATCAGCACGCCCCGTGTGCGGTCGGCCTCGATGTACACCGGCTCTAGCGCGTCAGAAGTGATGCCGGCTTTCCAGTAGGCGAGATACGCGGTAAAGAAGTTGACGGGAAACGCCGCCGACTGCACCGATGTCCAGCCGTTCGGTTGCGGCCAGATCATCTTGCGCGAGACGGCAATCTTCTCGGCTGCTGCGCCGTATTGCGCGTATCCCATCACGCGCTCATCAGCGCCTTCGACCGTTCCCGCAAACTCGCGGCCTGAGATAAACGGCGGCGGAGGCGTACCTCGATATACGCCGCGGGTGGAATGCGTGTCGGCAAAATTTATACCCACTGCTTCGACCCGCACGATGACTTCGCCTGGCTTGGCAACCGGATCCGGTACGTCGCGAACCTCCAGAACCTCTGGCCCGCCTAGACGAGTGACGACAACAGCTTTCATGGCTCGCTCCCTTCCGAGTGTAAAGCATCACCTTCGCCCAATCGTCCATGTGTGCCACAACCCAAAACAGCTAACCGCAGAGACACAGAAAATCAGAATACAAAAACTCGGTGTCCCTTTGGCGGATCTACTGAGTCTTCGGAACCTGCATGAAATCAAGTGCGCGAGAGATGTGGTTCTTCAGTTCGCGGCGATGGACGACGGCATCGAGCATGCCGTGTTGCAGCAGGAACTCGCTACGCTGGAATCCTTCCGGTAGCTTCTGCCGAATGGTCTGTTCAATGACTCGGGGCCCGGCAAAGCCGATCAACGCACCGGGCTCGGCGATGTTGAGGTCGCCCAGCATGGCGAAGGACGCTGTCACACCACCGGTCGTCGGATCGGTGAGAACAGAAATGTAAGGGACTCGGGCATCGTCCATGCGCGCCAGAGCGGCGGAAATTTTCGCCAGTTGCATCAGGCTGACCACGCCCTCCATCATGCGTGCGCCGCCTGAGGCTGAGACGATGATCAACGGCAACTTTTCGTCTGTCGCTCGTTCTACGGCACGCGTGATGGTTTCCCCGACCACCGAGCCCATGGAGCCGCCAATGAATGCGTACTCCATGGCACTCACGATCACCGGTTTGCCATGAAGTTTGCCACGAGCGTTGATGACGGCGTCGTTCAAGCCGGTCTCGCTGCGTGCGCGTTGCAACCGCTGGGCGTAGGGCTTCAGATCGGTGAATTTCAACGGGTCTGTCGAAACCAAATTGCCGTCTTCGGTCTGGTACCGCCCATCATCGAGCAGCAACGCCAGCCGGGTGCGCGCGTCGATGCGAAAATGGCGATCGCATTTGGGACAAACGTTGAGGTTCTGGTCGAGGTCTTTCTTCCAGATGATCTGGCGGCACTGGTCGCACTTGACCCAGAGTCCTTCGGTCTTGACGCGCTTTTCTCCTGAAGCGTCAATGTCCGCCTGTTCTCGTTTGAACCATGCCATGGTCGACTCTCAGTGTAGCTGATAGGAATCAAGATTGTCGCACCGCGCGGCGCATTCAGCACCGCGAAACCGCAAGCGAGGACGCAGACTAAGGCTGATGTCCAGGAAAAAGAACGGCGTCTGGGCCTGTATTCCTGGTATTCACGGCTGAGTCGGATTTCGAGCTCGCGCTCTTCATACTTGCAGACAAAGAACGTCCAACTTGGCGCCAAATCGAACAAAACGTAGAGCACGAACCAGAGCGAGCGGTATCGTAAGCCGATTGCAAGCAGCAACGCCCGTGTGGTCAGCAGCATCGGGTTGCGGCTCCAGCGCTACAACCAATCGCTAAGCGACTCGATAGCTTCACGGGCGAATGGCGCTCCTAGCCCAGACATAGCCGGGGTCACAGTGATTGCCACCGCGACAGCTGTGAGCGCAATGAGGACTTGGGAGGACTCGGCCGGTATGGGCCGTGCTCCAGATCTGCGCGATGTAACTCTAACGGCTGGGAAGATAATGACGCCGAGTGCGAACATCACAAAGTAACGCGCGATTGCGGTAGTCCAGTGTGCGCGCTGAGCACTAGAATTGTGTCCAATACCCACCGGCCTGCGACTGCAAGCGGAAGCAGAAGCAGCGCCGCGGTGCAGAGGAGCGCGAAGCTCCAGAAATCACTTCGCTTTACTGCGATGGGAATTACTGCGGCGTTCCAGATGAGGAATAACGTTAATACTCAATCCCGCGCTGGGCTTCAATGCCCTTGATGTAGGCGTGCTTCACCTCTCTCATTTCTGTCACGGTGTCAGCAATCTCGACAATGCTGGAATGCGCGTTGCGGCCGGTGAGAATGACGTGCACCATCTCGGGCTTCTGCTTGAGCACCGCGACGACCTTCTCTGCATCGAGCATCTTGTAGCTGATGGCGTAATTGATTTCGTCAAGAATAACCAGGTCCCACGCGCCGGACTGAATTGCTCTTTCGGCCTCGGCCCACGCTTCTTCGACGAGACGCACGTCCTCGGGATCGGTCTCAGCACCACCAACCTTCACGAAGCCGCGTCCCATCTGCTTCATTACGAAGTTGTCGCCGAAAGCTTTAACTGCATCGAGCTCACCGTAATGCCACGAGCCTTTCAAAAATTGCAGCATCAGAACCTTCATCCCATTTCCGACCGCACGTAATGCGGTGCCCATGGCGGCGGTGGTCTTGCCCTTGCCCGGACCTGTGTTCACGATGATGAGTCCGCGGCGGGTGTCTGGCATGGTCGGTTTCTCCTCCGCCTTCAGAATCCTCTAGCTTAGCAGTTCGCTCCCAACGCCGTCGGCAAGGCTACCTGAATCAGGCCCTTGCAAATACTGTTAAGAATTCTGAAATAGAAAAACTGCTGCCCTGAAAGCGGGTTTGCAGAGTCGTAAGAGGTTCGAAGGCGCCAAATCAAGCTGAGTAAGTGGATCGGAGGCGACCATGAAAAGCATTACGAAGTTCGCGCTGTGGGCGGTCTTAGCGGTGCCGACGCTGACGCTAAGCGCCGCCTCGCAAAACCCCATTCCCAACGAATCGAGCGCCCCGCCGCAGCTCTACTATGCGGTTTACGTTCCTGCCGAGAACGCTGCTAAGCTCACGCAGATAGACTGGGACGATCATCGCGGGTGCGACGGCGACCATGACCGCGATGACCGTGGTTGCTACTGGCGCGACCGTGATGGAGACCGCTATCACTATCGCGGCAACGGCTATGTTGGGAATGGCTACTATTACGGCCCTAGTTACAGCCCCTACTATGGTCCCAGCGGTTGGTATGACAAACATGGCCGCTGGCACACCGCGTACGGCTGGTACGACAAGCATGGCAAGTGGCACAGGGACAGAGACCACGACGAACACTGACGCGAGCCACTAGGACATTCCGCTCGTCGCGAGGCTGGAGGGCAACTTCCAGCCCTTTTTGTTGAAGCGTGCGATGCACCACGACTGCGCCCCTTTCCTCATCGTTATCTGCGATACTTAAAGAATTGAGAACAATCTTCTGGTCATGAAACAGGTCGCAGATCCCAAGTCAGTCAAGGTCAACAAGTCCACGGGCACGGGCATGGACATCGAATGGAAGGATGGCCACCGCAGCTCGTACACCTTCGTGTTTCTCCGCGATGCCTGCCCATGCGCGCTTTGCCAGGAAGAGCGCGAGAAAGACGGCCGCCAGCCCGGCGATCCTCTGAAGCCGGTGGCCGGCGCTCTGCCGATCTTCAAAGCGCTGGCGCGTCCTACCGAAGTCGAGCCCGTAGGTAAGTACGGCATTCGCTTCACCTGGAACGATGGCCATCAGCACGGGATTTACTCCTGGGAGTTCCTGCGCGAACACTGCCCGTGCGTCGAGTGTAAGCGGCGCCGCTTGATGGAAGCCACGGGCACCGGCAAACCGAACTGATCAGCGAACGAGAGGATCCAGACGTAGCGTCGATTAGGCCGCGCCGGTTGTTTAGCCAAGCTCGTGAGCGCCACACATAGAATTTAGGAAGGCAAATTGCCGTACCTTTCCAAGCTGAATCCCCAGCAACGCGAAGCCGTGGAGAGCACGAGCGGGCCTGTGCTCATCCTGGCCGGAGCAGGGAGCGGGAAGACACGCGTCATCACCTATCGCATCGCGCACCTTATCGATCATATTGGCGTTGCACCCGATTCGATTCTCGCCGTGACCTTTACCAATAAGGCTGCGAGTGAGATGTCAGGTCGCGTCGATGCGCTGGCGGGGACGCGCACGCTGGCGAAGCCGCTGATTTCGACGTTTCACTCGTTCTGTGTCCGGCTGCTACGTCGCGATATCCAGGTGCTGCAGATCGGCGGCCAAGGCTATCGCAAGGACTTCGTCATCTATGACGAAGCCGATCAGCACTCCGTAGTAAAGGCTGCGATGCGGCGGCTCGGCGTTGACGACAAGCAGCTCACACCGCGCAGCGCGCTGTCGCGCATTTCGTGGGCGAAAAACCACATGCTCGATCCACAGGAGGTCTATCTCCAATCAGCCGACCCAAACAGCGAGCGCGTCGCCCACATTTATGAGGTCTACAAACAGGAGCTGGCGAAATCGAACGCCCTCGATTTCGACGACCTGCTGTTGTATGCCGTGCGTGTGCTCAAGGTCTCGGGTGAAACGCGCGAGCGGTACAACCGGCGCTACCAACACATCCTGGTCGATGAGTATCAGGATACGAATCGCCCGCAATACGAACTGATGCGCCTGCTGGCTGGCGAAGAGCACAACGTTTGCGCCGTGGGCGATGAAGACCAGAGCATCTACTCGTGGCGTGGCGCCGACATACGCAACATTCTCGAGTTTGAAAAAGACTTTCCCAACGCACGGATCATTCGGCTGGAGCAGAACTATCGCTCCACCCAAAACATTCTTCAGGCGGCCTCGGCGGTGGTGGCCCACAACGTTCGCCGCAAGGGTAAGAACCTGTGGACCGACCGCGTGGGTGGCATGAAGATCAGCTATTACGAAGCGCCCGACGGTGAGAACGAAGCGCTGTTTGCCGCCGATTACGTCGCGAAATATCTAGCCAAAGCTGGAGAAGACGGCTCGCATACTCCGCGCGCTGCGGTGCTATACCGTACCAACTCGCAGTCGCGCTTGCTGGAAGAGGCCATGCGGCGCTACCAGTTGAAGTACCACGTTGTGGGAGGCTTCAGCTTCTACGAGCGGGCCGAGATCAAGGACTTGATCTCCTATCTCAAGGCAATCCAGAACCCCGACGACTCGATCGCCTTGCAGCGAATCATTAACACTCCTGTGCGTGGCATCGGCAAGAACTCGATGGAAACGGTGGAGCGGATTGCGCTGGAAACAGGACTTTCACTGTGGGGCGCAATCCAGGAGGTCATCCGCCAACAGCTGCTGCCGCTCCGCGCGCTCCAGGCGCTTGCAGCATTCAAGCAGCTGATCGACGACGCGCGGGCGATATATCTGGGTACGTTTCAGGAGCAGCTCGCGAAAACCGCCGCCCTAAAGCAGCCCACGAGCAACGACGAAGCGCAACACGCTATCGATTTCTCGCCCGAGATGTTCGAAGCGAGTGATGGGGGTACAACAGATTTCAGTCCTGAATCGTTTGCTGCCGAGGCCGCTCAAGGCCCTGCGGCAACTGAACCGGAGGCCGTCGAAGGATTCCGCGCTCCAGGTGGCTCCGCAACCACTGCGGAGTTGCTGAAGTTCCTCATTGACCGCACGGGATACATCAAGCAACTGGAGGCGGAAGATACGCCCGAGTCGCTGGCGCGCATCGAAAACCTGCGTGAGTTGGTAAACGCGGCCATGGACTCGCGTGATCGCGGTGAGACGCTGAGCGAGTTCCTCGATCACGCCGCGCTGGTCAGCGATGCCGACGATTACGACGAGAACTCGCGCATTACGCTGATGACGCTGCACTCGGCGAAGGGACTGGAGTTCCCGCTGGTTTTGCTGATTGGCTTGGAAGAAGGTCTCTTCCCACATTCGCGCACGCTGTTGAATCCCGACGACATCGAAGAAGAGCGGCGGCTGTGCTACGTCGGCATGACCCGCGCTATGGACACGCTCATCCTGAGCAACGCGCGTTATCGCCGCCGTTATGGAACTGACATGCCAGAGGCCAGCATCCCGTCGCGGTTCCTGGAAGAGGTTCCCCCAGAGCTGCTGCAGGACCTCGGCTCATCGCGCCGGCAGAGCTCACGCTACAGCATGGAAGAGGCGGGCCGGTCGCACTATGCGTACGAGGATGAGGACCAGCGTGTGCAACCTGAACAGCAGCGAACGAAGCCGCCCAGCGGCTATCACGGCGCGACCTACAACTCGATCGACAATATCGCCGAGTTCTTTGCCTCGCGTGGCAAGAAGTTCTCGCTGCCCAAGGTCGCTCTCGAGAAAGCAAAAGGAGGCACCGGGTTTCGCCCAGGGCAGCGCGTGCGACATCCCAAATATGGCGAAGGCACCGTGTACCGGCGCGAAGGGGACGGGGAAAACGCGAAGATTACGGTACAATTTCCTAGGTTCGGACTAAAAAAGCTGGTCGAGAAATACGCCCGACTGGAGAAGGCGTAAACGTTGTACTGTGGCTGGTTGATTGCCGTGTGCCCTTCGTGCTCGACGAGGTGCGGAGCGGCCGAGTCTCCAAAATCAGATCAAAAGGAATCCAGAATTCATGGCGAATACAAAGAGCATCGATGATAAGACTGAGCGCAAAAAGCTGAAGCGGGCGGGGCGCAAGAAGGCGGCGCCCAAGGCTCCGCGTACCTACGCCCGCGGCTCGGCCAAGCGCAAGGTTAAGAAGATGGCGCGTGGTCAGTCGAAGCGATAACCCGACGGCACGAAAAGCCAAGGCACATGAAGCTCCAGCCGCACGTACGGCTGGAGCTTTTTTGCACTCTAGATGGCATGCCCTTGGTTAGTGCTGAGGATCGGACGGCTGGGCAGGGTTGGTCGGCGCCGGCGTTCCCTTATTGGAGGCGTTCCTGTTCCGCTCGTCCAGGTTAATGAGAGTGAATCCAGGTGGCTGCTGAAGGGCAAACTGATCGTCTTTGATCGGTTGATTGATGGCCAGCTTCACGATGATCAGGCGTATGTCATACTCTTCTTGCGGCCGCTTGATATCGATGAAACTGGGAAACTGCACACCGTCATATTCCTGGTAAAACTGATAGCTGGCATCGGTAACGGGATTGCCGTTGTCATCGAAGACGATCTGCCGGTGGGGCACTAGGTTTGTGCGGTCGAAGACTACCTTGCGCGCCAGCCTCCAACCGCCGTCATGTTTGCCGATGACGTCGAGAACGTAGTTGGGCTGCCGGGTCATTTTGTGTGTCCGGGCATCCAGAAAGGTCTCGCTGCTGTTTTCCAGCACGGCGATTTCCTTCTCCGGATCGATGGCCTGCAACAAAAGCGCATCGTAAATCGCCTGCGGCCGCAGCGTATCCAGCGGATTTTCCGAGCCTTCGATCACCTGGTTGTGACCGATGTAGAACTTGTTGGTTGCTGAAACCAATAATTTGAAATGCTCCCCGTCGCTGACAACGTCAAAAGCCTTGTTGTGCACGATCGGATACAGCCCGATCATGCGCAGCATGTTAGGCTTTTCGACTAAGATGTAACCGCGGATCTCCTTGAAATCAGTGACCTTACCACGCTTCTCACCACCCACGGAGGTATCGATATCTACGGTAGCATTGAGGCTCTTGATCTTGCCCGCTTCCTGACTCAACCGGTCAATCAATTCCTGTTGGGTGGCCGTCTCTAGCTTTGCCGTGCTTAGTCGGGTCTCGACGGTTCGCGTGCGAAACAGGCATCCCGTCGTGCTCGAGAGCAGGGCAAAGACAGCCAAAAGCGTTAATCGCAAGGACTTCATAGACTCCAGGGGATTGGTGGCAAAGCGTTAAGTATAACGCTCCCGCAGAAGGTTTTCGAGGGGCACAACTGCAGTACACCCTAATGTTGGGTACTTAACGCCTTGCGATATGCGACCACGTTCCTTTCGTGTTCCGCCGCGTTGCTGGAGAAGCGGTGATGCCCTGCAGCATCGCTGACGAAGTAGAGAAATTCGCTCTTCTGTGGATGCATGGCAGCCCGCAAGGATGCGGCCCCCGGATTGGCTATCGGGCCTGGTGGCAAGCCGGCAAACCGATAGGTGTTGTACGGCGAGTCCGACTGCAAGTCAGACTGATATATGGTCCCGCGATACCTGCCCGCCAGCAGCGCTGCGTAAATCACCGTAGGGTCGGCACCCAGCAGCATGTTCCGGTCCAGCCGGTTGTAGTAAACGCCGGCCACCAGTGCGCGCTCCTCGGCAACGGCGGTTTCCTTCTCGACAATTGACGCCATGGTAACGATGCGATGCATACTGGGATCGCCCAACAACCCGATTTTCTGCGCTGTCTGCCGGAAACGATGCAGCATAACCGCCGCAATGTCGTGCATCGTGTCAATGCGGGTGAACTGGTAGGTATCAGGGAAGAGGTAGCCCTCTAGGGACGTGGCATCCAGATCGATGTCGTGCACTAATGTGGTCTCGTGCTGGGCAACTGCCAGAAAGTCTGCGGCGCTGCCCAGTCCGGCTTGCTCGACCGCCTGAGCAATATCGAAGATGTTGAAGCCCTCTGGAACCACGACAGTCCTAGCGAAGACATCCCCGCGCAGAAGCCGGTCGCGGACCTGGAACGCGTTCGCGGGCGAGTCGAACTTGTATTCGCCGGCCTTAAGGCTGCCTTTTCCGAGGGCATAGTGCATGGCAAGGAAAGCTGGTGCGCTGCGGATCACACCTTCGTGTTGCAGAGTCTGGGCGATGTGGCGAACGCTCCAGCCCGGTCGCAACAGGATGAATTTCGTCTCCGAAGGCGCGGTCGGCTGGAAGGCGGCCCAATACAGCCATCCTGTGCACAGGATGCCGACAACGACAACGAGAATCAGAAAGTTACGCACGGCTCAATTCGTATTCGCGCATTTCGAGATTAGTTCCGGAGCTACTGGCGTCCGGGTTTCATCGGCACGGGCGGCTACACCAAACGCAATTCGCACTAGCAGTTTAGATGATGAAGGCAGTGCAGAAGCGACTCAGTCGCCCCGCACTGCGCGCGACCCCAGGAACGCTTGCAGAATCAGTACCGCGGCAAGCTGGTCAACAACCTCTCTACGACGACGCAATCTGACCTCGCTTTCGTCGAGAACGCGGTTGGCTTCCACCGATGTCAGGCGCTCGTCGAATAGGTGGACCGGCAGCTTGAACCTGCGCCGCAGCTCCTCGGCAAATTCCAAGACCTTCTCCGATTGGGGGCCCGCCTCGCCGCTCATCCGCAGCGGCAGTCCGACGACGATTTCGCCAACTCCGTAACCCTTGATCGTACGGCGCAAATGATCGAAGTCATTCCGCTTGTTGGTGCGGCGCAGGGTCGCCAGACCTTGCGCAGTCAGGCCAAGCTCGTCCGTCACGGCCAGCCCGATGCGCCGGGAGCCGTAGTCAAGAGCCAGAATACGCGTGGCTGTCGAGGTCGAAAATGCTGGAGGGCTGTTTTCCATAATGGCGCCCGCAAAGGTATCCTAATTCCCACCTGAGATCCATGCGAGTACGATAGGCGGGGATGGCGGATCCACTCATGGACGACATCGACTTGCAGGCAGCGCAGCGCCAGCCTCGCGTCGCTTCGGAAGGCGCAGCCGTGCCGCTGGCTGGCGCAGAGAAAGCAGATCTTCGCGAGGAGAGGTATCGCAGCCAACGAATTCAGACGGGGGCGCTGGTAATTCTCGCCACTGCTGCGGTCCTCAGCTTAATGTACATCGCCAAGCTCATCCTGGTGGTTGTTCTCGCCTCCGTTTTGATCGCGTTCGTGCTCGCCCCGGTGGTGGACGCCCTGACGAATCTTCAGGTCCCGCGTCCCTTCGCCGCATTTTTGGCGGTGTTTCTTTTGCTGATAATGGTGGCCACCGTTGCCTATCTGTCGTATGCCCGCGCCCTGGATTTCCTCTCGCAGATGCCTGAATACCGCATTCGCGTGCAGCACATCCTCTACGAAATCCGCCTGCAGGCCGAGCGTTTCGAGAGGACGACCGAAACCGTGTTGCCACCCGAGCCGGAAGATAAGAACGCCATCACAATTCGCGAGCGCAACAGCCTCGGAAACTTCATCACCCGGAACATGAGCACGTTCTCCGAGACCGCACTGGCCATCTCGTTCGTGCCTTTCCTGATTTACTTTATGCTCAGTTGGCAGGACCACGTACGGGCATCGTCGGTGATGCTGTTCCAGATGAAGAACCGCAACACCGCGTACCTGACGTTGGGACTGATTGCTGCCATGATCCGCTCATTCATCGTGGGCAATGTCATGATCGGGTTATTCCTGAGTGCGGCGAGCACAGCGGCCTTCGGCCTGATTGGACTGCCCTATTTCTACTTTCTCGGCGTGATCAGCGGTTTTCTCAGCCTCATCCCCTATCTGGGCGTGATACTCGCCATCCTTCCGCCGGTAATCGTCGGCCTAGGCTATCTCACTACGGGCACATTCATCCTGGCCTGCCTCGCCGTAATTGGGCTCCATCTGTTTGCCATGAACGTGCTGTACCCGATGGTCCTCGGCAAACGTCTGCAACTCAATCCTCTGGCGGTCACTTTGGCTCTCTTATTTTGGGGATGGCTGTGGGGCGCCATGGGGCTTCTGCTGGCGGTTCCGCTCACCGGAGCGCTGAAAATCATTTGCGACAACATCGGCCGCCTCAAGCCATTCGGAGCATGGATGGGCGAATGAGCTGCGTTGTCCTTATACCATCTCTTGAACACAATCGCGAAAGGAGCAAAGAGTGACCGATCCGAGTCACCAATTGAATCGTCGTGAATTTATTCAGGGAGCTACCGCGGGCGCTGTGCTTGCCTCCCTGCCGGCAGGCGCCTTTGCCTTCGACAACTCCGATATGCAGGCGGTGTTGAGCCAAATTCCCAAAATGCATGACGACAACGTCAAGCAATTGCAGGAGTGGATTGCGCTGCCCTCCATCGCGGCCGAAAACCTGAATTTTCCCCAAGGGCCCGACTACATGGCCAAGCTGGCGCGCGAAGCGGGATTCGACAACGTCGAAATCATCCCCACCTCGGGCAAGCCTGGTGTGTTCGGCATTCTCGATGCGGGTGCCAAAACGACTGTCGGCATTTACTTCATGTACGACGTGAAGCAGTTCGACCCGGCGGAGTGGTCCTCGCCACCGCTGGAGGGGCGCATTGTCGACAAGCCAGGCCTGGGCCGTGTTTGTGTAGGCCGCGGTGCGGTCAACCAGAAGGGACCCGAGACCGCCTTCTTGAGTAGCCTGCGCGCATTCAAGGCCGCGAAGAAGAAATTGCCGGTAAACCTGGTGCTGGTCGCCGAAGGTGAAGAGGAGATCGGCTCACCGCACTTCCCCGAGATCGTTCGAATTCCAAAAGTAACTGCGGCTCTGAGCAAGTCGATCGGCGTCTTCATGCCTTCGGCTGACCAGGGCCCCGACGGCTCGGTGGAGATCTCGCTGGGCGCAAAGGGTGTGGTCGAACTCGAATTGGTCTCAACCGGCGAAAAGTGGCGGCGCGGTCCCAGTCACGACGTGCACTCCAGTCTCGAAGCGGCAGTCGACAGCCCGACGTGGCATCTTGTGCAAGCGCTTTACACACTGATCAAACCTGACGGGCACACGCCTGCGGTGACCGGCTTCTTTGATAAGGCAAAGCCGCTTACGCCTGCGCAGGTTGACATGATCAAAGCCGTCGTCGCCCGCCGTAACGAGGAGATGATGAAGAAGAATCTCGGCGTCTCGCACTGGACCGGCGACAAGAACTATCTGGACGCCATGATCGCGCTCGAGTCGCAACCGACCATCAATATTGAAGGCCTGGTCGCCGGATACACCGGCCCGGGCGGTAAGACAGTCCTGCCCCACCGTGCGGTCGCGAAGATCGACATGCGGCTCGTTCCTGACATGACCGCGCAAGGCACGCTGCAGTTGCTGAAGGATTATCTCGCCAAGCAAGGCTTCGGCGACATCGAGGTCAACATGTCAGGCGGCTATGATCCCAACCAGACCTCACCCGACTCCAAGCTCATCCAAACCCAGGTTTCGACCTACAAGAAGCTTGGACAGGATCCTCTGCTATGGCCTCGAAGCGCGGGCTCATGGCCGGGATACATCTTCACCAATCCGCCGCTGAGCCTTCCGGCAGGGCACTTTGGCCTGGGCCACGGCACCGGAGCGCACGCACCGAACGAGTATTACCTGATCGAATCCACAGATCCTAAAGTTTTGGGATTGGACGGCGCAGTCGGATCGTTCGTGGAGTACTTGTACGCGCTGGCATAGCTCGGAGCAGTAAGCAACCAATCGGGTTCAGAATTACCACGGAGGCACGGAGATCAGGGGACAACTCTTATTCAGAAAACTCCCGTTCTCCGCGTCTCCGGGGTTAATCATTACCCGCGAAGACTGCCCAGTTGCAGGCCTCAGTTTTGGCTTCTTCCCACGGCCTCGTTAGAATTGTTGGTTGGCATTTATTCCGCTTCGCGCGGTATGAGGAGTCGTCAATGGCACATATGGTGCAATGCGTAAAGATGGGACGTGAGATGGAAGGCCTTGAGGAGCCGCCCTTCGATGGCCCCCTGGGGCAGCGAATCTACGAGAGCGTTTCCAAGTTGGCCTGGGAGCAGTGGCAGGAACACATGAAGATGCTGCTCAACGAATATCATCTGCAACCCTGGAAGAAGGAACACCAGGAATTTATCGTCCAGCAGCTGGAAGCTTACTTCTTCGGCGAGGGCTCCGATATACCGGCCGAGTACGTCCCTCCAACGCACTGATTGTTCATTACGAATGGTTTTGATTCACCACAGAGACCCGGAGTTTTCACAGTTTCTCCGTGTCCTCCGTGGTGAAGACTCTTTGCACTCGCTCACGATTGCGGCGTGTACACCGCCCAACCTCGCGGTCCGGCCCAGAAATCTCCATATCCATCGTTCTGTGTCCACTTGATATCCGGACGGCTATTGTCATGCCCTCCCCAGGCTACCGGGTCGAAGCGAACACCATTCCACCGGGTTTGTACCCTAGCGCCGTTCCATGAGTCTCCGCGATTGTTGAGCACGTAGACCAATCCGGAGTGACTGTCGTCGCCTATCCTCTGCATCACGTAAACATCATCGCTGGTGAACAGCACCTGCGTCCCACCACCCGCGAATTTCTCATGCGCCGCCACCAGTGCTGCGATGCCGCTCGCGCTGCCCACGCCGGCCAGCCCGAAGTTGTACCAGTCCATCCAGAACACGCTGGGATAGCCTTCGTGCGTCAGAATGAAGCTGTAGGCCATCAGCTTGTCGTGCTGGATGGCGTTGTTGTCGTCACGAATGGTGTCATGATTGTCGACAAACGTCACCGCCCGTAGCGGATAGTCCTGCATCACCGCGCCGGGTTGGGCAAGGTTAGTCAGGCTGAACCCAAAGGTGTCACACAGGCCTTTGAGGCGGTAATGCAGGGGAAAATCAAAGGCGGATACGGGATTATCCATGAAGGTATTGATAGCGTTGAGCCAGTCGTCGATGGTGCGCTCGCTGTCCCAGCATTCGCCGACGCAAAACGGATAAAAGCCCTGCTCTGCCTTATTGAGGTAGCGTAGCTCGGCGATCGACTTCACCATCCAGGGGCCGTAGCCCTTGACGAAATCGAAGCGGAAACCGTCGTAGCCGATGGTTTCGATCAGCCACCGCGCAATGTCGATCATTGCTTCGTACACATGAGGATTGCGGTGGCACAAATGCGGCATGTCGCCGAAGTTCATTCCCTCGAAGGTCTCGTAAAAAGACGGGTGGAAGCAGGTCCAATCGCGCGGGAACTTCCCGCTACCCGGGTTGAATTTGGTCCATCGGATATTCCCATCGATCGGGTTCTGCTCTTCTGCATCGCCGCCGCTGTTGTGGTTGATCACCAGGTCCGCGTACACCTGAATATTGGCTGCATGCGCGGCATTGATCAGCGCGACCAATTCAGGCTGATTGCCGAACCATGTCTTCACACGGCCCTTTTGGGCGATGTCGCCGAGGTCGTAATAGTCGTAAGGGTCATAGCCCATGGAAGGCCCGCCCAGGTTCGCAGCTTTGCACGCAGGCGGAAGCCACAAGGCGGTGAAGCCAGCCTGCTGCAGTTCGGGAATCTTGCCGCTAACGAAGTTCCACCACGTGCCGTCCTGGTGCTCGGCATCGGGGCAATTCCAATAGAACGCTTGAAACAGAACTCCCATGGCAGCCTCCTGTGGTGAGAAGGAAGCTTAGCGCAATTTCGGTGTGGAATTTGCCATAACACGATGAAAATTTCGCGATGTCAGCGACTGAAGAAATTAATCGTGTTGAGAGCGGCGAGCGTACTATCGCGCAACGGTTTCATCGCCGCTCAAGGGCAGGAAATATTGCGTGCCCCGGATCGGTTCGCTCACCCGCCGGAGCAGCGCCTGAAGGTCTTCGCTGTGCTCCACAAAATCGATCTCAGAGGTGTTGACGATCAGCAAGTCCGACGACGTGTAGTGAAAAAAGAAATGCTCGTAAGCCTTCACTACTTCCTCGAGATAATCCTCGCTGATCGCTTTCTCCCCCGCAGCATTCTTCTTTTTCAGCCGTTTCTTCAGCACCTCTGGCGTTGCCTGCAGATAAATCACCAGATCGGGCGTCGGAATATTCTGCCGGAACATCTCGTAGTAACGGTTGTAAACCTCCAGCTCAGCATCGCTGAGATTCAGGCAGGCAAACAGCTTGTCTTTCTCGAAGATGTAGTCGGCAACGACTGTACGATTGCTATTGCGCTTCACATCGAGGGGCGCGAGTTGCTCATAACGCGCAATCAGGAAGGCAAACTGCGTTTGAAAAGCCGCGCCGCGCTCACCTTTGTAAAAGCCGTTGAGGAAGGCGTTGTTCTCGGGCTCGCTTACTCGCTGCGCGTGTAGCGTTTCAGCGATGACCTTGCACAGCGTGCTTTTTCCGACTCGGATGGGGCCTTCAACGGCGATATAACGCGGCGGTTCGAACAGGTTAGCCATGGCACGATACGTTCCGCAGAATATCGCCCCGCCCGACGCGTGGCAATGACTCCGTAGCGCTGAGTTGTGGAAAGCTGGGGGAAGCTATTGTGCAGCTTAGCAAAACAGCCAGCGCCATTGGCTTGTTCGCGCGATAATCAATCTCGATGATCGCGGAACTCGCTGGCGGCGTTGCATTGGCCGGTCTGGCTACCTGGGCCGGATTCGAAAGCATGTGGCCAACCCTGCACGCCTACGGACGCTCCTTTATCGGATTGCTACCCGGTTCCCGCCAGCTAGCGCTCACCTACGACGACGGTCCCAACGATCCAGACACGCTGAAGTTACTTGAAGTTCTGGCAAAGCACGAGGTCAAGGCGACGTTCTTCGTGCTCGGCCGCTTCGTCGAACAGAAGCCGGAGATTGTTGGCGCCCTTGTGGCCGGCGGCCACGTCATCGGCAATCATAGTTGGGACCACCCACGCCTGATCTTCGCTTCCGACGCAGAACTTCGCCGGCAAATCGAGCGTACGCAAACCGCGCTATTCGATACCTGCGGAATCACCCCCAAGCTCTTCCGTCCTCCCTATGGAGGACGCCGGCCCGGCACCTTGAGAGCCGTTCGCAAACTCGGCCTGGAGCCCGTGATGTGGAATGTCACCTGCTACGACTGGAAGCCCACAACCGCCGATCGTGCGTTCGCTCACGCTCGCCGCCAGATTCGCGGCGGCGACGTCATCCTGATGCACGACGGCGACCAGCTTGCCATGGGCGCCAACCGCAGCCACACCGTCAGAGCCACCGATCGGCTCATCGCCCATTACAAGGCGCAGAACTACGAGTTCCTGACGATTCCTGAAATGCAGGCCCTGGCGCAAACCGCTGCGGTCACTCATTGAGTGTTGAAAAAAACCAAACACTACACCTTCCTGCAACGTCTCTACAGTACGAGAGCGCCCAAGCATGACGCATGAAGGCGCCATGGCGGCGAATCCGGCACGCTTCAGAATCGACTGCAGGGGAGAAACCTGCTTGACCCAGGATGCGGCAGACACCCTGGATTTGGAAACATGTGTTTGCCGCTACTCGCTTCTGCTCTTTCGCCTCGCTTATGGAGTGTTGCGTAATTCCCACGATGCCGAGGACGTGGTTCAAGAGACGTTCTTGCGGGCGCATCGGCTGGGATTCGCTTCTGTCCGCGACACCCAGGCCTGGCTGGCCACGATCGCGTTTCGCATCGCGCTGGATCGGAAGCGAAAGACCGAGCCGCTCCCCTTGGCAGAGTATGAAGTTCCCAGCGGCCAGCCGAGCGCAGAGCGATTGGCAATTCGTCGCGAACAGGTTGAAAGACTACAAACTCTGATCACTTCGTTGCCGGAAGAATTTCGCCTTCCCCTGGTGCTTTCTGCAATCGACGAACTGAATTCCCGGCAAATCGGGGAAATGCTCGGCCTACCGGAGTCGTCGGTGCGTGGACGAATCATGCGGGCCCGCCAAATCCTCAAAGACAAAATGTCGGCCCTCTCGGAGTCGGAGCCATGAAGGATCACGAATTCGACGCGCTGTTGCACGAAGCACTAAGGGAATACCGCGATGCCGAACCAGTGTCAGGTGTGGAGAATCGGATACTGCGGCGACTTGCCGAACAGCACGCGGGCTACCGAATGCATTGGCTGAAGTGGGTTGCGGTGGCCACATCTGCGACCGCCATGGCCGCCTGCGTCTGGATCGCGACAAGACATCGTGGCGTAACGCCAGAATCGCGGCCAGTTCAGGCACTATTAGGACCGGTAATGCCCGTCGAGCCGCACACAATTCTCCAGCGGGGTAGAAAACCAATCAAGGTTTTGGGAAGCCGCCCAGCACAAACACATGCGGTGGCGCATGTCGCGCAGATCGAGCGCCCTTCCCCATCAGAGCAGTTCCCAACTCCCGTTCCCCTTACGGAGTCCGAGCGGGCCTTTCTCGCAGCATCGGCCGATCAAGCTGCTGCCTTGCGTCAACCGGATCCCGACCAACCGCTGAGCATCGCCGCAATCGCTATCAAGCCGCTGGCCAAGAGCAATCAACTTTCAGGAGAAAACCAGTGAAACGCTTCGCACTCCTCGCCACAGTTCTGCTGGCTGCTTTGCCACTCGCGTCGCAGGAATCCGCACCTCACGCACCTGCTCCGCCCCGGCACTTCTACCGCTTGAACTATGTGCTTAAGGAAACCGAAGAAGGCAAGGTAGTGAATCGGCGAAGCTTCTCACTTACCAGCAGCAGCGGCGATCACTTTAATCCTCGCCTGAGGGCCGGCTCAAGATTTCCGGTGCGAGACGCCGAGAAGGTCAATTACATCGACGTCGGTGTCAACCTTGACAGTCACCTCGACGAGGGCCCCGATGGCCTGGTTGTAGAAGTTACGGCAGAGATCTCATCGCCGGCGACCGAGCCGACAGGCAGTAGCGCGTCTCCGGTAATCCGCCAGGTACGGACCAATGCGCTGGCGATTGTAGCCCTAAATAAGCCGATCACGCTGTTCACGATCGACGATCCGGCAAGCCATCACCGCTTCGAGCTGGAGGTGACAGCCACACCTCAGCACTGAAGACTCAAATTGCCTTCAACGCTTCCCTCGCCGCCGCCACTGTCTTCTCAATGTCGTTCACGGTATGCGCCACGCTTAGGAAGGCCGCCTCGAATTGCGACGGTGGCAGCCAGATTCCTGCATTCAGCATGGCATTGTGGAAGCGCCCGAATTTCGTCGTATCGCAAGTTGCGGCGCTTTCCCAGTCTGCCACGGCTTTGTCAGTGAAGAAGAACGTGAACATGGAACCTACCTGGTTGGCCGTCATGGCTACTCCGGCGGCCTTCGTCGCCTCGAGCACGCCGGCCACCAGCTTCCTGGCGTACTCATCAATTTGCCGGTAATATTGCCTTCGATTTTGCTTGAGTTGCGACAACATTGTGATTCCGGCAGCCATGGCCAGCGGATTCCCACTCAGCGTTCCCGCCTGGTATACGGGGCCCAGCGGAGCAACCAGGTCCATGATCCTCGCCGGGCCGCCATAAGCTCCGACCGGCAAGCCGCCGCCGATAATCTTCCCCATAGTTACGAGGTCAGCCGTGATGTTGTACAGCTCCGAGGCCCCACCAAAAGCCAGCCGGAAGCCCGTCATCACCTCATCGAGGATGAAAACAGTACCTTCGTTCTCAGTAATGGCTCTCAAACCTTGCAGATATCCGGGCTTGGGCAGAACGCAACCCATGTTGCCAACCACGGGCTCGACAATCACGCAGGCGATCTGGCCCTTGTACTTGGCGAACGCCTCCTTCACCGCCCAGAAATCGTTGTAGCGCAACGCCAGTGTGAACTGCACGAACTCCTCGGGCACACCCGCCGAACCAGGAATACCCAGCGTTGCCACGCCCGACCCTGCCTTCACCAGTAGGGCATCGCTATGCCCGTGATAGCAGCCCTCGAATTTCACAATGTATTTGCGATTCGTATAAGCCCGAGCCAGGCGAATCGCCGACATAGTGGCCTCGGTTCCGGAGCTCACGAAGCGCACCTTCTCCACCGCGGGAAAAGCATCGATCACAAGTTCCGCCAGATCGGCCTCTGTCGGCGTTGAGGCGCCAAAGCTCGTTCCTTTGCGGCCGGCATGGACGATGGCGTCGATCACATCCGGCATGGAGTGTCCCAGAATCAGCGGCCCCCAAGATCCGACATAGTCTATGTACCGGTTCCCATCAGCGTCCCAAACGTAGGCGCCTTCACCCCGTACCAAAAACGGTGGCTCTCCCCCCACCGGCCCGAAGGCCCGGACCGGCGAATTTACTCCTCCCGGGATGAGCTTTTCGGCACGCCTTTGCAGCCTGCGGGATTCTTCGAAATTCAGCGCCATAATGGCAAGTTCCTTTGTTGGAAAGACTTCCGGAATACTTGAACCCGAAGCTAGGAGAATATCAGGCCCTTGGCTGCTTTCTTGTGAAAGAAGTCACAACCGGCGAGAACTTGATTCGGCGATGACTTTGCACCGCAACCTCCGTCCAATCACCACCTGCTGGAGTGGCCCGACTTACCCCTTGTGTGGTATGACATTTCACGCAACCCAGGTTGAGGATGGTCATCCAACCAGTTGTATAATGAGGTCACGCAGTTCGCCGAGCCGTAACTGCCTGACCTTCCAGCGGACGAATCAATTTCACATGTCGAAGCCTACCAAGCTCATCGTTCTCGGCCTTTCTTTCCTTCTCGCCACCCTGGTTGTAGCTGGCGGGCTGCGCGTGAAGGCCAGCACCAACAATGACGATTCCTACCGCCAGATCGAGGTCTACAGTGAGGTGTTGTCCCGCATTCGCACCGAGTACGTGGAAGACCCCAACGTGCCGGCGGTAACTAACGGCGCGTTGCACGGCCTCCTCGAGTCCCTCGACGCCAACTCAAGCTACCTCGACCCGGCGGAGTACAAGGAATACAAGCAACGCAAAGACGAGGGAAAGGCGACCATCGGCGCAACGCTGTCGAAGCGTTTCGGCTATGCCGCCGTGGTCTCTGTGATTCCAGGTGGTCCGGCAGACAAAGCCGGTGTTGACAGTGGCGACATCGTCGAAGCTATCGAGGGCAGGAGCACGCGCGAGATGTCGCTCGCCGAGATTGACGGCATGCTGGCCGGACAGCCCGGTTCCGTCGTGAACCTCTCTGTCGTTCGCCCCCGCAAGGCGGCACCGGCCAAGACGGCCATCACGCGCGAGATCGTGGCCGAACCGCCCGTGACTTTCAAGACGCTCGAAGAAGGCATCGGCTATATCAAGGTTGATGACCTCCCCAAGGGCCGCTCACAGGAAGTTTCCGCCAAGCTGAAAGACCTGGAGAAGAGTGGCGCCAAGAAGTTGGTGCTCGACCTTCGCAACTCAGGCAGCGGCGATGAAGACGAAGGTATCGCCACCGCGAATCTCTTCCTGAATCACGGCACCATCTCCTACTTGCAAGGGCAGAAGTATCCCAAGCAGACGTTCAATGCCGATCCCCAGAAAGCTGTCGCGCCTAGCATTCCGCTCGTGGTGCTTGTCAACCGCGGTACGGCCGGCCCGGCCGAAATCGTGGCTGCCGCTATCATGGAGAACGCTCGCGGTGACGTCATCGGTGACAAGACCTTCGGCTCCGGTTCGATCCAGAAAGTCATTGAGATGAAGGACGGCTCGGCGTTGCTTCTCTCCGTCGCCAAGTACTACTCGCCCTCCGGCAAGGCGCTGCAGGACACCGCCGTAACGCCGAACATTTTGGTGGCCGATAGCTCCGACGACTTCGTAGGCCCGGACGACGAAGAGAACCCGCAAGCCGAGGAGAAGCAGGAGAAAGAAAAGAAAGCCGCTCCCGATGACCAACTCAAGCGTGCAATTGACGTGTTGAAGAACCCGGCGCAAAAACCGGCCTAACCTACGGTACCTCGTTCTGCCGGGGCACCGCCGGTATTATTGGCAAGGAGGAAGTCTCCTTGAGCCAACCGCTAAACCGCTTGTCGCTCCGCTCCTTTACGATTGTGGTATCGACAGTACTGGCTCTGTGGTTCACTGCATCAGCTTCAGCGCAAGAAGATAAGCCGCCTCTATACAAGGTGGACGCAGCCTGGCCCAAGCCCCTTTCCAACAGCTGGCTCATTGGTCAGGTCGGCGGGCTGGCGGTGGACAAGCACGACCACATCTGGATCAACCAGCGCCCTCGCAGTCTAAGCGATGACGAGAAGGGCGCTGTCCCAAATCCACCGACCCGAACCGAGCCGCGCTCTGTTTGCTGTAAGCCCGCCCCTTCGGTGATGGAGTTCGATGCCGAAGGCAACCTGCTTCAAGCCTGGGGAGGCCCGGAGGATCCCAGTAAATGCAAAGCGCCCGCGTGCCTCTGGCCGGAAAACGAACATGGCATTTTCGTGGATGACGATGATCATGTGTGGGTGTCGGGCAATGGTCCCAACGACCGCATGCTGCTGGAGTTCAGCCGCGACGGCAAGTTCTTGATGATGATCGGCGGCTCATTTGCGGGGCCGGCGGACAGCAATTCCAAAACTTCCGTTGGCAAGGCCGCCGGAATATACGTGGACAGCGCTCGCAAGGAGGTTTATGTAGCGGACGGTTACCTCAACTCACGCGTCGTCAAATTCAATGCCCAGACCGGCGCGTTTCTCAAGGCATGGGGTGCATACGGCCACCCTCCGAGTGATCCGCCGTCTGGTCCGCCGCCTGCCAACCCTACCGCGGTATATGCGCAACAACCGCCGAACGAAAACAGCCCAAGCTTCAACCGCCCTGTACACTGCATCGTTCTCTCACGGGATGGACTCGTTTACGTCTGTGACCGCGGCAACAATCGCATTCAGGTGTTTAATCGCGAGGGCGAGTTTCAGCATCAATTCGTCTTCGATCCAGCAACGCGGGGTAACGGATCAACTTGGTCAATTGCGCTCTCTCCCGATAACGATCAGCAACACCTAATCTACGCAGACGGCGAGAACAACTTTCTCCGCGTCATTGAGCGCAAGTCGGGCGCTACGTTAAGCACTTTTGGCTGTAGCGGGCGTAACGCCGGCCAATTTCACTGGGTCCATCAGATTGCCGTGGACTCGAAGGGGAGTATCTACACCGGTGAGGTAGACACCGGAAAACGATTACAGAAGTTTATTGCTGTTGGCGCACGCTAGTCTCGAAGGTGCCAATCACGAGAGCGCTTTCGCCGCCGCTATTTCACGCCCTCAACTAAGTATAGGTCCGATAGCGTGCGGATGTAACCGTACACGTAGGACTTGCCGTCCGCCGAGAGCTCGACGCCTCGAATGGTGTCGATACCAGCAGAATCGGCCGGCACCAGTTGCTTCCACGGCTGTCGTTTGCCCGTAGCGATATCGACCTGCAAGACTTTGGCCGGAATCTCACCGAAGCGATAAACGTAGATCGACTTGCCATCCGACGACCAACCGGTCGGAACCTCGCCGGCCCCGACCCCCTGGACCACCGTTGGATCTCCACCAGCGATTGGATACAGATACGTTTGGCCGTCTGGACCTGCGGTGGCGACTGAGTCTCCCTTCGGTGAGAGCACGACAAAGGCAGCAACACCCTCTGGACTGATAGGCCGCGGCCTCTGCTCATTCAGCGACTGCACGTAGAGGCGGAACCCGTGACCCGGCTCGTTGCCCAAAAACACCAGCGTCTTGCCGTCGGGCAGCCACCGAGTCCACAGGTGGTTGATGGAATCTTGAAAGAGAACCTTCGATTCGCCCACTCCGGTCGGCTGCAGCATCAGCGGAGCGGGCGGGGTGTTGGGTCGCACCACCGCCCACTTTCCATCTGGCGACAAGGCAACTCCGGTTCCTTCGCTCAGCCGGACTGCGGGTGAGCCGTCGGTCCTGCGTAGGAAAACCGCGTACTTCGGCCCTCCGCCCTCGCCGCTTTCGGTGAACAGGATGGTGCTTCCATCAGAAGAAAGATCACCGGGAGTGGACCAGTCCAGCCACGACAGGTCACGCTCTTTCCCTGCTCCCGGAGCCATACCGATCAGTCCTGCACGATCGTTGCCGCGTGTCAGTAGCACCTTGCCGTCATGGCCGACATCGAGGATGGTCAGCTCCCCCGGCACCCGCGCCAGCAGCCGCAGCTTGCCCGAAAGATCGACGGCATAGAGTGAACGATCGCCGCCCGTGCGCGTCGCCGAAAACCAAACCTCTTCGCCGCCCGGCGCCCAAGCCAGCCCCTGAATGCTGTCCCACCCAGTGGAAAGCGTCGTCTTCTTGCCGGCTAGGTCGACGATGGCCACCGATCCTCCGTCATCACCCAGCGTTGGGTGATCAATAAATGCAACTGCATCATTCTTGCGAGAAATTCGGATGTTACCGATCCATCCGTCGGGCTGGTACAGCACCTTGCCCGGCGGATACTCAAGCCGGTGCCGCCCCTGCTCGTAGCGCACGATCGCCAGTGTGCTCGCGTCAGGAGACCAGTCGGCCCACTCGACGTTCTCCATCACTTCGCGCGGAGCGCCGCCGACCAGCGGAACGCGCGCCAGAGTTCCGGAATAGAGAAACGACGCGATGGGATGACTGTTCAACGAAAGCGCCATCTCGCCCGCCGATGACACAGCCAACACGTCGGCCCCTCCGGGTTCAAGCTCATGCGAATCCGGGCTTTCGGGCCGCGTGGTGTAAAGCTGTAGTGGCTTGCCTTCCCAGGCCGCACTATACACGATCATTTTCTCGTCGGGGGTAAATCGCGCGGAGTGCACAGTGCCGCGACGAAACGTCAGCGGATGATAGGTCGGCAACGTTGCCTGCTCCGATTTGTGCAAGAACAACGCACCAATAGCCGAGCCCGCCAGCAGTGCGATCAGTCCGACCACCGCGGCGAATGCCCATCCTCCGGAGGGCGTTTTCGGGTCCCCACCTGACTGAGCCGGTGGCGCCGGAGCCACCGACGAATGCGAGATAGCGCTGGCAGAACTTGCGCCCGCCCGAGCTCGCGAACTGTCGAGATCACGCTTGATACGCTTCAGGTCGGCGCGCAACTCGGCGGCAGTCTGGTAGCGCATTTCTCGATCTTTCTCCAGCGCCTTGCTGATGACCTCCTCGAGCTTGGCGGGAATTGCCGGGTTCACGCTGGTGATCGGTACTGGAGTGCGGTTGAGAATCGCCTCAAAGGTTACACCGCTGCTGCTGCCCAGAAATGCCACTCGTCCGGTTGCCATTTCGTACAAGACTGCGCCGAAGGAGAACAGGTCCGTACGCGCGTCCAGTTCGTCGGCGCGAACCTGCTCGGGCGACATGTAGGCGACGGTCCCGATCGTCGAGCCCGGACTCGTCATATGCGGCGTGGCATTGGTCGCAGTGTTGTCGCCCAGCTCCGAAACCACCTTCGCCAGGCCGAAATCCAGCAGCTTTGCCTGTCCTCGCTTGGTCACGAAAATATTGGCGGGCTTGATGTCGCGGTGGATGATGTGTTTGCTGTGGGCCGCGTCGAGCGCGTCTGCGATCTCGATGCCCTGGTTGAGCAAGGTCTCTGTGTCCAGCGGGCGCCCTTCGACCTTGCGCTTGAGGGTGACACCCTCGAGAAACTCCATGGCGATGAAGGCTTGCCCATCCTGCTCGCCGATGTCGTAGATGGTGCAGATATTGGGGTGGTTCAGCGCCGAAGCTGCCTGCGCTTCGCGTTGAAACCGCGCCAACGCCTCAACGTTAGCTGCTACTTCGTCGGGCAGAAACTTTAGCGCCACCATGCGGTGCAGACGGGAGTCTTCGGCCTTGTAGACCACGCCCATCCCACCGCCACCGAGTTTTTCCAGAATTCGGTAATGCGAGATCGTCTGTTCGATCATGTCGCTGAGTGGAGCCCAGGGAGTTGCTTGATAATAGGGCGAGTGTTTCAGGGAGTCAATCGCTATTGGCCGAAGAGGCCGACGAGTAGCAACAGGAAAAAGGAACCGCTAGGCAGCAAGTTGGCGTGCCAAAGCGGCACATGAATCTGTCGCCCGGCACTCACTGAAACAAAGAAGCGGACTGCGATAACTTTGCACCCCAAGCAGCAGCCCTGATCAATTAAGATTAATGAAACGTTAACGCCAGGCTTATAGAGTGCGTTCTACCGGCTGTTTTCCTCAGCTGGGCGTCGAATCCGTCTATGAGCCGTCGAAGGACCTGTCTTAAAGTCTTGAATTTCCGCCCAGAAAGTACCTGCCGGGCAGAATCAACAGAAAAGTTTCGTTTCTCTGTGAGGGTCTATGAGTGAAGGACGCTGGGTGCTGTTGGTTGCCAGCGAGGTCGGAGGCACCGAGTCGGTTTCGGACCGGGCTATGGAGCGGCTGTGTGAGGCAATTACAGAAGAGGGATATCGTGTGGTGCGAACGTCCACACCGGAAGACGGGCTGGCCCTGGTAAAGTCTGATCCATCGTTCAGCGCGATCCTGCTCGACTGGGACCTGACGGAGAATGTCCAGTTTGATGAGCGCGCTGCGTTGCGCATCATTCGCGCTGTGCGGCGGCGCAACAGTAAAGTGCCGATCTTCCTCATCGCCGATCGGACTCTGGTCAGCGAATTACCGATTGAAGTGATGAAGCAGGTGCACGAGTACATCCACTTGTTCGGAGACACTCCAGCTTTTATCGCAAACCGCGTAGACTTTGCCGTGGTCCGTTACCACGACCAGCTTCTGCCACCCTACTTTCGCGAGTTGAAGAAGTATACCGACCAGGGCGCATATTCCTGGGACGCGCCCGGACACATGGGTGGAGTAGCGTTTCTGAAGCATCCGGTCGGCATGGCGTTCCATCAATACTTCGGCGAAAACCTGCTGCGCTCCGACCTGGGCATTTCCACTGCTGAACTGGGCTCGTTGCTCGATCACGTCGGGCCGCCGGCAGAATCGGAGCGCAATGCGGCGCGCATCTTTGGGGCTGACTGGACGTTTTACGTTCTGAACGGCTCATCGACCTCGAACCAGATCGTTAGCCATGCGGCGATCGCGTGGGACGAGATGGTTCTGGTTGATCTGAACTGCCACAAGTCAATTTGTCATTCCCTGACGCTTACGGGGGCCCGCCCGGCGTACCTCAAGCCGACGCGTAACGGTTACGGCATGATCGGATTGATTCCGCTGGAGCGGTTCAAGGGGGAGAACATCAAGCAGTTGATCGAACGCAGTCCGTTTGCCAAGGAAGCGCCTTCGAAGCAGCCCGTTTCAGCGGTGGTGACTAATTCCACCTACGACGGCTTCTGCTACGACGTTGAGGCGGTGGTGAAAGAACTCGCAGCATCGGTTCCGCGCGTGCACTTCGATGAGGCGTGGTATGCGTACGCGAAGTTTCATCCCCTATATCGTGGACGCTTTGGCATGGATGTGCCCAACGACATGCCCAATCGTCCGCTGATTTTCGCCGTGCAGTCCACGCACAAGATGCTAGCGGCGTTCTCCATGGCATCGATGATTCATGTGAAGCTGAGTCCTCGCGCGCCCATGGAGTTTGACCAGTTCAACGAATCGTTCATGATGCACGGCTCGACCTCTCCGTTCTATCCGATGATTGCTTCCATCGACGTAGCCACTGCCATGATGGACGAGCCTGCGGGCCAGACTCTGATGACTGAGACCATTCAGGACGCGATTAATTTCCGCAAGGCAATGGCCTCAGTGGCGCACCGCCTCAAGACGGCGGGGAACGGAGACGCCAGCGGATGGTTTTTCAACATGTTTCAGCCCGACAATGTCACCGATCCCGCCAGTGGCGAGGTCTTTCGCTTCGAAGACGCGCCCGACAGCGTGTTGTCGCAGACCGCTGCGTGCTGGGCATTGAAGTCAGGCGAGGAGTGGCATGGCTTCAATGATGCTGACATCACCAACGATTACTGCCTGCTCGATCCGACCAAGGTCACAATTCTGACGCCAGGCATTGATTCGAAGGGAAGGATGGCCGACTGGGGAATTCCGGCAGCGATCCTGACGGCTTTTCTCGATTCACGACGCGTGGAGATTGCTCGCGCCGGAGACTATACCTTGCTTGCGCTGTTTTCGGTTGGCACCAGCAAAGGAAAATGGGGCAGCTTGCTCGAAACGCTGTTCGAGTTCAAAAAGCTCTATGACCGCCAGGCCCCGCTGGCGGAAGCCATGCCTGATCTTGCCATGAAGTTCGCTGATCGCTATGGTCTGCTGACGTTACGTCAACTCAGCGACGAAATGCATGCGGCGATGAGGTCGCTGCAACTTCCGGCTCTGTTGCAGGAAGCGTGCGACGTGGAACCGGATCCCTTGCTCACCCCGGCAGAAACGTATCAGAAGCTGGTGCGTGATGGGACAGAAAAAGTGAAGCTGACAGATATGGCCGGACGGATCACAGCGGTTATGCTGGTTCCGTATCCGCCCGGGATTCCAATACGCATGCCGGGAGAACGGCTGGGCGATGCCAACAGTCCGACCATCCGATTTCTGCTGGCGCTGGAGGAGTTCAGCAAGAAGTTTCCCGGTTTCGAACGCGAAGTGCATGGCATCGAAGTTGACCCACAGGGAAACTTCTGGATGCGCAGCGTGATTGAAGCGCAGGCGGGTCCACCTCAGCCTCCCAAACCCAAGCCAAGAACCCGGCCCTCAACACGGGCCGCAAAACAACGGCGCTAGGAAAGCAATGGCCGTGCCCCCGGGTTGACGAGAGTCGCTGTGAAAGGCCGCCGCAGCTTCTTCATAGCTCTGCGTCACTCCGCGGCCCTTTGCGTACATCAATCCGATGGAGAACTGGGCACGCCGATCTCCGTGGTCAGCGGTTCTACGAAACCAGCCAGCAGCCTCGATCGCGTTCCCGCCTGATTTCTCGGCCAGCAATCGGCCCAGGCGATACTCTGCTTCCGGGTAATCATTGCTCGCAGCTCGCCGATACCATGATTCAGCGAGCCGCGGATTCTTCTCGACGCCGTCTCCCAACTCATACATCGTACCGAGATTGCACTGCGCGAAGGCGCTGCCATGCTTGGCAGCTAGCAGACTCCATCGCAGAGCCTCGGAGTAATCTTTCGGTACTCCCCGGCCAGTGAGATACAACACTCCCATGTTGCCTTCGGCGTCGGGTACACCTTTCTCCGCTGCCTCACGCAGCCAGTGGACACCTTCTCCGTCATTTGTTGCGACACCTTCGCCATGAAGATAAGCAATACCGAGATTGAATTGAGCCAATCGAAATCCGCTGCTGGCTGCGCGACGAAGCCACCGCACGCCTTCAGCGGAATCCTTGGGAACGCCAATGCCTTGATGATAAAGCAAAGCGAGTTTTGTCTGGGCCCACGGGTCTCCCGCATTGGCGGCATGCTCATACCAAGTCGCTTCTTGCGCGGCATCGGCCTCAGTTCCTGCCCCTCCCTCGTAGGCGTGAGCGAGTTCGAGCATCGCGTTTATGTCGCCCGACTTGGCTTTCTCTTGCAAAGCACCATTGATCTTTTGACCAAACCCCGATTGTGGCCACAAAACAATGAGACTAATAACCAGAATCCCCGAGAAACGGCCGCGGTGCATACCTGCCTCACATCCCTGCATGAGACACCGTGATTTCGTAGTCCGTAAGTACTCATCGGCGAGTCAGCAGCTCGATTGTCCAAGTAGACGGCAGATTGGTTAGGTAGATAGCACGTCCGACACAGCGTAACCATGTGCTTGCGCTAGATCTGGGTCGAACCGTCCCGGCCATCGGTTGCGCTCGCCGGACTCATGCAAAATAGGCTCTCCATTTGCGACCGATGGTGCGACTTAGATCTAGAAGCTCACCGAGTCGCCTTCACCGAACGCCTGACCGCCGCCTTGATGGTGCCCAACGTCATTGGCAGGGCGCTGCCGGTCGTGAACACTGGGACAAAAGGCCAGCCACCCAGGAGGTGTCCAAGTAAGCCCGACTGCGGCCTGTACCAGTGTGGTAGGTAAACAAAGAACGGGTTATAGACGAATCGGCGGTCGAATGCCTGGTATCCGTAACCCGTCCGCAGATTGAAGGGATCGGGCGGGGTAGCCGTACTGGCGAATGGAGGCTTGCTGTCCATACCCGGTGCTGCACGCAACGGTGAACACTATTGGAGCCGGATATGTCTTTCCCATGTTCACCGGCAGACTCAGGCACACCTACCCCTTACCCCTTCACATTTGGGGTAGGTCATGACAGACGTTAATGGGACGGATGGAAAAGGATTCCTCGCCAACCTGGTAGGGCAGTCGTCAGCGATCAAATTCGGGATAAATCTTCTTTAGACGCGGTCGAAGCCATGGCTTTCATCCTCCTTTTCTAATCTTTCCGCGCGAAGCGCCTCATCTTTTTCCTGCTCTTTGCGGACGCGGTCGCGAGCTTCCTGAATCTTTTTATGCACTTCTTGAAATGGGCTGAGGGGCTGTTCGTTTGCCATGCTCCAAGTTTACGCTGCACGTGCAGAGTGGGCATCTGCACCTTGGTGTGAGAGGAAAGGTCAGCGAGTAACGAACCGGCGTCGTGTTGTCCTTCAAGTACAAAGGCTGAGTCGGCCCGGCTGTGACGGGGTCGTGATAACTATCGGCAGATATCTCAATGCGGCGAACAGATTTTGGGCACACCTACCCCTTACCCTTTTCACATTTGGGGCAGGTGGCGGCAGACCTTAATCGGAACCGAACACAGTGAAGGAATGCGAAGAGTACAACTCTAAGCTT
>Ga0306926_10000339_pt1 | contig 41982 bp, 55 predicted proteins | sample flu12Cox44000178_FD_203759 | JGI IMG/M metagenome (GOLD analysis project Ga0306926, IMG submission 203759) | Lab enrichment of tropical soil microbial communities from Luquillo Experimental Forest, Puerto Rico - flux8day.12C.oxic.44.000.178 (v2)... | ecosystem: Environmental > Terrestrial >... | reverse complement strand
ACCAGATGATGCTGATTTCAGGTACCGGCGGGTCGAGTGGTGCGTGGACGGTGACGGCGTCGGCGTCGGTGGGGACATCGAGCGGAGCTGGCGGGAAGCTGGGAGGTGGAGCGATCGGTGCGTTGCGAGCGGCCGGCTGGCTGTGTCCGATCGTGATCGACGCCACGGCATTCGGGGATGACATCGGTGGAGTGATAGCCGGCGCTCCGGGGCTGAGTGCCAGTGACCCGCAGGCGAACTGCATATTCACGTGGCACGCCTACAACTACGGCACGCCGTTTCAGGCGCCGGTATCGAGCGTTGGTACGGGTGCCACGACGACGCTGCACATCAGCAGTAACAACACGACGCATCCGTTCCGGAATCCGAATGTAGCGACCGGGTTTTTCCCAGAGGTAGCGGTAGTGGTGTCGGGAGCTGCCGGCACCGGCTGGGCGGCGATGAACGGGACGTACACGGTCATCAGTTCGAATTTCACCGGCGGCACGGGGAACTGGACGGTCACGATCCCATTCAACAGCACGGGCCTGACGGCGGGGAATTACACCGCTAATTCAGCGACGGTATTCGACTGGTCGAATCCGGTCATTACCTGCGCGAACATGCAGGCGACGGGGCTGTGTTTCTTCATCGAAGAATTCTGGTGCTATAACCCGACGGGCGCCACGACACCATCGAGTCTCGCGCATACGGACGTGATTCAATCGTGTGAGGCTTACGGCGTCGGTTACGGGTATTGGGCGTTCGACACCCCGTTTGCCAGTGGCTCTGGTGGCATGACCAATCCACAGGGCACCTTCAGCGGGCTGTCCAATCTGACGACGAACGGGCTCGCGGTCTACGCCCATACGCGCATGAGTCCGGCCGTGCTACATTCGGCGGCACCGTTCCTGCTACCGTAGGAGTCGACATGAGCAAGGGCACGTGGTTACTGATGGGCCTGCTGGCGCTGCCGGTAGGAGCGAGCGTGTACGAGCGCCACGACAAGTGGCCGGCGCACGAGCACGGAGTGGGCGACTGCGATGCCGATGATCCGTGCACGAAGGGAGTGCCGGAGCCGGGGACGCTCGGTCTGCTGGCGTTGGGGATCGGTGGACTGGTGTGGGTGACGCGCCGGAGACGGTAAAGAGAGGGGCCCGTCCATGGGCCCCGGTAGCTCAGAGGTGAGCCAGCTTAGACTGGTCATCGAACGGGGTGCCTCCTGAGGTATCCTGAGGCTGTGGTGGCCGTTCGATAGCCTTAACGGTGCGAGCCAATTGCAATTCCGCGCGTTGCCATGAATTGAAAGCGCGGGTAAGTCTTGACTTGGTGCGCTTGACTGCTGCTTCGTTGGCGCGAAGTTTGGCAGACAATTTCTCAAGGCGTGCCTGTTCTTCTTTCGACAGTTTGGGTCGTTTCACGGTCGTGTCTCCGGTTGTTAAAGAACTACTCGACGTGTGTATTATACCACAGTGGTTGCTAACATACAACTCCTAACTTCCAACACCTAACATCTAACATGATCGACTTCCAACACTTTCAGGAATTTCTCGACGCACTGCGGATCCAGACGAAAGAGCGTGGCACGATCGCGCTGGGTCCGAATCTCTTGGGCACGCAGAAGCGCTTGCGCGATGAGATCGTGCGCGGGATGGAGGAAGGCTGTCACGAGTTCGTGACGCTGAAGTCGCGGCAGATCGGCAGCAGCACGTTCTCGCTTGCGCTGGATATGTACTGGCTGTTCCGCTACGGCGGGACGCCGGGGACGCTGGTCACGCACGACGAACCGGCGCGCGAGCAGTTCCGTGCGATCTTTGAGCTGTACTACGAAGGCTTGCCCGATGTCTGGAAGCAGCCCATCGTGCAGCACAACCGCAACCAGCTGGTGCTGGAAAACCGCTCGATGCTGCAGTACAAGGTGGCGGGCCTCAAGCAGACGAGCACGAGGACACTCGGCCGCTCGGCCGCCGTGTCATTCGGGCACATGACGGAGGTGGCGTTCTGGGGCGATCCCCAGCAGATTCACTCACTGAAAGCCTCAATGGCAGAGCATAACCCGTTGCGGCTGTTCCACTGGGAGTCGACCGCCAATGGTTTCAACCACTATCACGACATGTGGGAGGAGGCGCTAGCGTCTGTAACGATAAGAGCGATATTCATTGGCTGGTGGGCGAATGAGTTCTACCGTGCGCCACGGGGAAAGAAAATCTGGCGCACGTATTGGGGGGAGAAGGGAAAGCCGACGGCGTCAGAGATTGCGACCGTCCGGAGACTTCAACGTGAGTACGCTTTTGACCTCGATGATGAGCAGATGGCGTGGTACCGGTGGATGCGAGCCGAAAAAGTCACCGATGAGATGGCTCTGCTTTCGGAATACCCCACCTTCCCAGACGAAGCCTTTGTGGCTACTGGAAGTAGATTCTTCACAGGCGCCGCCATCACTGAGAATTACAAACGTGTGCTTCGTGACCCCACGCCTCAGGCATTTAGAGTTCTCATCGGCGCTGAGTTTACTGATACTTCGCTGCAGGATGTACCGGAGCGGCTGGCGACACTGAGAGTCTGGGAGGAGCCCGACAAGGCAGGTTTTTATGCACTCGGTGGCGACCCCGCGTATGGAAGTAGCGATACATCGGATCGGTTCTGCATCAACGTTCTTCGTTGTTACGCTAACCGGATCGAGCAGGTCGCCGAGTTCTGCGCGGTCGACATCGCTCCTTACACGTTCGCGTGGGTCGTCGTCTACCTCGCCGGATGCTATCAACCCTGTGTCTACAACCTTGAAGTCAACGGACCCGGCGGAGCGGTTATTCAAGAGATCGACAATCTTCGACGCATGGCTGGCAAAGCGCTTATTCAAGGGCAAGCGAAGACGATGCGCGACGTGGTTGGGAAGATGCAGCAGTTTTTAGATGTGCGTATCGATAGCCTGTATCGCCGGCCGATGGGCATTCACACCCTCACCACTCAGCGCACCAAAGACATCTATATGAGTACGCTGAAAGATGTATTCGAACGTGGGATTTTCGTCCCGCACTCAAAATACCTACTGGATGAGATGAAGGCGGTAGTGCGCGACGGCGGATCGATCGAAGCGCCGGAAGGCGCGCACGACGATCGCGTCGTGTCATTAGCGCTGGCGGTGAAGGCGTGGAACGATCAGTTGCGCATGCGCCTGATTCAGCAGAACGTGGTGTACGTCCCGCCGGAGCAGCGCCCGAAACTGACGGCGCCTCCGGCGACTCCTCTCGGCCGGAACGTGCGCAACTACTTGCAAGCGATAGGGTATATAGAGAAGCCGCGAGTGGATACCGGCGTCAAGGCATATAATTTGAAACGCTAACATGAGTTTGTCTTATGAGTGATTTAGAATCAGAATGGGAATTGGAGGAAATCTCCATCACTATTCACGGCAAGAGGAAGCGTAGAAAGCCTCCTCTGCCACCAACACGCTTCAGGGGAGTGATACGCATGGCAACTGCACATCTCACGTGGGTCGATCCGACACAGCGGACAGACGGGTCAGCACTGAAACCGGGCGAACTGGCGTTTATCGAAGTTCAGATGTCGACCGACAACGGCAACACTTACAGCGATGTCGGTCACGCGGCTCCCGGTCAACAGATGTTCGACCAGCCGCTGACAGCTTCAGGGACGTATCTCTTCAAGCTGAATGCGGTCGATACGCAAACCCCGCCGGCCACGAGCGCCGATAGCGCGGTGGTATCCCTGACGGTCACGGTGGCCCTCGCCGCGCCCAATCCTCCGACGAATGTGGCGGTAGCGATGACTTGAGGGTAATTTAGGGGGATGGGCGTATTACGGGAATGGCGCTGCTGGGCTCATGACCTAGCATTCGAAGCGACCGACGACCATCCCCATTGCCCCGCCGGCTGCAGTCCGAAATTCGTAGTGCAGGAGTTCCGCACCCCTCCCGGCATCCGCTCGGGAGGGACGCGCGTGCTCGATGGCATGGCGCGCCAGCTAGCGGCCGACTACGGCATGACGGACATGAGTAACCGTGACGGGCAGTCGGTCATGTCCGCGACGCGCACCGAATCCGGCGGGACCAAGATCGTCGGCCGGCCGGACAGCAAGGCGTACTGGAATCCCTCTCTGTTTTCGCCTAAACCGGGCTGGGCCGCGCGCGGGGAGTCGGCGCCGGTATTCAATCCGTCAGCCGCCAAGGTGGTTGACGGCGGGGTGCCCGTCTCTCAGATCCGCGACGGCGCGTCGGCTGCTCTCCGAAACAATACGCGGATGGTGAAGCCGAAATGAAAATTCCCACGAGTCCTATGGAACGCTTCCAGTTCTATCAGGACTTGATCGTCAAGTGCTACGCCAGCCGTGAATCGCGCCGGCAGTTCTACAAGACGATGCGTGCCTATTACCTCTTTGGCACGATGGAATACGGGCTTTCGAACGGGCCCAGATACAACAAGATTTACCCGCACATAGACCAGCTGACGTCGTTCATGTTCTCGCCGGAAACGACGCGCTTTACTCTGAGATTCGGCCCGTCGGTTAATTTCGATGAGACGAACAAGATCGTGCCCATGCAGGATGAGCTTCACCAGCAGTGGCATGACAACACGATCGACCAGCACGTGCGCAACGCTCTGCGCTGGGCCGGCTGCTACGGGATGATGTTTCTCAAGCTGCGGTGGAAGGCATGGAGGCGCAAACAAGCGAACGGCGAAATGGACGACGACGGATGCGTGCAGTCGCATCTGGTCGAGCCGAATAACGTCGGCGTACTGCGCGAAGATAAGGTAGGGCTCTACGCGCAGGAAGCGTTCTGCGAGACGTACTACCTCACTAAGTCGCAGCTGGAAAATGAATTGATGGCTGGCTGCCATCCCCGGGCGGCGGCGATCGTGGCAGCAGCACAGGCCGGTCATCAGGAAGACATCGGCACCAATGCGGGTCCGATCGACCGACTCATCGTGACGAACATCACTGGCGGCTCGATAACCGGCAATGCCTCACTGTGGGCGACGCCGCTGCAGTCCATGTACAAGCCAATCACGAGTGAGGACTTGGTGGAGATGCAGGAGCTGTATGTCTATGACGATTCGATATCCGATTATCGCGTCGTCACGATCATGCAACCGTCAGAAATAGTCTGGGACCGGCCTATCGAGAGGATATACGTCGCCAATACCCTGCCATATGTGCCGTTCAGCCTGAATCCGGCCTATGACTATTTCTGGGCACACTCAGAAACGGAGAAACTGATACCGCTGCAGGACATGCGCAATGAACGCATCGAGGATATTCGCCATCTGTTACGCAAACAGGCTCATCCACCGACCGGGGTTACAGGTGTTATGGGTGGCATTCCTGACGAGATGCAACTGGCACTCGACACCCCCAGCGGGATTCTGGCTCTCGACGGTGCGACGTCCGCGATCAAAGTCGAGCAACCTACCATTCCGACGGACATCTGGAAGGACGTCTCAGCGATCGACGACATGTTCAACGAAATGTCGGGTCTGCCTGCGGTAAATCAGGGGCGCGGCGCTCCCGGCGTAAGGAGTGAAGGTCACGCACAGCTACTCTCTCAGATGGGCTCGACTCGCGCGAAGGACCGCGCTCTTGTCGTCGAAGATTCGCTGGATGAGGTGGCGACGTTGATCGTTAAGCTGCTGCGCAAATACGACAAACGCCAGTACCGGGAGGACAAGGCTGATGGAGTGAGGTTCTTCCCCCATCAGTTTCCGGAAGACTTTGAGGCGAAGGTCGACGGGCATTCGAATTCGCCGATCTTCATCGAGAATCACGAGGCGCGCGTGTTCGCGCTGCTTGACCGGCAGGTCATCAATCCTGAATCGGCACTTGAACTACTTGACATCCCGCAGCGGGACTTGCTAAAGAAACGGTTGAAGGAAGACATTGAGCCGGCCAAGGCCAAAGCCGCGCAACAGGAGCATCAAATTGAGATGCTCAAAGCGACTAAGGGCCGACAGCCGGCCAATGGTCAAGGCGCTCCTCCTCAAGGTGCGCCACAACGCGGCGGGGAGATGCCCCCGCAATAGCGACGGCATAAGGGCACGTTGATAGAGAGGAGACGCACATGGCACGTCGTGGTCGTCGCGGTCGAAAGCACCGCTAGCTGGAATGAGGGGGCGTTCTCCGGCGCCCCCTTTTTCTTGACAGGGATCCTTGATTAGGTTCAGATTTCGCGCCAACCATGCCGCAAGATCCAAGGCCAGCGGGCGCACAGACACCGACACCGCAAGATGTCGGCAACGCCCCCGCCGCCGCCGGAATGATGACCCCACAGTCCCCGCAGGGCGAAACGGAAGCTGCAAAGCTGGATGTCTATCACGCGACCAAACTTCTGATGCGCGCGTGCGGGAAATTCGGGCCCAGCGAAGATGGCGACTACGTATTGAAAACCATGGCTAGCCTGATTAAGCATTTCGGGGACCATGAGGATGTTTCGGAAGAGTTCTCGCCGGCAGAACTTAAGCGTATGCTGGCGACGCTCGCGGGACCGGGAGCCGCCGGTCCCGGTGCCCCACAAACTCCTTCGCCGGGAGGTGGTGGTGCCCCGGCCCCGCCGGGTAGACCTCAGTAGGAGATAACAATGCCTGCTCAAAAACGTCTTTTCATGCCAGCAGATGGGCTTTCAATACGCGATCCGCTTACCAACGAGCGAGCGCACGGAAACATTATGAATCCGCGTCGCTACGCTGAATTCGGTGGCCTGACATCGGGGAATGCGCGGGGGTTTTTCTCATCGACAGCGACGCTCGGTAAACCGGGCTCGACTGAACGCGCGGTGCCGGTGAAGTAACGTGGCGAACGACGCGAGCCTTGAGAACCTTTCTCAAGAGCAACGGGCTGAACTCAACATCGGCCGGTTGACCCGGCAACTGCTTGTTGATCCTGATACGCGCGAGGCGACGGCGAAGCTGCTGCAGAAGAAAGACAGCACGCTGACGTTTCCCGATATCGCCGCCAAGGAAGAGGCTCGCAAAGCCCAAGAGAACGCCAATTCAAGAGTAGCCGAACTCGAAAAACGTCTATTGGAACGTGATGCGCGCGAGAACCTCGCTCGTCAGCACAAACGCATCGAGGAAGCGGGCCTTGATGTGAAGATGGTCAATGAACTGATGGAAAAACACGGTATCCCGCCGACGGATGAGGGTTACGGCATCATCATCGAACTAGTACAGCAGAGGCAGCATCTGGCTGAGCCGACACCAGAACAGTTTGCGCCGTTCAAGATTCCCAATCTCAAAGAGATGTGGAACGATCCCGTCAAGTGGCGGGAAGCGGAAGGTTACAAGGTTCTGAATGAACTGATTGCGCAGCGCAAGCGGGCGTAGTCAGGCCGACAACTACAAAGGGCACCAGCACGAGGCCGGCTACACGGTCTGACGTGAGGAGTGCCCGTCTATGCCATTCTCATCGGGGATAATGCCAACTGGTGCGAGTTTCACCGAATACTCCGCCATTACCCGCCGTGCATTCGTGCCGACGATGTACGTGCAAATCTACAACGCGAGCCCGACATTCGCGGCCCTGATGCAACACGCGAAAGTCGCCTCGGGCGGCATTTCATCCGTCACTGTGCCCGTGCAGGGTCAGGCCCTGACAGTCCCGCAGTGGGTGGGATTCGACGGGTCATTCTCCCAGCCGGCGAACATTCAGGGCATCCAGCCGGCCGAATTCAACCTCAAGGGCATGGTCACTCCGATCCCGTTCTATGGATTTGAGGGTGCTGTGCAGGCGGATCACGCCATCATTCCGCGCATCGAAGCAGTATTCAATGACGCGACGAACAGCACGGTCGACGTGCTATCGAATGCACTGTTCGTTAACGTCAGCAATGCCCAGCAGCTGATTGGCCTGAATGCGGCATTCGATGACGGGACGAATGCTGCGACCTACGGGAATATCAGCCGGTCGACGAGCACGTTCTGGCAAGCCAAGGTGTACAACGCAGGCGGCGTGGCGCCGACGCGCTCGCTGATCCTGCAATACCTTGTCGGCGTGAACAAATACGGGTCCGAAATGCCCACCATGGCGGTGCTGGGGCTCGGAACGTGGCTCAAGCTGGTTCAGCAGGACTATCAGGGATTGGAGTCCTACCAGATCCTGCCGGGAACTGGATTCGACACGGATGCTGATCGGCCACGCTCGCTGTTCCGCGCGCTGGACATCGGCGGAGTGCCGATCTATGCCGATCCGTACTGCCCAGAAGGGATCATGTACATCTGGCATTCCAGCTACACGGCACTGTATTTCCACAGCATGGCGAATTTCTCATTCACCGGCTTTGAATCTCTGTTGCCGGTGTATCAGATCGGCTACATCGGAGGCGTCGTCACACTGCTTGAACTGGTGTGCGCCAAGCCGCGAACAACCGGCCGCGTCGGAACTGTGGGCAGCGTGGGAACGCAGTTCACCTTTGCGACCATTTGATGGAGTGCACGAATGTCAGACCTTAAACTGCCCTATCAGGGGTCAGACCTAGAACCGGAACTGACTGTCACGCAGTTCGTAATTCCGGCCGGCGTAGGCGCGACTTATGCGGCGTCGAACAATATCGCTACGTTCACATCGAACGCTGCGCATGGATTGACGCTCACTCCGGCGGCAGGGGTCATGCCGAATTACTTCATCACTTTCGGTGGCTCGACGTCTGCCATTACCGGAACCGGGGTGCTGGTGGGAAATGTTTTCCGCATCCTATCGATTCCTTCGACGACGACCTTCACGTTCTACTGCACGATCACGGCAGCGACCGTGACGTCGGCGACGGTCATCCCGATCTTCTACCCCAACTTCCTTGCCAGTTTCGGCTCATCCTTCGCGGGTGGCCCCACGCAGACTATTTCCACCGTGGTGACGCCGTTCCCGCCGCCGCAGCTGACGGGAGCCATGGTCAACGCGCGCTGCGGAGCGAACTGTGCCGTGCGCGTAAACACCGACAACAACGCTTTTATCCTTGACCCACAGTCAACGCCGGCATCGGGGACACCGGGAACCGCGCCGACGTGGCGTGATCAGGTGTCGGCGTCTACGAACGGTCAGCTGTGGATAGCTCCTCCCGGTGGCGCCGTCTGGGCGAACGGCACGACAGCGACATCGACGTTCAACGTCATCAATTGATGACGAGGTAAGGGCACATGGCGAAGCTGGAATTACACGTCGAGAACTTCATTCGGGTCACGCAGACGACCGGAGTGGACATCGAAGGCCGCTATGACGGGGAGAATTACATTTTCCGTCACAACGTCCCCAATGATGTCCACATGGACGTCGCTCGTCACGTCTTTGGCTTCGGCTTGCCGGAGCGATCGGACGACCCGAAAATTCAGGACAAGATGCCGGCGCTGCTGCGTCTCGGCTGGGTAGCATCTAGCGGCGACACCAAGGCGGGACTCGATACGCTGCGGACGCAGGTACGTTTCGAAGAAGTGCCGCCGTTCCCGCATTTGTTACGCTTGCGGAAACCGGAAGAGAATTCCGGCCTTCCACAGATGGAACTGCCGGAGTCGACAGAATCACCAGATGCGCGGGTGCCCTCGCCTATAGGTGGTGGGAAGACGGGAGCCGTGACGGCTGCGGCTCCCGATCAACCCTCGCGCAAGATCAAAGACGGGAACCACTAGGGCAGTGAAATGTGGGAGCGCTCAGCACCTACCTGTCCCAAGTGCAGAACAACCTGCTGCACGATCCCAACGGGCTCCTCTGGTCTGCCGCTGAAGTAACCGGCTACATCAACGAAGCGCGCAATCGGGTCTGTCAGGACTCGAAAGCGTTGCGTCAGGTGCTGCTGTCGAGCACGTATCCTGCGATGCTGTTCTCGCAGGGCGTGGAATTCTACACCCCACAGACGTTCCTGCCTGCGCCATTTGGCGCGAACCTCGTCGACGTCATGGGGATTTCGGTCATCGTGAACAACGAGCGACTGAAGCTGCAGTATCTGCCGTACACGCAATTCGATGCGTTCATCCGTGGCTGGGTGAACTTTCAGGATTGGCCGATAGCTTTCACGCGCATCGGCGCCACGCAAATCTGTGTTGGCCCCGTGCCGAACCAGAATTACCCCTGCGACTGGGACGTCGCGGTTATCCCGGTCGCGCTTGTGACCGACGCCGATCCTGAACCTATCCCGGTGCCCTTTACGGAGCCGGTGCAGTATTACGCGGCTTACAAAGCTAAGTTAAAACCGCAGGCGCAGGGTGAGGCCAAGTATTTCCTTGACCTCTATCAGGAGATACTGAAGCGCTGTGCGCTCGCGTGGGCCAGCCGCATCATCAAGAATCCCTATTCGAAGTTGCCGTAATGGGCCAGATACCGCAACCGAATGCTGGCGCCCAAGGGGATCCGGCCCCTCTTCTCAACAAGACATTCAGCGCATTTAAGGGCGTGTACACGCGCGCGTCGCGCACCGCGATTCCCGATGATTATTTCTACGACTTAGTGAACATGATTCCGATCGGGAATCAGAACCTGCATGTCGTGCACAACCTGTCCTCGGCGCTAGTTGACTACACTACGGACACAATTTATTGGTCGCAGGGAGTCAACCTCAACGGGGTCGAATATCTGGTGAACTTCGCCAGCAACGGCAAGGTTTTCTTCTACAACATCAACGCGCACACATCGGCACAGGTAAATGTCGGCAATTTGCTTTCTGGTGCCGGCTCGCAGTGCGACCAGTGGCAGAACACAGCGATTCTCTTCATTGATTCAACGGGGTATTACTCTTATGACGGAGCGACATTTACCAAAATCACCGGTGCCGGAGTCCCTACTGCCGGACAGTCTATTGCGGTCTATGCGCAATATGTCTGGATCGTCAACAACCGGCAGCTCTACGTCACAGGGAACGGCGGCGGGATCGGCTACGTCGCGGCCAACTTTACGGCTGCCAACGGGGCGCAAGTCGTCACGCTTGTGGACCCACAAATCCGGTCAACGGTTTCGCGGCTGAAGGCCCAGAACGGCTATCTCTACCTGATTGCGCAGTCGTCGATCAATGCGATATCGGACGTGTACGTGCCGAGTGGCGCATCTCCTCCGACACCACTGTTCTCCAATCAGAACATCCAAGCACTGATAGGCACGGACCAGCCGGCGTCGATTTTCGCTTACGACCGCTATCTGATGTTCGCCAGCAAATACGGCGGCCATACGCTATTCGGCGTGTCGGCGCCCAAGGTGTCGGGCGACATCGATGGGACGTGGCAGTACGTTGACTTCACGCAGCAGATATCCGGCGGGCAGGTAGTCGTTGAAAGCATTCTGTGTGGCGCGTTTCTGCTTAAGCAGACCGGCGATCCGACATTTGGGAACCGCAACATAATCGCCCTGTGGTTCCAGCAGTCAGACACTGCGCCTCAGACCGGTGTCACTGAGAACACCGACATTTGGTGGTTCTGCAATTTCGGAGCGGTGACGTTCATCGTGACTGGAATGGTAGCCAATGAGCCGGCGCTATTTGGCTTCATAGGAAATAAGCTGTACCAGTTCTTTGTCGACGAGAACAATCTCCCGGCGTCCTCGGCTACTACGAAGCTGTGGCCGATGGAAGATGAACTGGCGCGCAAAGAAGCGATCACGGCCGGCGTGGAATTCTACGCATTCAACACCGGTACTAATGTTGCACTGTCTTTAGATACTGAATTTACCAGTATACCGCTGACGTTAAATCAGAATCTGGCAACTGGAAACTGGATCAACCAATTCGGTGTGCAGGGCCTCTGGATCAACAACGCACTGCAGACGGGCGGCTGGGTAGCTCCCGGCCTGTTCCTGCTGGTGACAGACGCTCAGGGTGGTTTTGGGAGACATGTCGGCCTGACACTTACGTTCACCGGTTTTCACGCTGAGACGCATCTTTTGGCACTCGATTACAAGATACGGGACCGTTGGCTATGAGCAAACCGCTACCTTCACAGAACGCTTTTGCTGGGCTGGCGCCACCGTGGTCGTTGGCGAACCTCGATAGCAATTTCACGAACGTATGGAATGCGATCGATGATATCGGCACCTATAGCCTGTATGTCATCGATACCGGTGTCGTCAACGCTCTGCAGGTGACGATCAGTGCGCCGCTGACTGTCTCTTTGGTGGATGGGTTAACGCTAGATATCAAGGTAGCGAACACCATCACCTCCGGTACTCCGACGCTGCAGGTGAATGCGTTAGGCGCAAAGACTATTACCAACGGTGACGGGACAGGATTACAACCTAATCAGTTGGTTGTCGGGGGGATATACCGCCTCATTTACAGTGCCAGTGCAAATGCGTGGGTGCTCGTCGGCTATTCGCTCGGTAGCTTCAATCAAGTGCGAACGAAATTGGCAAGCACGTCACGCGCAAATACTGTGGTGTTGGCTAACGATCCGGATTTGCAGGTGAACCTGACAGCCACAGGGATTTATACCTATGAGGTATACCTTTCCTGCAACACTCCGGGGGCCACTGGGGGAACACCGGGGATACTGTTTACGTTAGCGTACAGCGGCACTCTCGATCCGGCGGCGGCGAATTACACTCTATTCTCAGGCGTAACACAGAATTCTGTGGCGCCATCCATAGTCGCGTTTGGCTCGGCAGCCTCTGAACCTCTAGTTGGTGGCAGTGTTGTCTCAAATACTCTTATATTCAAGGGGGGCATTAAAACATCAACGGCAGGACTTTTTTCCCTGCAGTGGGCGCAGAATCTAACCAGTGCCAACGCGACGATCGTGCAGGCTGGTAGTTATATGGTGGTTAAGCGGTTGGCATGACGATTCAAATCTATCCGCAGGCGGCGCACTCGGAGTTGTTCTACGACTTCGATGATCCGCGTGGGGAAGAGAATTTCATCATGTGGCATCACATGAGGCACAGGACATATGACCTCATCTTATCGAAAGCCGGGACGACGCTCCCGCCGCTGGATCTTACGGGGGCGATTGATTCTGATTGGCTGCTACGCCATGCCAATCGCCATACGACGCTCCGAAAAATCGCCGGTACGGTAGTGCTCAACGGAACGGTAGGACTCAAGACGGTCAGCTGGGAAAACCAATCTCAGCGCATCGATTGGTTGAGAATTCACGCGATCGATCATCAGAACATCGATGCGTATTTCGGGCTGACATGAACATCAACACCGGAAATCAGAATCCATTACTGGGGAGTGCTACAGATGTTCTGGGCATCTATGGTGGCTCGCGTCAAGGCGGGGTTGCAGGAGACGTACGCGCTGGTGCGTCGGCGGCTTCTCTCGGTTCGCGACTGGGTGCACTCCCGAAAGAAGTCGGGTACGGGGCAGGAATAGCGACGGACGTCCTCGGCATCTACTCTGGAGTAAAGCAGGGTGGGGCCATGGGCGACCTCACAGCCGGCGTGAATGCCGCCAAGCTGGGGGCAGACACGGGACTGCTGCCTTCTGAAGTGGGGGGGATCGCAGGGGATATAGCCGCCCCGCTGGCGCTCTACAATTTCGCCAAGGGATGGAAGTCTGGTGCGACCGGGAGTGATGTACTCCTCGGAGCGCAGGCTGGCGGGGCGATAGGCTCGATTATCCCCGGCGTGGGGACGCTCATCGGCATGGGCGTTGGTGCCGCCGTCGGTGCGGCTAGCTCGCTATTTGGTCCCGGCAAGCAGGATCCTGAAACGATCGGCTGGGATCAGTACGCCGCAGCCTACAAGCAGCACGGCGCGGCGGGCGTAACGGGCGCCTCTCCGTCGACGAATTACCAGATGCTCGCCGGCATCTTCGATGCGCGCGGGTCGAATATCCCGTTCTATGGCAAGTACGGCCGCATGGGCGAAAACCAGTTCATGCAGGGCATGACGCAGACGATCAATCAAGCGCTCGCGCGCGGGCAAATATCTCCCACGGATTCACCTCAAGCGATCTATTCAAAAGCCGTAGAACCGTGGATCAATGCCATGAGCCCCGGCGGTTGGAAAGACACCAGCACTATTCAAGGTGCGCCGGAGAAACAAGCGATTGGGAACCTGCTGACTCAAATGATCGGTGAATATCAGTCGGGTCAGCAGGGGCAATGGACCGGGGTGTCCGGTCAGGCTCCGCAAGTGCAAGGCTTTGGGTCATTGGGAAATACCGCAGGCAGTGCGCAGGGCCGCACAGCTAGAGTACAGTCTACCGTCGGGAGTAACTCCGCCATGGCAGCAGGCCAGCCTTTAAAAATCGGTCCCAACTATCAGACGAATGACCCGACATCGGCTGCACTCATGGGTGCCGGAGCCTTGGGCGCTTCTGCGATACCGGGAATGATGCAAAACCCGTCCGTCCCGCAGCCGCCACAAGCTGGGACTAGTACGCAGGACTCCCCAGACGGAACCGCCGCCTCTCCCGGCAGTCTGGGGTCCAATCTCTTCGGAGCGCCGAACGCTAATGATCCCTTGTCCGGTCTGGGGACGTATGGGGTTTTGACCGGACTCGGTCTGTTTGGCGCCAATCAGGCGACGAAATCTAATCAGGCAGCGGTTTCCCCGCTCTATTCTCTGGGTCAACCAGCCGTTTCTGCGGGCAATACCCTTTTGAATCGGGGACTCACGGGGCAGTTGACTCCGCTACAACAACAGAATCTCACGACGACTCAGCAAGCTGGACAATCGCTGATTCAGGGCTCGACGCAGGTGGGTCAAATCGCCGGTCAGGACTTCACGCAGTACCAGAGCGGCACCCTAAAGCCGGGGGATCAGGCGCAGCTCGATGCACAGGTCGCAGCTGCTAAGGCGCAAGTGGTGCAAACGCTCGGACCAAATGCGGATTCGACGACCGCAGCGACCTATTTCGCGCAGATTGACCAGCAAGCACTAATGACCAAACAGCAAATGCTGAATAGTTATTTCGCTACCGGGAATCAGGCATACGACTCATGGCTGACGGGCACGCAGGCGGGCCAGCAGACGATCATTCAGGGTCAGCAGTACGCTATTCAGCAGGTCGACCAGAATTTCCAGAATGCGTTCTCGGCCTTTGCTGTCGGCGGCGCGCCAATCATGCAGGCAGTGGCCGACACGCTACAGTCAAATTCTCAAGTTGCGGGCGCCCTAAGCAATTACTCGGCGAACCTTGCCAAGGCTTATGCCTTGCAGAAGGCAGGTGCGGCGGCCGGGGCAGCGGGAGCGGCCGGGGCTGGCGCATCGCTACCAGCATCGAGCTATGTCGGCGGTAGCGCGGCCGATCAAACGAGCATGGCGACAGACATCAATGCGGCTGGAACTGCCGCGACGTCGCAAACTAGCTCTGATGTCATGAGCCAGATCAACACCAGTTTCGCTAATGCTCCCTACGGGGACCAGACGACCGGGTACGCCTCGTACACCGGTTACGGGATGTGAATATGGCTGACACCTTCCAGCCGGATCCAACGGACCCTTTGTGGAGTCTGGGCGGGGACGTACTGCAGGGCATTCCCGGCGCCGTCACGGGACCGTCCACTCCTTCCGTCCCTCAAGCTAAGGCCACTCCTGCAAAGCCTTCCGCGCCATCCACTCCCAGCGATGAAGCGCGCTATGACAAGCAAATGGCTGAGTACAGGAAGGAAGTCGCAACGGAGGGAGAACGTGAACGCGCCGCTGCGCAGGATATAGTCTCCGAGACGCGCCGATCGGGTGAGCAGCAGGTTTCTCTAGCGCGGGAATTTCAAGCCTCACAGCAACCGTTCACGGAGCCGCCGCCGCATTCTCAAATCAACGAAATCATGTCCGGCGCTCCATGGATGTTCGCGCTGATGGCGATCGGCGGCAAGGTATCCGGCGCCGGGGGCCTCGCTATGATGGAGGGGCTCAACGGGATGTCATCGGGTCTGATCGCTGGCGATGAAGCGGCACTCAATCGCGCATATGAGAAATACAACGCGAATTATGAGCGGTGGAAAGCTAACAGCGATCAGCAATACAAAGTTTATCAGGTGCTCTCGACTGCCTATGCGGGTCAATCTGATGCGAATCTGCGTGCGTTGACGAGTGCTTTGCAGGTCACAAACGACACCTCGCAAAACCTCCTCAAGCTGGATGATCCGGCGACGTATTGGACGATGAAGACGAAGATCGAGGAGGCGCACGCGCGCACGACGGAAGCCATTGCACAGCGGGATTTGGTACGCGCAAAGATCAAGCAGCTCGACCAATTCGGCAAGCCGCCGAGTAACTACCGCTGGAAGATGACACCGGATGGTGAGTTAGCGACTGATGAGACAGGGCGGCCGGTCGCCGAACCGATCCCCGGCGGCCCGAAAGATCCTAAGAGCGCCAGTGGCAGCGGCATGGGCTCGCGCGCCGAACAGCAGTTCGACCGTATCGTGCAGGGCGCCGCGCAGGCTACACAGGAAGTGCAGAACATAATGAACTTGCCGATTACTGTGCAATCAGGTTGGCTGGGCAGGCCGGAAAAGGGCAGTATTTTGGACGCGAGTAAGTCTGGTCTGGTCAATGCGATGACGTCGCAAGAGGTACAGGACTACCAGACGATGGTCACTGGTATTCAGCGCAATCTCGCGGCGATCGAAGCGGCGGGACTGGCGCCCAGTGGTTCACTGACTCACATGATGGATGCAGTGGTCATTCAGCCGGGACAGTCGAATCTGACAAAGCTGCGCAAGATGGCGCAAATCAGGCAGATCGTCGAGAAAGGGACTGAACTCTATCTCTCTAGTCCCAAAGTTTCAGAACCACAAAAAGACTATATCCGGCAGATTGTGTCTCAGATGCGTAAGGCAGTGCCATACACTCAGGATGACGTGACGAAATTAGAATTCGGTAACAATCCCAAAACGACCATAAGAGATGTGATGCAGCAGTCTGGGTTGGCCGGTGCGGCCGAAACCCCGCCAGCTGGCAACGCGCTGCTGTTTCAACAGGCTGATGCAATAACGTCAGGACAGCAGTGATGGCTACCGCAGCAGAATATGCCCAGTGGATCACGAAGAACGCCGACAAGCGCGGTAGTTCCCAATTCGAAACTGTTGCTAAGGCGTATCAGGCGAAGCGCAAAGAGGAAGAGACTCAGGGTCTGCAGGGAATGCAACGCCCACCAGTCCAACCATCGGCACAGCAGCCTGATTCCCGTAACCCGACGATCACGGGGAACGAGGGAGACGTGTTCACGGAAGGCGGAGCGCAGGCGGCGGCGACCGGAAAAATGGATCCGGGGACTAGCTCAGTGGTGCGTCCGCTGGCAAAGGGTATTTTCGGGGCCATTTCCTTCATACCAGACATCGCTACGGACATCGGCAACGCCATACCGGGGTTAGGCCCGCTGGTTGAGCGCCCGTCGGATCACTGGAATAGTATCGTCGACAAATACACTTCCGCCCCCAGTGCAGGGATGGGGAAGTTTGCGGAGGGATTCAACGAAATACTGGCTAGCGGGGGTGTCGCAGGACTCGATCGCAAGCTGCTGGGGATCGCTGAAAAGGAAGGGGGCCGGGTCTATAGCAAGATCACCTCTCAGGCCGCTCAGGACGCGCACACGGCCGGCTACAAGCTGTCTCCTGCCTACATCGGCGGGAAGCTGGCAAAGGACATTCAGACCATGGCCGGCGGCCCCAAGGTGCACATGACCAATTCGTCGTTCAACGAGGAGGTCAGTGACCGGCTCGCCAAGGCGGAATTGGGCCTTACGCCGGAGACGGATTTGGATGAAATCACCTTCAAGCGACTGAAACAGGAAGCCTATGAGCCATATGCGGTCTTCGACACGATCGGGGACGTGACTACTAGCCGGAATTACCGCGACAAGATCGATGCGGCTGGCGGACGTTTCGCCAACCGGGGGAAGAGTTTCGGAGGCTCACGCTTCGAATCGATCGAAAAGGAAAAGGCCAACTATAAAACCATGTGGTTCAATGCCGGCGAGGCGAAAGATGAAGTGCGCGAACTACGGCGCCTGTCGAGAATGAATCTACGGAACTACAATCCAGAAGCGAATGCGCTGGGACAGACTCAGCGAGAGATTTCCGACGCTATCGATGAGGAATTGCAGCGCGTCGCGCACTTGACACTGAAGGATCCGCACGCGATCGACCGGTTACGCGCGGCTCGCGTGGCACTATCGAAAATCTCGTTTGTCGAGGATTCCATGGGACCGGGCGGGCATGTGCGTGCGTCCGATTATGCTCTGGGAATTGAGAGGAAAATGCCCCTCTCGGGGGGCCTGAAGACGATCGGCATGACCGCGCGCAACTTCAAAAAGGACGTCCAGAGCGTCAGCACCACAGGCGAAACCGGCGAATTCAGCGCTATCGATTACCTACTGGGCGGCTCGGGCATGGTTTCTGGGCATCCCAAGATCACTGGCCTGATTCTGGCGCGCCCAGTCAGCCGCTGGGCATTGGGCACTGAAACGGTGCAACGTAAGATGTTGAAGAACATGCGCGGGGGGAAACGAAGCACTGCGCGCGAGCTGGCCCGTGGAATAGGCAGTGGTGCCGCGATTATGGGGTACGAAGACTTTGGAGCACCGGATGACGGAGAAGACTGAGGGGCTTGACCAGACGATCGCGTTGCTCAACGGGATGCTGGAGACAGCGGCGACCGTGAAAGAAAAGTTACAGATTGCAGACAGATTACTGAGAGCTTACAGTCTTTTGTACAAGCACAGTGACGAAGGAAAAGGCGGGAAATTCGCAAGCCTCGACCCAGCTAAAATTTGAATTCAGTAAGGGCACGGTAATGGCAACTGACGCAGCGAGCATTCTGAGCATCGCTCTACAGGTACTGTCGACGAAGATTCTGGTACTGGTGACGCTTGGGATCAATGCAGGATTGTTCTTTTGGTCGATGTGGTATCACAGTTGGATATCTCTAGCGGTTGCCGCTTCATTTTCAGTGCTGGTATTCCTGCCAGTGCTGTACAGGAGTGAACGCCATGGCCCCAAGGATCACGAAACGTCGTAGCTCGATCACAAACGAGCGTCCAGCGACCCCCACGTCACCGGGGATCATGGACAATTTCATGAACTTCCGGTTCAACCATCGGACGCAGCGCAATATCCGGCCGGATGTACTCGGCCGGGGTAGCGATAGCGGGGTTAACTGGGGGCCCACGAATGCCAGTGGGAAGCCGGATGTATCGCGCAACGCGAGCACCGGGGACAACTTCAACGGTACGGACTTCGATGACCCCGGCAGCATAGAAGTCAATAAGGGGTGAACCATGGCTGGCGTAATGTCATTTGCCCCGCAGTCGAACACGATTCAGCTGCAAACCAACGGCGTCGCCAGTACAGCAAACTCGACGCAGATCAGCCTCGCCAATCTGGGCCTCACGGTCACATTTCCACCTCAAATCTGGATCGTGAATGCCGGCGGCACGAACATTTTCGTGTCGTTCACGACTGCCACGACGACGATCGCACTGCCATCGGCGGGGGCTGGAAACGGTAAACTGGGCTGGTTGCTGGTCCCCAATGTCGTGCAGACGTTCACGCTGCCTACGGGCCAGACACTCTGGGTCAATGACATCTCGACGGGCACGTCAATTCCGTACTACTTCATGCTGGGAGAAGGCATGTGAGTGTAAGAGGTGGCGGAGGTGGTGGCGTCATTGCCGGCACCGGGACTGCGCAAGGCGTCGTCTCGTTTGCGAACTCCAATGGCGTGACTTTCGGCGTATCGGGCGGAACTCTTACCGCTACTGTCAATCCCGGCCCAGCTGCTGGGATCGGCGGCGTTATCGCCGGCACACAGACGCTCACCTCTCAGAGCGTCAGCTTCGTTAACAGCAACAACATCAGTTTCGGTCTTTCGAATTCATCGAACCTCACCGCCAGCTTCCAGCCGGGAGTATCGGCGCTATCGGCCGGCACGCAGAATGCCACTAGCGGACAGGTGGTATTCAGCAATTCAAATAACATGTCGTTTGGGCTGTCGAACAGTTCGATAGTCACAGCTTCATTCAGTGACACCGCTAATATCGGTACGAATACGACGTTCGCTGGCACCAACGTCAGCGGATCGATCACGATCAATACCGCTGGCCTGAATCTGGCTCTGAGTGCTGCAGCTGGAGGTGGTGGCGGCGGCACGCTCTCTGCGTTCTTGCTGGGTAACACTCTTACCGGTAACAGCACCAGTTCGTCGATCAATGAGGTGAGCTACTCGGTACGCGGGCTAAATGCGGCATACGTGGGACTCTCCGCTGGCACCTTGCAGGTAGGCGTGCCGAATTACTTCGCGGGCGTATCGAATATCGGTAACACGTCCGGTAACACCGGAATCCAGTCTCTTCAGATGGTGTTAGCTGGCGGAGCCAACATCACTCTCTCTGTCTCGACTCAAACCGCGAATAATGGTCTATACGGTACCTGCACCGTACAGACGATCACCATCAGCGGCGGCGCCGGTGGAGGCGCCAACACTCTGACGGTCTACGGGACTGGAAACACCACTCAATCGACCTCTGGAACTATGCCGCTCTCATCCCTTGTGGTGAGCGGAGATGGCATCGTTTCAGCCGGCATGACCGGTAACACACTGGTCATCTCCGCGCCACAATCGGCCGCGTTCACATCCTTTTCAGGGGGCGTTTCGACCGGCGGTAACACTTCTGGAAACACAGGCGTAGTCACGGGCCAGCTGGTTCTGGCCGGCGGTAACAACGTAACGCTCTCCGGCTCGACCAATGCCGGGTCCATGACTGTCACCATTTCGGCCGGCGCCGGTGGCGCTGCCAATTCGATGACTGGTTACTGGTTGGGTAATTCCCTTACCCCGTTCACCTCCAGCGGCACGCTCGCCCTGTCCAGCGTTGTCGTTCAGGGCTCCAGCGCGACCAACAACAATAACGCTCTCTATGGAGGTATCAGCAACGGGTCATTACAGCTCGGAGTGCCGCCCCTCTTCATTGGGGTTTCTAACATAGGAAACACTTCCGGAAACACCGGCCTGCAATCGGGTCAAGCGGTTTTTGCTGGAGGCAATAACATCACGTTGTCGGTGTCTACCCAGACAGCTGCCAACGGCATATTCGGCACGCAAACATATCAGACGATCACGATCAGCGCGGGTGCCGGCGGCGGCGCTGGGACTAACACCTACTTCGCTACCGGCAATACGGTCTCATCGTCCAGCGGCACAATCGCCCAGTCTTCGATGATAGTGAATGCTCTTGGTGGAGTGAGCGCTGGCATATCGAATGGCTCACTTCTGATATCTGCCCCCGCAACGTCGTCCATTTCCGGGGCTTCTGGCATCACGGTCCAAACGAATGCCTCGACGATATCGGTGGGCCTCGCGCCGGCTAGCGTGTTCGCGGTGGGGAACACTACTCAGACGTCGAGCAATTCCGTAAATCTGTCGTCGTTCTCAATCAGCGGAGCCGGCCAAGTGTCGGTTGGGCTGTCCAACGGTTCGATCGTGATATCGGCTTTGCCGCCGCAGTTGTCCATGTTCCAAGCGCTGGCTATGGATAACGTATTCACGTTAACAACCAGCAACCAGAGTTCCAACGGCGTCATCGGCGTCGCACCGATTTCGAATCCATATCCATTCACGGCGACGCGCGCCGACATGTTCGTGACAGTGTCTGTTTCCAGCAGCAGCAATTCTTCTTGTTCAGCGAACTTCTCGTTCTACGTCGGCCTGTACACGCGCAACGCCTCGACGCTCTCGCTTGCGACGTCCGGCTCGCAGTCTTATGCGATGCAGAATACTTCCAATAACTCTTTCGGTTCGCTCACCGGCGCCCGTCGTATCTCTGTGCCGATCAATGTCAACTACACTGGCGGAGATGTCTGGTACGCGGTCATGTCGAACACGACGTTTACTAATGCGAACTGGATAACGTTGTGCGGAATGGGCGCGCAGTTTGGTAGCAATTACGGCTTGCTCGGAGCCGCGACGACTACCACTGTCCAAATGCTGCCGGGAATGGGATCGTGGTCGACGACTTCGGCTGCGTTGCCGGGATCCATGGCGTTTTCGCATTTGACTGGCCTCAGTCCCAGCTTTACCGTCAGCCTGCTGAATTTCCATAACTTCACGGCTTAAGCCATGACCGTATTGGTTGATAGTCTCGGCCGCGTCATCGAGACTGGAGGGACAGCGTTTGTTCCCGGCGGCGGCGCGACGATGGCGGATCCTGCAGCCGTGTGGCCGGGGCAAATAGGGCTCACGACTTACTCGTTTGGTTGGGATGGAACTACGTCTTCGGCTACCGCGACCGGAACGATGTCAGGTGGGAGCACGAGCGCGACACTAACTGCTCCGTTCAGTGGACTTACCGATACAAATTACGTTTTGGAATTTACCAACGGAAATATTTTAGAACGACACACCGGAGGAAATCTCACCAACGGCAGCACAGCGATCAGTTGGAGTGGCGGGCTTGGATTCGTTGCGATCAGCTCGATCAAGGTCATCTGGAATCACATCAACATTTATCGCAATGGCAGCTTACTTCGCTCCAATCAGGTACAGGATCCTTTCGGGAATACCATGGGCGGCTACATGGATGGTTGCCCACCTAGCACAGCGCTGACTCCAAACACGACGTACACCTATGTAGTCAAGTCTTTCAATCCGGCGACCAGCGCTGAGAGCCCCGGTATCACGATAGGACCGATTACTACGCTGGCGACCGGCGCTGCTGCCCTGCCTACGGCGCCGACGAATCCTGACAGCTGGATAGTACCGCCATCTCTGCCGACAGGTGGCACGACGTGGACGTGCACGGTACTCACACCGGGAGATACTGCCGGCACGGGACCGGGAGGATCGGTCAATTGCTCGCTGCAACATGCTATCAATGGTTATGCCCCCGGCGACGTTATAGTTCTGACGGCCGGCGCAACGTATGACACTGGTGCTAGCGCTGGGTATTTTTGGCCTCAAGTCTCCAACCCCAGCAATAAGTGGACATACATTGTTTCCAGTCAGGCAAAGGAGTACATCGGCGCGGGCGGAACTCTGCCAGCGTATAGCTACAACACCAACCTCGGCGCAGGGATTTCCAATCTCAGCAGTGGTGCGGGAGGGAATTGGGTACACAACACCGACACGGGATCGATGGCACAGATTCAATGCTCTGTAGTAAATGGCGTATCACTGACTCTCAACCAAGGCGCGAATTATCTTAGATTCATAGGTATCTGGTTCCGTCCACCTCTGACGAATGGAACCATGACACTGGCTGTGACTGCTATCCCAAGCACCGGCGCCACTAGCGCGACACTGACGGCGGGATTCCCCGGCGTTACCAACACATCGGGTTTCTGGCTCATCTTTTTCCCCAGTGGGGAGACGCGCTCGGTCAACATGACGAACGGCAGCACGGCAGTTAACTGGAGCCCGGGGCTCGGCTACACGCAGTCATCCGCGAATCTGCAATTCATGTTCACTGGCTGGGCTAACCAGTATTGTGTGCAGATGCCGTTCCCCACGATCGGCTCGCCGAGTCCGACGCCGGCTAATAACATTGCCTTCGATCGCTGCATGACCGGCTGTGATCCAACGCAGATTTTCGCGTCGAGCGGTTACAGCTTCAGTCGCTACGGGTTTCACGTCAATTGCAATAACCTGCTCATTCATCAGTGCTACTGTCAGGGTCATAGCGATACATGGGACGGGCTCAGCTCCCAAGCGGCCACGTTCACGGCGGGACCGGGAATCGGGGCTGGCGGCGCCACGCTGACGACTAACTGGGGAACGAATCCCAACGGGCAGAATCAGGGGTCAGGAACTTTCCGTTTCGTGTTCAGCAGTGGTGAGGTGCGCGATACGGTATGCACCTCCGGCAATGCCAGCGTCACGTGGAGTCCAAACCTTACGATCGCAGCAACCACAGCCGCCAATTTTATTCTTCCGCAGCTGACTGGATATCCGGTCAACGAATCACACGCGATCTTTGGGCATGGCGGTCAGAACGTTTGCGTGCAGAACAGTTACCTGTCAGCGGTGACTGAATGCTGGTTCACGGGCGGCGTCGAGATAGATCCTCTGAATCCACCGCGCGACTGGACGTGCCGTTACAACTGGCTTGGCAAGGATTCGACATGGTTCACGAATTCCAGCGGCGCAGATTTCAAGAACATCATGGAGCACAAAGCGATCAACCGTATTGAGGTATACGGTTCAGTGTTCTCCTACTGCGCCATGGCGTTCGTGCAGTCGCAGCGCGGTCGATGCTTCGTGTTCTGGGCCAATGACCAGATGGGTAATAATGGTTGGGTTCAGGGAACGGACGTGAACGTCCATGACAACCTGATTCTCCACACCGGGGGCATGGCGTATCCCTCTGGTCCCACCGGAGGTGTCACGGCACAGAATGGGGGTGTCTACTGGACCCAGTGTGCCCGAATGCGGTTCGTGAACAACCTGTGCTATCTCGACGTGCCAGACCTGTCAGCGATCGGTAATACCAGCACGCAGCCGTTCTGCACTCACCTCGCATTCAATGTCCCAGATCAAATCTGGGATCACAACACCTACATCGTTAACAGTTCCAATGCGTTCTGGTCACAAGCGCAGAATTACGGCGTATACGGTTACTTCAACAACGGGATCAGCGTATTCAACTATGCGTCTGATGGGTTTACTCCCAACGGCCGACAGATTTACTCGGATCGCATAACGATCACTAACAATGTCTTCGACGCTGGCAACGCTTTCACGGGTGGCGGCTTAGGCCACGGCGCGTCTACGTTCAGCACGCTATTCCCGAATACCCCAACATCGGGTTTAGTAGATTACAACCTGTACACCGGCAGCAGCCCAGACGCAACTAGCTATTCTACGAACGATAAACCTAACGTCGTGTACGCCAGCTGTGGCTTTGCGAATTTCGTCAACAACACCACATTTCCCGCGAATCCGCATGACTGGGTCATCACGAGCGGCACATATGCCACTGCGGCAAGCGATGGCGGGCCGATCGGATTCCGTGGCTATTACTTCGTCTCAACGACTTCCCCGCTACCGAACGCAACGCATAGCGTGGCATACTCGACGACTCTGGCGACGACCGGCGCGACCGGCGCGCAGACGTGGACAATGACATCGTGCACGCCGAATACCGGTAACTGGCTGTCAGTGACTAATTCAGCCACCGGTGCTATTGGCGGGACACCGGGAGCGGGCATCGCTGGAGAAATAGAGATTGCGACGTTCTCTGTCACCGACAGTGCGACGCCTCCGCGCACGATCACGAAAACCCTGTTTCTTTACGTGGTGTAACTATGCCAGCACCAGCGGTCGTACAAGCCTGCGGGGCCTCGGGTAACTCGGGAGCAAGCTTGCCGCTTACGGCTGCTTTCCCGTCCAATGTGACTCCCGGTAATTTGATCGTAGTTTATTTCGGTGGGGCAGCGAATCGCACGTTCACCATCTCAGACGGCACCAATAATTACGAACAGGATATATATCAGGGGCCACGTGAAGCGATTGGTATTGCCGCGTGTCCATTCATTTTCCTTGGGCAGGGCGGCTCTCAGGCCGTCACCATGTCGATCACGCAATCTGGTGCAAACACGGCTGCAGCGTTCATCGCTGAAGAGTGGACTGGTCTTGGCTACGCGGCTCAGGTGCCTCCCGGTACCGCAACGGCAGCAGCCACGAATAGCGGTGCCAGTAGCGTCACTACAGGGACCGGAGGGACGACTACCACTATCCCATTCGCAGGCATGCTCGCGCTCTCTTGCTTAGCGACAGCCGGGGATCCCGGCACCACTACGACGATGTCTGTGGCGAGCCCATTCACGGCGTCGACAAGCAGTCCGCAACGTAACGCCACGATCGGTATAGCCGCAGGCTGGTGGATAACGACATCGAATGCCGCTGTGACGGCGACTTTTAACTGGACTAACGCTTTACAATACGGCGGAGCGACTGCTATTTATTTCCCCACGTGGAGCGCCGGTGTAGGCTGGACGACCTAATGGCTAAAGCACAAGTAGTGAGTACGGATTTCAGGGGACGGCACAATTCAGACCTCGGTAAATCGATCGCGCGCGTCAAACAGGGCGGCAGCTGGAAGAAACAGCGCACGATCGTAGTGCTGCCATCGGCAGACCTCATCCCGGCGAAGGTCGCTCTTTCCCACTGGTCACTGGTATTCCCGCCTAATCAGGCCGTGTACCGGCACCTCGCGCTGGGGCAAGAGGTAGGCGACGCCTACAGTCAGGCAATCTCTGACTTCATGATTCACGGCGATTTGAAGGACTGGGAATGGTTGCTCACGATCGAGCACGACAACATGCCGCCGGCCGATGGGGTCATTAAGTTGATCGAAGATATGGAGGCGCATCCCGAATACGCGGCGATCGGTGGCCTGTACTGGTGTAAGGGCGAAGGCGGATGCGCGCATATCTGGGGCGATCCGCGCGACGTACAGATTAACTACCGCCCACAGGTGCCGATACCTGACACGATTCAGGAGTGCTGCGGGCTCTCGATGGGATTCACGCTCTGGCGGCTAAAGACTTTCAAAGACGACCGATTGAAAAAGCCGTGGTTCAGGACGATCGCCGGCAAGGAGGGCGTCGGCACTCAGGACTTGCAGTTCTGGACGGACGCGAGGAAATACGGATATCGCTGCGCCGTCGATACGCGGGTACTGGTAGGGCACTATGACTACGACGGAAAATTCGGAGCGGCCGATACCGTCTGGTGAGTTAGTCGGCCCGTTCGAACCACACGAAATCCTAGTGATTCACGTCGTGAAGTCAGTTATATGGGCACGTCGCGGCGATCAGCAGCAAATGAAACAGATCAGTTGGCCTGAATTGCGCGACCTATTGGCAAGGTGGTTGACATGAGTGCAGCACCGGAAATCGTATTGAAGCATCGGCTGGACTTCGGCTGTGGTCCCAATACCGCGCAGGGGTACGAAGGGGTCGATATTTACCCGTTCGATGGCAAGGTGAAGCACGTCATGGACGTGCGTACTACCCCGTGGCCTTGGGCCGATTGCTCGGTCGAAGAGGCGCATTCCAGTCACTTCATCGAGCATCTCGATGCCGGCGAGCGCATCGTGTTTTTCAATGAACTCTATCGCGTGCTCGACTGGGGCGCGCAGTTCCACATGATATGCCCCTACTGGGCTCACGACCGCGCACTGGGAGACCCTACCCACAAATGGCCCCCGATCAGCGGCTGGTTTACGTTGTATCTGAACAAGGCATGGAGGGAGGCGAATGCTCCTCACGCTGATTTGGCGAAAACGAATGGTGCGTTTGGATACAGCTGCGATTTCGACTGTCCGACGACAGCGTTCGCGTGGGACGGTTGGCTGTCAACGAAGCATGATGAAGTCAAGACGTTCGCCATGCAGCGATATGTGAACTCGATGAATGACATTATTTTCCATCTCACCAAGCAGCTGCGCAAATGAGTTGGGAAGACGAAGGACAGGGTCCAATCTGGGTGCCGGTACTGCATACAGCAGAAAATCTCTGGGGGATCCCGCCGGATCTTCTGGCGCGCATCGCGTATCAGGAAAGTCACTTTCGGGAGGACATCATTCGGGGCACGTACGTTTCGCCGATCGGCGCACTCGGCATGATGCAGTTACGTTCCCCGTTCTTCACCTCAGTCCGCCGGCCGATACCGTTCACTGACGAAGACGTGGGGGATCAGATCGAAGAGGCGGCGCAGTTCCTAGTGAATATGCACACAGATACAAAGGACTGGCGCCTCGCCATAGCAGCGTACAACGCAGGGCTCGGCAACGTTCGACGGTATAAGGGCATCCCACCGTTCAAAGAGACACAGACGTACGTGGCTCAAGTCACTGCGGATGTGCCCTTGCCGGAGAGTGCATGACGAAGGTCGTCGACGCTAACGGTAATGCAGCAGGATGGCTCAAGGTTCTAGGATTCGGATTTACCGCATGGTCGATCATGCTGCCGGTGGCAGTATGGTTATTCGATGGCACCGTCAACAAACAGCTGGACAAAATCGAGCGCTGGAACGATTCGAATAACCTCGCGCATACCGAAGTCTTGCGCCGGCTGGATATCCTAGAGGAGCGGCAGGGGGCAGTGCTGCAGAAGAACAAAGAGCAGGATGAGCACATGCGATCGATCGACGAGCGATTAGAGCGACTCGAAAGGGGACGACGATGAGCCCGATCATTGACCTGCTGCTTGGGCCGGTGCTGCAGCTGGTAGAGAAATACATTCCTTCAGCGGAAGATCGGGCAAAGCTACAGGTAGAACTCTTGCAGCTGCAACAGAATCAACAGCTGAAGGAGTTAGATGCCCAGCTGCAGATCGCGACCGCGCAGAGTCAGGTCAATCTCGCAGAAGCGCAGAGTACGGAGAAATTCAAGAGCTACTGGCGCCCGTTCGTCGGCTGGATATGCGCGTCGGGCCTATTCTTTCAGTTCGTGTTCGCGCCTACCGCTACGTGGGTGTCGGCGCTATTTGGCAAGACGATCGTGTTCCCGACGCTCGACGGGAATACGCTGATGACCCTGCTATTTGGAATGCTGGGACTCGGCGCCTACCGGACGGTCGAGAAGGTCAGGGGAGTGGCCTAGGTATTTGGTTCCACAGCGCTTTGCGGGCGATGGCTTTCATGCACGCATCGACGGCTAATCCGCCGCCGGGTATCAGCATCTCCGCAATTTCCTTCAGCGCGGCGCGGAGGCGCTCGATCTCCTTCTCAGCGCAGCGCGCCTCCTCCATTGCTACTTTCTTCCATTCGATGAACAGCTCCAGCTCGTCGGCGGCTTCATGCGTCAGCGCGATATTCATCGTGCGCAGCCGCTGGATGAGATCACTCATTTCTCCCCCTTGAACGCTTCGCGGGCGATGTCGTAAGACCTCTCGTCGGTGCCTTCCTTACGCATGATCAGCTCCAGCGCCGCGCGGAGGCGGTGATAGTCTTGGATCAATTCTTCGTGATCCTCTACGCGGTGATCGAAAGCGTTCTGCAATCCATCCCGCTCCCGCGTCAGGCGAGTGATGATCTCGCACTGCCGCGCATTGACAGCCGCAATGCTGCCAGCAGACGCTATCTCCCGCGTCAGGCGCTCGATCTCTCTGTCTTTATCGACAAGTACCGAGGATATGCGCTCCAGCTCGTCGGCGGCTTCATACATAACAGCTTGAACTTCCGCTTTGATGTTCTGCACATGGCACCATCCCGCCCATGTACGCAGCCGCTGGATAAGGTCAGTCATGGTGGAGTCTGAGTCGATGACTCAGGATTCTTCTTCCCCGTCAGGATCTTCATCGCTTCATCGAGCGCCCACTTAGCCCCCTCTCTGTAACCTTGGGCAAACCCTGCGCGCCAAGCGTCATTGGCTGCGTCAGCAGCGAGTTTAATCGCTTGCTCAATTAGCGGGTCCATCAGAACGGAACCTCTGTGTCGGTATAGGGGGGTGCTTCTTCTTCAGTAGCCTGCGCTGCAACGGGAGCTGGTGCCGTGGGCGAAGTGGGAGACACAACACTGTCGGCATCAACTACCCGCTGCAGCGCGGCAGACCGTCCGTTTCCAGAAGGGGCCGGTGCGCTGGCAATGGGCGCGGAGTCTATCGTAATGGCCGGCCGCTCCGGCTCGCGGAATTCTTCATCATCAGGCAGCTCGACGTTGGGCAGGCGCCGGCAGATCCGGTGCAGGCACGTCTTCTGCTCCATGCGATCGGGCCATTCGGCCCACGCGCCGACGAGGTTTCCGCCCTTGTCCTTTGACTTGGTGACCCGCTTTGGCGCCTCCAAGTCTTGCATGTTCATGGCTTCGACGTAGGTCACGCCTGTCTTCTGGATCCTCGCGCAGGCATAGGCGCCGATCCTGTCGCCTCTGGAGCCGAACGTGACCGGTTCGTGCTCGACATGCTGGCCGGTGTCATCGTTCCAGATCCGTATACGATCCCCGGCGTAGACCGACGTTGCATAGCAGGTGATGCCTATTTTCGCCAATTTGTCAATAATACCTTCGGGCATTATCAGGAACTGGCAGCGCGACGGTCCCCCACCCTTGGGGCGGAACGGCACCAGAGCCCCGTGTCGTCCGTCGGGGAGAAGGCCGTCCTTGGCCGCCTCCACGATAGAACTGTAGACCGATCCTCGGTCACACTCTAAGAAAATCTCAGGCCGATGCTTGATCGCAGCGACTACAGCCTGAGTAAACCGCTCCTGTGACACGCTTGCAGGGAGCGTCTTACGCAGCACCTCTTGCAGGTCACGATGCTGGATCGTGTTCACCAGTACAGAGATGTCTTTTTTTGGTTCAGCCATGTCAATCCTCCCGGTTTGGATTCACGACGCATTCCGAACTGCCGATGTGATGATCGGCCGCGCGCTCGCATGCATCCAATGTGTAATAGAAACACGTCATGTTGCCGAAGTTATCGACAAGGCAGAACGGCGCGTCTCCGGTGGTATAAGCAAACATCAACAGTAGTGTCTCCATGGGATGCCCTCGCTATGAAGCTAATCTAGCTTCGAATTCTCCACACCAATCCGCCGCAGCGATTTCCGGCCACAGCGTTGTCTGCATCCAGCCGACTTGTCGTGTCTGCTGATCGAGCCCCGGCATCGCGTGCACGCTGGGCGGTTTCAGCCGACAGATATTAACCGTGCGCTGCTGTACCAGATTGGTGACTTGGTCACAAAACCGACACTGCAAACACGACAGATTATTTGGCAGATTGTGTCTTGTCTTTTCCACTGCGTTTCCTAGTGATGCGACAGTTACGATAGGCGGGACGCTTGTACGCCCGTACCTCAGTCTCCGCAACCATGCCGGCTGAGACGCTGAACTCGCTGAGTAGCGCACGCTCCGCATCCCCTATGTGCGTCAGGATCTTCGCCATGAGCGTGCGTTGTGCAGTCTCAGCCTCTTTGGCGACGTGCCGCGCGGAGTCGTACTCCTCGCACAAATTCGCTAGAACCAGATCGTTCTGCGCGTCGAGCACGAGCCCCGGCTCTGCGTATTGGTGTAATTTAATGACGATATCCGCATCCTGCGGCATGGTGGGTGAAGGAAGAACACCAGCCTCAAGATCGTGCCAAAAGTCGTGAATGCGTTTCTTAATCGCCGCGCCAACCTGACGATCCCGCCGCCGTACGAAAATCTCTTGTCGGTTCCCACCGATGAGTACGCCAATAATGGCCCATTCCAATCCGGCAACTTCCAGCTGGTGCTGCACTTGGATTTCGATGTGGTCAGGCGCATCCGGCAGGGGCCAGTCTTTGAAGATGAGCCAATCAACATTTTTTATTTCCAGCAGGCCGGGGCCGTGTTCGTGAAAGAGATCGGTGAGCGCATTGCGCTCGTCGCCGGCAGCAGTGACCCAGTAGTCAAACGATGCTCCCATGCGCGGCTCGTCTTCGTGCGTGATGTAGACGTACTCCTGTCCTGCGATAGCCACTTTGAAGTCGTCTGCTATGCCCTGTGCGATGGCATCCTGTAGACGACGTCCCCAAGTCACGCGCTCGTTTTTCGACAGCTCGGCCGGCGCGAGCATGCCCTGCTTCTCGACCCCCAATTCGTAAGCAGTTAGATACGGCGACATGCCGAATAGCGCGGCCGACTCGGTGCTGCTGACGCACTTGGCGCGGGCGTCGAGCCATGCAGCTTCGGTATCGAAGGTGTGTACAGTCATTCTTTGGCGCCCTTCAGGTGCTGGTCAAATTCATCGAGCCAGTCGCTGAGCGATTCGACCATGCGCTGGTAATACTTCACCTCTTTAGGCGGAACCTGCTGCGCCATTTCGGTCGCATCGATCCGTATCGTGAAGTAATGCAACGCGCGCATGGCGTTGCCGACGCTGCCGTTGAACGCGACGGCGGAACGCTTGAAGTAGGAGGGGGCCGGCGGTACGGCTGCAGCGACGGCAGCCTCAAATTTTTCTTTGGATACGCGGCCGACAGCCATGACTTCGTTCGCTTCCCATTTCTTCAGTCCCTGATCAGTCAGCACTTTGGCCGGCGCGGTGCCATTGGACTTTTTGATTTCCTTAGCCAGTTCCGCCATGCGCCGGTAAGCATGCAGCTTGAGCAAGCGCGCCTCGCGCGCTATCCGAGTGGAGTGGTAAATTTTGGCCCATGCGGCGAGCGCAGAAGCCTTATCAGCCCAGTATTTGGCTTCGTCTATTCCCCGGCACTCAGCCAGCAGTTTGCAGGCTTCGGTGAACTCGACCGGGGTCAGCGGCTCACGACCGCCAGTGATTGCTTTAGCCTGTTCGACAGTTAAGACGGCATTGTTAGCCATGTGCGTGTCTCCTATTTGCACGCGGGCGAGCATGCGCGCTAGAATCAACTCTGTCAATAGGGAGTGTATGTGATTGAACTTCGCAACTATCAGGCCAAAGCGATCGGTGAGATTCGCAACTCATATCGTCTGGGGCATCGAGCGCCCTTACTGTGCGCTCCCTGTGGCGCAGGAAAAACCGTCATATTCGCTCATGTCGTGGCGGGCGCCCGTGCGCGCGGTACGAAGGTGCTGCTACTTGCTCATCGCATCGAACTGGTGGAGCAAATCAGTGCCGCGTTGACACGTGAGGACTGTCCACATGGTTTCATCGCTGCAGGCTACGAATTCGTTCCCGGTCACGACGTCTATGTCGGCTCGGTGTTCACAGTCGCCAAGAGATTAGATGCGTTCACACCGGATCTTACCGTTGTCGATGAGGCTCATCATTGCGTATCCCGCACTACTTGGGGCCGCGTTGTGCAGGCATATCCGCAGGCGAAGATTCTCGGTGTTACGGCGACTCCTACGCGCCTATCGGGCGAAGGACTAGATCAATTCTTCGATGACTTAATACAGGGACCAACACATGACGAACTCATCCGGCAAGGGTACCTTACCCCCGTTCGTGTCTATGCTCCGCCCACGGTCGACACTGAAGGCATGCATACCCGATACGGCGATTATATTGCCGCTGAAATCATTGACCGGTGCGACCGGCCCACTGTTACCGGAGACTGTATCGAGCATTACCGTCGATACACGGAAGGAGCCCGGTGCGTTGTTTTCGACGTATCTCGGGAGGCGGCCCACAAGAGAGCCGAAGCCTTCAGAGCCGCCGGCTTCGCAGCCGAGTGTATCGATGGAGAAACCCCGCGAGACATTCGAACCTTGGCGGTCGCCGCGTTTCGCGCCGGACGGATCCAGATACTTGTCAGTGTCGACCTCATCTCCGAGGGTTTCGACCTCGATGCGATCGAAGTGGGCATCTGTCTCCGCCCTACCAAAAGCCTTACGCTCTGGCTCCAACAAGCGGGCCGAATACTTAGGCCACTTCAAGGGAAAACGTGCGCCGTCCTATTTGACCATGCTGGCAATGTCTTCCGACACGGCTTGCCTACTGAATCAAGATCGTGGTCTTTGGCTGGCGCTGCTAAGGTGGCTCACGGCGACCTCGATCGAAGAAGCCTGCGAACGTGCCCAACGTGCTTTGCAGTCTCACCCGCAGCTGCCTTGGTCTGTCGCTCTTGCGGAGCGATCTTCCCAGTCCAGCCGAGGAAAGTTGCAGAAGTACGAGGAAGTCTTGAAGAACTTTCGGCAGACGCACTCATCCTCAAACGTAAACGCAAAGAACAAGGGTCCGCGCAAACCCTCTCGGCCCTCATAGATTTAGGTAAGCGACGTGGGATGAAAAATCCCTACATGTGGGCGCATCACGTCATGCGCGGGAGAGCAGCGAAACGGAGAATTGGATGATGCCGACAGCTGCAGCGATCAGGCAAGCGATGGCTGAACGAACCTTAGCGTACCGCGCAACCAATTTTAAACGCGATGTGCCGGTGGCTGAAAGACGCGAGATCCTCCGGCGATCACGGGAAACGAGCGCTGCACTCGATTCGTTGCAACGTGCCGCAAGGCAAGCGTTCGCAGCGGCACGTGGCTGGCGCTTGAGCGAGCGTAAACGAATGTCCGCTTACCCCGTGATAGACCATGCCGAGGTATACAACAAAAACGGACGCACAGTGGCTGTGGTCACTCATAGCTATGCTCCACGGAAAGATATTCTGGCTTACGCTGCAAGACACGGCTTAAAAACAGAATTTTTGTCGTGGAGTTGGTATTACCCAGGAAAATGCACCGCAGTCGTTTTGACCTGCGGAGGATCGGATGAAAACCAAAACTGACTTGGACCGGCTGAATGCCTTGATTGACTTCTATGAGAATCATAAAGCCGATGGCGGGCCCAGTGTGATCCCCGTGAAGTTTCGAGACGAGGCATTGAGTAAATTCGCTACTCGTGTCGCCGGTAAACCTAATCATTGGTATTACCGACAGCGAGAATTAAAAGTCATCAAATGAGGCCGGTCTACGATGAAAGAACGTGACCTGCTGCATGACGTGCGTGCGCACCTCAGTGTCGGCAATACCGTGCGCCTGTTCAGAATGAACGTCGGCTATGACGCTGAGAAGCGCATCGCGTACGGCATCCCCGGCATGTCCGATTTGATCGGCTGGCGTCGACTCCTGATTAAGCCGATCGACGTCGGCACGGAGCTGGCCGTGTTCTGCGCGATCGAGCTGAAGAGCGCTCGCGGGAAAGCCAGTCGAGAGCAGATCAATTTCATTCATACCGTCAGTGCAGCTGGCGGCTTCGCTGGTATCGCGCACACGGTCGACGACGCACGCGAAATTTTGCACCTTCCCCGTATTGACACAAAACTGACACAAGAGTAATACGCACCATGCTCTCGAAATCGATTCCCAAGGAACGTCTGCGCGAACTCATGGCACGCTATGAGCTAACCGGCTATCAGGTCGCTAAGATCCTGAAAAAGCGACCGCAAACGATCTACGCATACATGTGCGGAGCCCGTCGGTTCCGCCAACGCCAATTAGAACTAGTCCAAAAAGCGGTGGGCAATGGGCATTAAACCAATACCTTTCGATCCGATGGTGCCGCGCGGCTCGGCCAAGTGCCGATGCACGGATTGCGGCGAATATTTTAGGTCAGGGTACGGGTTTTCTTTACACCGTGTGGGCAACTGGGAGAACGGCGGCGCTAACCGGCGCTGCCTTTCAATCGATGAAATGTATTCAGCGGGCTGGGAGAAGTCTCAGACCGGTCATTGGATCAAGGAAACCATCAAAAAGCGGCGGCAGCGCGGTGGCGTTTCGCATTTCAGCCTAGATAAGCCCTAGGCCCCTGCCGATGCTCGGGGTCGCACTGCCGCCTCCCGGCGCCCGTTTCCATGGGGCACTGCCCGAATGGGGCCACCCCATACATACCGCGATTTATGCAGACGGGCCCGTTGTATGCGCATATTTGGTCAAAGCCGACGCGACGATCGGCTCGGACGAGCACCGGCACTACCTGACGTGGGTCTGGGATGCCGCCACTGGCAGGTATATTCAAGCTTCGCTGCCTGACCATCCCCGGCCGCTCTACCTCCCCCACAACTTCGACGCTCACCCGACATGGACTGTATTTGTCTTCGATAGAGAGGACATGGTCGATGCGTTCCATAAGGCATCCGGTGACGCTGAAGTTATAGCGACGACGACCCCCGGCGGGCCCAGCAAATTCGACATGGGGTCATGGGGCGCCCTGTACGAGCGCACCGTGGTCCTCTGGCCGTCCAATCACGCCGACTCGGTACAGGCCCACCATACGCTCGGCCGGGAGCTACGCGACGGTGGGGCCAAGGTGTCGCTAATTCAATTACCCCAAGATAAGCCGGCGAACTGGTCATTCCTGCATATCGTCGAAGCCGGCTGGACGTGGGAGCAAATCGAGGCATTCGTACGCGAGAACCGGCGGGATATCGCCGCCCAAGTCGTACCGATCCGGCCGGCGCGCGGAAAGAGCGGGTCAGCTGCAGCAGTAGCCCAGCCGCCAGTACAGCCGCCGACGCAAGCGCAGCCCACCCCGCAAATCCTGTCCTTCCGTGCGGCATGGCAGCGGATCCCGAATCTCACCTATGCACCGAATGGCACCCCCTATTCCAATCTGTACAACATTCAAAAGACCATCGAGGCATGGAAGGGCGATCACGGCAAAGTCTGGTACGACGCTTTCCACGACAAGGTTATGACCATGGAAGGAGCTTCCAGCGACGTCGGGCGGGAATGGCGTGATTTGGATAGCTCCAAGCTGTGTTCACTTCTGCAGGGGTCGCTGGGGTTTTCGAGCGTCCGCTCTGCCACGGTATACGAAGCCGTACAGGTAGCGGCTTCCAGCGATACGCGCCATGAGGTGCGTGATTGGCTGAACACCCTTGAGTGGGACGGTACGCCCCGACTCGTGGTCATGCTTCACCGTGGCTGGGGAACGGAAGCTTCGCCCTATACGTCTGCCGTCGGGCGCTGCTTTCTCGTGGCCGCCGTGGCGCGCGTCATGGATCCCGGTTGCCAAGTTGATTATGTGCCGGTATTCGAAGGCGTCGGACGCTCCGGTAAGACCAGCGCGCTGCGCGAGCTATTTGGCCTGCACTGGTTCGATAACCCGTCCGCGATGTTTGGCGAAAAGGACTTCCTGCAGAACATGCGCGGGAAATGGTGTCTAGAACTCGGTGAAATGGCGAATATCAAGGGACGCGCAATTGAAATCGTGAAGTCGATCGTCACGCGCCGCGAGGATCTCTATCGCGCGTCTTATGAACGCAGCGCTGCCAGTCACAAGCGGCAGTGTGTGTTCGCCGGCACGATAGATCGGCCGAGGTGGAATACCGACGATGCCGGCGGCACGCGCTGGTGGCCGATCGTCTGCGGCAAGATTGATTTGCAATGGATACGCGAGAACCGCGCACAGCTGTTTGCCGAGGCCCTGCACCGGTATCGCGCGCGAGAGGAATGGTGGAACGTCCCCATGGATGAAGCTCGCGCGCGTCAGAGCCAGTCTCAGGATCACGACGTCTATGAGGACTTGATTAGTTCGTATCTCATCAGGACCGCCGCCAAAGAGGTCACGATGAAAGAGCTACTCCGCGATGGCGTGCAGTTGGAAGACACGCGCGCGTGGGACCGGCACACTCAGGAACGGATTCATAACTCCATGCGCAAACTTGGCTGGCTCTACGACATACGCAGCAAGGGCTGGCGGAATCCAAACAAGACAGAATAAAAAAAGGCCCGCGCTAAAGGCGGGCCACGTGGCACTCAATTGGAAGCTTCGCTTATTCCTGCATCGCATGTCGCCTGAACCGGGCGACCAGCGCTCCCAGCGCTAGCGCTACTACTAGCAGGCCGAATACCGCAGGCTCCGGCACGGTCGCGTGTACCGTAGCGGTGCCAGTATCGTATGCCGTGAAGTATTCAAGGCGCCCAGTCCGGAAAAGCAGAAAATAGTTATTACCGTGCGTTGTCTCTACCGACTCACCAACCGGGAAGTCTGTCGGCAAGAGAATGCTCTCTACGGATAGAAACTCCGGCGCAGTGAGCGGCGGCGGGTAGAGCACGCTAGCCTCGGCCGAATAAATTTCCATATACATCCCGTTGCCGACGTTCTGTGCAAACCCTAGCGGCTGGCTGTAGAGACTCAGGCCCGCTAGGTCCGGTGTCTGTCCTAGACCATTGGTGGTAAACGTAAGGGAGTCGGCGGGGAATTGCTCCCCGCCAGCTGTGAATGCATCAAGTGTCAGAGTGTATTGAAATGTGTTCACTTCCGCGTCTCCCAAGCAGAGAGAAATAACAACGCAATACCAAATAACGCCATGGCTAGCGCGCTGGCTTGCGACCATGTCAACGATGCCCACCAGTTAAACACGACGCGTGTGCTCCTCGTGGCTAAGGAACTGGTCACGGTGTTCCTTCCAGACCTCCAGCGCCGCACAGCAGAAGCATGCACCGCAGCCGCAGATCCTGCCCGTGGCCGCATGCGGACTCCACAGTGCGTTGGGTCCATCTCGCGCGAGCAGTTCCCGCGCGGATTTCAACTGGTTCGCATACGTTGGGGGTTTCAGTCCTAAGTAGTTCACGATTGTGTCTCCTCTGGGTAATGCTTGGCAGTCTCCCAGTCGCGCGTTGGCCATAGCTCACGCGCAGCAAAATGCTTGTTTTGCTGATACCGGTTGAACTCGTTCTCATGCTCCCAACATGCGCGGCACAGGATTAAATTCCCACCGCTGCCTAACGGGTACACGCGGACCTCTCCCTTTGGGTCGCGGCAGTGTCCACCGTCACAGTTTGGATTGATGTCACTCATGTGTGTCTCCATAAAATGGGTCATACGATTGCATCGCTTCGTAACTCGGCCATTCCCCACCGTGGGGGATGGAGTAGTGCTCTAGCTCGGCGTACCTGCGTGCAGTCGGCCGGTCGTGACCAGCGCGTACGTACTCCTCTGCACTCAATTCGCAAGCTTCGCAGCACAGCAGACTGTCAGTGTGTGCCATGGTGTCTCCTACGCCAGTTGAGAAATTGAGACTCATGACTCCCGCGTAACGGGCGCCAGCGTTTTAACAGTCGCGCAATTAGTTTTCGCATGACGCGAAGTCTCCCAACGCGACGTGCGCGGCCAGCGTATCGATGTTAGATCCGTCGGCGCGTACACCTTCAGGTCCATCACAGCGCTCTACCAGCGCGCGCAGTGCGTCGCGTAGGCTATCCCGTTCCGCAAGCCGTTCCGTATCGACACGTTTCCAAAATGATTTACTCATGTGTGTCTCCTATCGTGTGCCGATTGCACACTGGTACGGGGCCATGCGGCCCCGTCCGCTGTGCACTCAGACCTGCGCACCCCCAACGCGCGCCACTAGCTCGTCGAAGGTCGCGCCGTCACCTCGCGGGGCGCGCGGAGACGGCTTAGGCGCCGGGATCTTCGTACCCCCGCCACTGTCCCCCGCGTCGCCACCGATCGGCCGTCCTAGCAGCAGCGCCGCCGCCGTGGCGCGTATCGCAAGCTGCTGCGGGCCCGTGTAGCTATCCATGTACCAGACCAACGCGCGCATGTCGGGCGCCGGCAGTGCGGCGAGCGAGCCCTGCACCCTGAACACGGACGCACGGACCTGTGCGGCGGCCTGTGCGGGATCCCGTGCACGCTCCTCCGCGATGCGCAGTCCTTCCCAGTAATGCGATAGCGCACAGTTGTCGATGAGATGGACCTGAACGCTATCAGGCATGAGAACGAAGAACCGGCCAGCGCTCGCCAGCGGCACAATCGGTGCGTGATTAGGTTTACGCATGATTGTGCACCCCCCAACTCCATGACATCAGACCGTCGCGAGAGAACGCAAAGCGGTGTTTGTAGTCGCGCGTGCGCTCAGAATCCCAACGCATGACCCAGAACTTGCGGCGGCCGAGTGTGAGCGTGGCGTAGCACGTACGCCGGCCATTTACTGGGTCAAACTTCAGCGTGCTGATATTCACGTCAATACCGAATTGAATACTCATGTGTGTCTCCTATCGCGCGAGATGCGCGCGAGCTAGGGGCGCGTCCGTGCACCCCCAACCGCTCGCACCTTAGGCTGCGACCTTCTCCATCAGCAGCGCCATAGCGCGCGCCTTCATCGCCTGCGCGTCGCCAAAGAGGTTGCTGGTGAGACGTGCGACGTCCGCACCGTCGCCGGAGGTATCGCGGCACGTCTTGACGTGCGTGGCGTAGTGAGTCACCGCGTTGAACGCGCCCCAAGCATTCCCCTGCACTGCACCCGGTGCACTGCGGTAGGAGTCCGCTAAAGCCTTCAGCGCGTTCTCGGCGCGCGTGCTGATCAGTTTGTTTCCTTGGCGATCCTTCTGGCCTAGCTTGGAGACGTCAATTTCCAGCACGTCCGCGAAGATCCGCGTGACCTGTTCGTTCGTCAGCTTCAGATTCGCGAGCTGGTTGAACTTCTCAATCGTCCGCAGCCCGCCCTGACGCGCCGACTCGATCATGTGGACCAGTGTGGACTTGTCGACGATCTTCGTGCTGGCCCGCACCGACTTGTAGTGACCGGTCGCGCCAGCTTCAGCCATGGCCGCCGCGTACGTGTTATCACACACAACGCGAATGGTCGTATCCAGCGCTTTGGTCCCGTTAGCCTTGTCGTACCCGGTCGCCAGCGTTACGAACCGGCGGATCTCATCCCCGGCCACCTCGGCCGTTTCCGGCAGCGTGGCGCAGACTGAAATCAAATCACCGCCGCGATGAATCGCCGCGTGACTGATCTCAAGCTGGTCAGCTGCCAGCGCGTCACGGAAAGCTTCGAATACGTCGACCGGCTGCCGATTGTCAGTGTGGTAACGATTGCTCGACGATACGCACAGCGTGCGCATGTTGTCCGAGCGAACCTGCGCGGCATAGTCGCCGATTTTCAGGTAGCAGCCGTTGTGGCGGATGTAGATCGGATGCTGTACGACAGTCCACGTCGCGCCGCAGAGTGCCGCGATCTTCGCAGGCTCTTTGCGAATCTCGGCCGGGATCGCTACGCCGATACCATGCCAGCCGAGTCCATCGCGCTGTGAGTGTACGCAGTTAGTTACGTTAGCAGTCATGAGTGTCTCCTATCGTGCGAAATGCACGTGTCAGGGCCCGCGAACGGGCCCTGTGCTGTGCACTTAGTCTCCGGTGACCTTGGCGATGGCGGCGCGGACCGCGTTAGCTGTGGTCTGCGATACGTGGAGCGCGAGGTCATTACCGGGTTCGCCGTCCGTATCGCCGACAACGCGCAGCAGCGCGGCCAGCAGTACGTCGCGATCCGACAGTGTGTGCTGCAGCTGGTGCGCTAGCTCGCCGCGCGTCATTTCGCCATTCGCGAATGCGGCGGCCAGCTGCCCGTTGCAGCGGCTGCACTTGAGAGAGTCGGGAGTGTTCATGGTGTCGTGTCTCCGTGTGTGGTGTTTCAATCAGCACTATCTATATACGCTCCTCCGCAGTCCGTGTCAACGCCGAGTCAACATTTACTGAATGTCGACGGAATTTACACGTCATTGTAATGACTGACCTAACCTGTTGATTGTTGCACTGCAGCGCAAAACGGCCCCCTGCCCTAGCTACCCCCCGATTTATCGCCGCGCCACGGGCTTCCTATTGCGTCTAATGCGATGTTTGACGCCATGCCAGCTGTCGACAGCGTGTCAATACAGCCCACCGCGACCTTCCCAATACTGACCGTTCACCTGACGGCAACCTACCCGCCTCAGTCGACCCAAATCCCACTCCGTCAGCGGCTGTCCTTCTCTCTCCAGTCGAGCGAGCACGACACGCGCGGGCAGATGGTCTATGCACCCCGCCGGTCGCACCCCCTGCTCGCACAGCCAACCCGCTCCCGCTGCCGCTGTCGCGTACCCCAGCAGCGAGAACAGCTCCTCCTCGCACCGCGCCCATGTCTGCGGCTGGTCAGGCTCCCCATCTGTATCCGCTCGCCACGGCTGGCCCTTCTCTTGCGGCACACACACGCGCCACCTCACCCGGTACACCTGCCGCCTCGACGTCTCGAAAGCCTTCAACGTCCGTACACGTATTGACATAAATGCTCCTAAGTTATTGATAGTACCCAGCTGTATATAAACGCAGTATCCGTTTTGCGCCGAGAAATGCTGAAAACGCTCGTAAGTCCTTGATAGTACCCGGTTGTATATATATACAGTACCGACCGTGTGCTTGTGTCAAGTCTAGCATGTCCGCATGTCTGTGTAACCCCTTGATCCGCTCCACAATACACAGAGTAGATGAATATGTGTGTGTGTGTGTGTACGTGTACGTGTGCGTAACCTTAAGCGGGAACGGGGCCATTCGAAAAAGGGCGGGCTCCCTTCTCCCCAGCCGTATAGAGCACTGCAACTGTGAATGTGCATCATAAACGCATGTATTTTGGGAAAGGTGCCGAATTTTCCTAAGGAATTCAGTGTGGTAAAGCATTGTGACGGCAAATCGCACCGCAACATTCTGGCGCGCGGGCGAGCGGGGCCACATGGGGCCGCAGGGTGCGCGCGCTATCCGATTCTCAATAAAATCAATCAGTTGCGTGTCGATTTAACACAATACGTATTATGCGAAGTACGCGGCAGTGCAGCATTTTCCCCTCGGTGGCATCGGTTGCGCGCTCGGCCGGCACATGTGTCGCGCACGCATAGGGCTATTGGACCCTTCTCGATCACGCCCCCCAGTGTTTTTTAGCTGTTTTCGAGCTACAGTATCGCTATCTACCAAAGGAGTGCGAAATGGCTAAAAAAAGAGTG
>Ga0306926_10000332_pt1 | contig 42128 bp, 36 predicted proteins | sample flu12Cox44000178_FD_203759 | JGI IMG/M metagenome (GOLD analysis project Ga0306926, IMG submission 203759) | Lab enrichment of tropical soil microbial communities from Luquillo Experimental Forest, Puerto Rico - flux8day.12C.oxic.44.000.178 (v2)... | ecosystem: Environmental > Terrestrial >... | reverse complement strand
CGCGGTCAAGGTCGAGAAAGGGATCGTGACACTGACGGGTGACGTCGATTGGCAATATCAGAAGGCGGATGCCGAGCACGTCGTGCACAAGCTCAGCGGCGTCATTGACGTCCTCAACCAGATCCGGATCGCCGCGCCGGTTCGTGCCTCCGAGATCAAAGAAAAGATCCAGAAGGCGCTACAGCGCAGCGCTGAGGTCGAGGCATCAGGGATCACCGTCCAGACCGAGGGCGGCAGAGTGGTCCTCAGCGGCAAGGTTCGAGCATGGTACGAGCGGGATATTGCCGAACGGGCCGCGTGGTCGGCGCCGGGTGTCACCGAGGTACAAGATCACTTGACCATCGAGTATTAGCGGCAGGAGTTCGGCGAGGGAGGAGGCCGGACGGGATCCTCCCTCGGTCCCGAAGCGGTGCACGATTGCACCGAAGCCCGTCAAAAACGCTTGGCGCCCGGCTGAACTATTTCACGGTGTGGATTTAACCGTCACGTCATGGCGGCGTTATTCGTCTACCGCATTCTCGCGCCGCATCAATGCTTCGAGCAGATCGGTGCGGCTGACAATGCCAACGAGCTTGCTGTCCCGCAGGACTGGCACGCGCTTCAGCTGGCGACGACGCATCAGCGTGGCGAGCACATCGACTGGAGTGTGATCCAAGACGGCGACGACCGATTGGGTCATAACATCGCGTGCCGTCAAATGGCGGGCTGTCGCGATCTCTTCCAGGCAGACTGCAGCTTCATTGAAAAGCCTCAGCCACCACGCGCGCGGGCTGCCCGAAGGCGGCTGGCCGAGCAGGTCTCCTTCACTGACAATGCCCACGACGTGACGGTTGTCGTCGATCACCGGCACAGCACTGATTTTGTTGTCGAGCAGCAGACCGGCGATCTCGCTGACACTCGTATCGGGTCTCACTGTGAGGACTTCTTTTGTCATAATTTCTACGGCATTCATTTACCACTCTCCAAGCCGAAATGGTCAGCGCTCATCTGGTCCTGGTTCTTCGCGCTTGAGGATGTCATAGACCTGGGCGACGGCGCCGCGGGGCCCGTGTTCGAGCTCGGTGCCGATCTGATCGTCGGCGTTTGCCCAGGTGAACGCCTTGAGCACCTCGGCCGGCGTCGCCTCGGTCTCGACGATCTGCATCAATACGGCATCGTCCAGCCGCCCCACGATTTCGATGATCTCTTCGGCGGTCGCCGGCCGTGAAATCTGGTGCATCAAACTGTTCCTCCGTGTTGCATCGATCAGGAGCGCACGACCTCGCTCGGCGGGAGATGATGCTTGCCGAGCGGGACCACAGTGCTCGCCTGCGGGCCTTCCGCACTCTCGGAATGCTGCGCGACGTAACGGACCTCGTCGCCGACAGCGAGCGAAGCGAATCCGCCGTTCACGACGCTGTTGCGATGAAAATAGATCTCTTCGCCCTCGGCACTGAGGATGAAGCCGCAATTCTGCTCGGGCAGCAGCCGCGCGATCCGCCCATGGTCGGGCACCGAATGCAGTTTGACGTCGCCCCGTCCTTGACGAACGTGGTCTTCGAGTAGCCGACGGGTAGCGTCGAAAGCGTCGCGGACAGCGATATAGACATCTTCATGAGCATGGTGCGCGGCGGGATCGCGCCCGACGACAATCTCGCTCCCGGGAACTTTGAGGTCGACACGGACGCGGAACAGATTCCCCTGCTGGCGGCGCGGGTGCTGGCACTCGACAACGACGCGGCATGATATGATTCGATCAAAGAAGCGTTCTAGCTCGGCGGCGCGCTCACGTATTCGCGTCGCAACTGCGTCCGATGGGGCCATGTGACGAAACGTGATCTGAAGTGGCAGCTGCATCGGTTCTTCCCTTCGATTTGGGTAGACGTCAGGAGCGCCGCAACGCTGCCCTGACCTCGTCGAGACTGAGGGTATCGAGGATGTCGGCGGGCTCCAGCCAGCCGCGCCGCGCTTGCTCCACCGCGTAACGCATGAAGGCGAGCTCGCCTGGGTTGTGAGCATCGGTGGAGAGCACGAGCTTAACGCCAATCTCCTTAGCGAGCTTGCAATGCCATTCGTTGAGGTCGAGCCGATCCGGCTGGCCGTTGACCTCGAGCGCGCAACCGCGCTCGCGTGCTCCTAACAACACGCGTTCGAGATCAATGTCGCAGGCCTCCCGCTCGCCAATTAGCCGGCCGGTAGGATGCGCTAATACGGCGAGGTGGGGGTTGTCCATCGCACGCAGCAGCCGCTCGGTCTGTTTGTCGCGCGGGAGGCCAAAGGCCGAGTGCGTTGCGCCAACCGCGAAATCGAGCCTGCTCAGGACAGAATTCGGCAGATCGAGCCGCCCATCCTCGAGGATATCGACCTCGATCGAGCTCAGAACCACAATGCCAGACAAAGTTTCGTTCAAGCGGGCGATCTCATCGATCTGCTCGCCGAGGCGCTTGGCGTCGAGACCGTGCGCGATCGTCACCCGCTTGCTGTGGTCGGTGATGGCAAGATAGGAGTAACCGTGCTCCTGGGCTCTCTGCACCGTCTCTGCCAATGAAGCGCGCCCATCGCTTGCCTTCGTCTGCAGGTGCAAATCCCCGCGTATGTCCGCGAGCGTTACGAGATGCGGGAGCTTCCCTTGCCGCGCCGCTTCGATTTCGCCGTGGTCCTCGCGCAGCTCGGGCGCGATATAGGGCAGCCTGAGATACTGGTAGACTTCGGCTTCAGTTCGCCCGGCGACGCGGCGATTGCCCTCGAATAATCCGTATTCGTTGAGCTTCAAACCGCGTACGGCAGCGATCTGGCGCAGTGCAATGTTGTGCGCCTTCGACCCAGTGAAATACTGCAATGCTGCGCCGTAACTCGCTTCCGAAACCACGCGCAGATCGACCTGGGTCCCGTTGCGCAGTACAACCGAAGATCGGGTCCGCCCGTGCGAGAGAATTTGCGCAACGTCTTCATAGCCGACGAACCAGTCGATGATGCCGGTACCCCGCGCCGCAACGACGATGTCGAGATCGCCGGCGGTCTCCTTGCATCGACGATAACTGCCGGCAACGGCAGCGTGCCGAATCCCTTCCGCCTCGCTGAGATGGCGCAACAGCGGCTTGGCTATGTCTTCGGCAACCGGTCGCTTGATACGGGGGGCGGTCGCGGCGCGCTTTTCGGCTTCTCGCAGGATCCGCTGCTCGGTCTTCGCGCCGAATCCCCGAATCTTTCGGATCTTGCCCGCTTTGGCCGCCGCTATGAGATCCCCGAGGGTGCTGATGCCGAGCTGCTCATTCAACAGCCGCGCGCGCTTAGGGCCGAGGCCTGGCACGTCGAGTAAGGCCAACAGCCCCGCCGGGGTCCTCCGCTCAATCTCGTCCAGCACGGCGATGTGGCCGGTCGCTGCAAGGGCTTCGATCTTGTCGGCGAGGTCTTTGCCGATTCCGGGCAGTTCCGCAAGGTGCTCGCCGGCCCCGGCCATCGCGGTGACGCTGCGCGGCAACTCGCCGGCCACCCGGGCGGCGTTGCGGTAAGCGCGGATGCGAAACGGATTGGCGCCTTCGAGCTCAAGCAGATCGGCAAGCTTGTCGAGGCTGCGTGCAATATCGGAGTTGAGGACCGGCATGAACCCAGTCTCGCCACGGATGGCTCGCGGGCATTGATCCAGATCATCCCAGCGGTGCGTAGTTCGGGCATCTTTGCTGCGAGAGGGGGAGAACACCAGATGGCCGTCACCTCCGAGCCAGTCGGATCAATCAGCGAGCGCACTCGCTTCAAGCCTCAGGGCAGCTCGGTCGGGCCAAGCCAAGAGCCCAACTTTGGCTGGCGGAATGCCCAGATCGCCGACAAACTTCGTCAGACCGCGGACATCCTGGCAGCGCAAGGAGCCGATCCGTTCCGCATCGCGGCCTATCGCAGAGCTGCCGACTCGGTCTGCACGTTGAATGATGATATCGGCGCTATCACCGAGAGGGGCGGGCGCGAAGCGCTGGAGGCAGTCCCCGGCGTTGGCGCCTCCATAGCTCGCGCGATCGCCGAAATGCTCACGACCGGCCGGTGGGGCTTCCTCGAGCACCTGAAGGGGGAGGCCAGCCCGGAAACCTTGTTCCAGGCTGTCCCAGGCGTTGGGCCTGTGCTGGCGCACCGGATCTGTGAAACGCTCAAGCTCGGCACAATCGAATCGCTCGAGGCGGCGGCACATGACGGGCGGTTGGAGCAGGTTCGCGGCTTCGGCTATCGGCGTGCGGCGATGGTACGGGCCGCACTTGCCGAGATGCTCGCGCGAGTCCGCCGCGGTTCGCTTCGCCGGGATGAGGAACCCGGGGCGCATCTGCTATTGGAGGTCGACCGCGAATATCGGAGGAAAGCGGCGGCCGGGCAGTTGTTCAAGATTGCCCCGAAACGCTTCAATCCGAAAGGCGAGGCTTGGCTGCCGGTTCTCCACGCCCGGCGCGGATCGTGGCATTTCACGGCGCTCTATTCTAACACAGCACGGGCGCACCAGCTGGGACGCACGAAAGACTGGGTCGTGATCTTCTTCCACAAGGACAGCCAAGCGGAAGGCCAACGCACGGTAGTTACCGAACCCCGCGGTGAAGCGGGCGGTAAGCGGATCATCCGAGGGCGCGAGGTGGAATGCCTGCGCTATTATGCTTCGCGCTAAGCCGAGATTTGTGCAGCGGAAAAATCTTGTCGAGGAAAGCGATTACCCCCAACCGTTCGGCACGGGCGCGGCTGGCCGGATCGCCGCGTCCGGTGATGATGATGACCGGCAGTTCCGCCAGTGCATCGTCTTGCTTGGCGAGATAATCAAGGCCGCTGGCCCCGGGAAGATGAAGGTCCAGGATCAGACAGCTGCCTCGGCCAGGCACATAGCTCTGTGCGAATTCTTCGCTCGACGAGTAGGCTTCGACCGCCATTCCGTGGGTTTCCAGGAGCAGCTTTAGCGATTCGCGCACCGCTTCGTCGTCATCGACCACATAAACCATCGGCACCGCGTCCTCGACCACCGGCATCCGGACAACTATCGTCGGCCCTACAAATAGTCAGCAACGGCATCAGTCGATATAAGGAATTATCCGTAGTGATCATTAAGAAGCATGAAACGCCCTCTGGCTTCGGGTGGAATAGAACGCTATATTTCGCGGGCAGCTGTGCGGAGAGCGTTATGCCTCGATCTCAGGCGCGGCGCCAGTATGATCGGGCTCGATCAAATCGGATAGCGACGCGATCACCCAGCGTAATTGGCCGATCTGATCCTCCGCGCGATCGGCAAGCTCGGTCAAAAACCTAGCCAGCTGGAAATCCTTGGAGCACGCGTCTCGCGCGAGGCAGTGTGCTAGCTCGGATTCTTCAAGTACGGCGCGCACCGCCGACCACAGCGCATCTTCACGTGCCGCGGCCAAATCCTGCAGCAATGTTTTGGCGGAGAAGCCATGGCCAAGCCGACAGCGGAAGCGAGGAGCGCGCTCGTCTCTGATCTTGTATAGAACCGCGTGGCACTCTGGGCAAGTCAGAGCCGACGCGATGGCGATCTCCTCGACACGGTTCTGCGGTACTAAGCCGTCATCGGCGAATTCGTTCTCGATCGCGAACAGACGAATGACGGAATTCGCTGGATCAGGTGGCGGATCCGGTTTGTCGATCTCTTGCGCCGTTGCAGTCATCAGAAACGGCCCGATCTCGTCGAGAGGTAAGCAATGATCGATCGCCACATGCCGGAGTGCGTTCAGCGGCATTGACGGCGCCAAGGCATCGTTCGGGTCCTGCACGACAGTGATGCCGCCGCAATCCTTGACCGCCAAGAGCCCCGCAGTGCCATTATCAAGGTTGCCAGTGAGCACGACACCGATGACATCCGCGCCGTAACTGAGGGCGGCGGAACGGAACAGCGGGTCGACTGCCGGCCGTGTGTGGTTTTCCTTCGGGCCATGCACGGTCCGAACGTATCCCTGCGCCAGGAGCATGTTCCGATCGGGTGGCGCAACATAAATCCGGCCCGGCATAATCGGCTCGGTCTGACAGGCCCAGGCCACAGGCAGCGGGCCGGCGCGACTGAGAATCTCCGGTAGACTGCTGCGACTCGATGAACCAATGTGCAACACAACAAATACCGCAGCTCGCAAATCGGACGGAAGAGCCGAAACAATCCGCTCGAGGGCGGCAACGGCGCCATGCGATGCTCCGATGACAACAATTTTATATTTACTCATTTGGCCGAGGCCTGTTCGGCTTCTCGCATCGGCAGAGCAGTCGAGCCGACCATCACGCGCTTATCCTCTACTAGAACAAGACCATCCCGACGACCGCTCCGACCTGTTCGGCAAAGTAGCGGTACAGCTTGACCAGCCGGCTCGCGATCTTCCATGCCCTGAAGCGCTCGATAAGCTTCGCTCACTCGCTGACGTTCTTGTTCAGATAGACCGTGATCCTTCATTTGACAGACGACATGCGGGTAAGACGCCGTCCTACCCAGATATTCGAAATAAACGAATTTTGACGGCTCCAGACGCGGAGCCTCCGAAGCTCTCGGTCCGTCGGAGTTCTCTCGCACAGCCTTGGTTTCCGTCACCATGTAGACCTTTCCGGTGACGGCGTCACAAATCATAGAATGATATGGCCCGAGAACGGACGCGGGATCATTAGGCGATACCTCGCGAAGTTCATTCCGATTGAAAGTGTCTCCGGCAAGCGAAAGGCAAGCGATTGTTATTGCCAACGTCATTCTATTGCCCTTCAATGGCTCATCAGCAGTGGGACGGGTGCGTGGGCGAGAAGATGCCGCGTCACACCGCCAAGGAAGCTCTGTCGCAGGCGGCTATGGGTATAGGCACCCATAACAATCATTGTCGCTCGTTGCTCGAGTGCGACCGACACGAGTGCGGCTGCAGTAGAGCTCTCGCCTCGAGGACCCTGGATCTGATGCGCCCGAATGCCATGCCAGCGAAGCGACTCGGCCAGATCGGCTGCGTCGACGCCCTCACTTTCGTATTGCGGGGCGGCAAAGATCGATACGCGGTCAGCCTGATGCAGGAGCGGCATCGCGCCCAGAACTGCCCGGCTCGCCTCTAAGCTGCCGTTCCAAGCAATCATGACATGGTCGGTGACGGCGAACGGCAACTTCTCGCCGATGACGAGCGTTGGGCGCCCGCTCTCAAACACTGCGGTGTCAAAGCAACGTTGCCCTTGGACCGAGCTGGCGGAGGGACGTTGCACCACGATCAGATCGCTGACACGGCCGAGACGGGCGACAAGTGTTTCAATATCGCCGAACTGCTCCGACCAGCTCGCGAAGCAACTATCGAGACTCACCCCCATGGCTTCTGGGATGTTGTTGCGTTTTCGCCAGTCGACAAATCGGTCCTTTGCTTCCGCTGTCGCTTCCAACATCTCGCGCTCGATCACCTCACGCGTCACTCCAGCCGCAAGGATCACGTCGGGTAGATAGGCAAAGGCGGCCTGGGGGCTCGGTTGAATGAACACCGCGCGAATATGGCCGTTGAGCCGCTTAGCCACTAAGAAAGCAGCGTCCAGTAGAGTTTCGCTTGGTAGCTCCGTAGCAAGTGGTACCAGGATGGTACGGATCATTTTACTGAACCTTCCGTCTTTGCGATCGTCCAACTTTAGGCGCAGCTCGATGCGCAATACCTTGATCCAGATCAAAGCTGCGTAGCCGCGTCGTGTCACTCGTAGCGGAGCCCCTCGATCGAATCCTGACGAAGTCGCGAGCCGCGGACCGGGTGAGACCATCGCCGCACCCGAATATGTTGCGCATCCATAATCTTACCATTGCGGCAATCCCGTTGGGCTTGATCGAGGTCTGTTAATGCGTGAATGCGCTCGCCACAGGCTGGTTCGTTCTGGGCTGAACCCTGGTCAGATTCGGACCCTCACCTTCGTGATGTTACTCTTCGCTGGCCAGGCGAAGTCTATGTGCTGCGCGAGCAAAGCCGTCTTGGACGGCTCGGTAATTTCTTTCTCGGCTCGGTAGCCATGGGCTGGTGGTCAGGCTTGCCGAGATCCCTGTGACTTTGGTGAAATAACCACCGTCGAGCTGGCCTTGGCTATCGTGAAGTGAGAAGCTTTTCGAGCTGCTGCAGCAATTCGCCGTAACGGGTAAAGTTACTGCTAGCGTATTGCTGCTGCATTTCTTGAAAGATGGCACGGGCGCGATCGAGCCGGCCGGTCTCGGTTTCCGCCTCCGACGAAAAGACCGCCTCCCGCATCGGCGCTCCGACGAGCAGATCCTCGGCCTCCTTGAGGCTGCTCGCCCATTCGATCTTGCGGTCATCGGGCAGCAGCTGCGCCAGAACGACGCGCGCAAGGGTTGGGATGCGCGTCTGCTCCGCTTCGATGTAGACCGGCTCGATCGCGATGAGCTGATTGCTATTGAGCGGCAGCACAATGAGATTGCCGCGGATCACACGCGAGCCGTGCTGATCCCACAATGTCAGATCGCGGGAGAACCGGCTGTCCGAATTGATCCGCGACTCGACTTGCGCCGGACCGTCGATGAAGGTTCCTTTGGGGAAGCGGAACGCCACCATCTTGCCATAGTTGTCGCCATCGGAAAGACCGGCCAGCCATCCGGCCATCTGGTTCTTGCCGGCCACCGACAATGGCAGCATCAGCAGGAACTCGGGCTTGTCGGCGTCGGGGAGCTCGGCGATGACGTAATAGGGAGTAACCTCGATTTCGCGGCCGCGATAGAGCTCGTGCGGCACCTCCCAGCGGTCCTCGCGGTTGTAGAAGGTCGTCGGATTAGTCATGTGGTATGTGCCGTACATTTCCGCCTGGATGGTAAACAAATCCTCCGGATAGCGGATGTGGCGCTGAAGTTTCGGCGGCATCTCGCTGCGGTCTTTAAAGAAACCCGGCAGCATCCGCCAATAAGCGCTGACTATCGGATCACGCTTGTCGAAAACGTAGAACGTCACCGAGCCGTTATAGGCGTCGACCACCGCCTTGACGGAGTTGCGTAGGTAATTGCGGCCGTGAAAGCGCGGCAATGAGCCGTGATAGCCTTCGCTGTAGGGGTGGTTCGCGGAGCTGGTATAGGCGTCAATGATGAAGGAATAATGGTCGCCGTCCGCGACGATATAGGGATCGTGATCGAAGATCAGGAACGGCGCCAGTCTTTCGACCCGCTCGACGATATTGCGCCGCAGCAGGACCCGGCTCTCGGGTGTGAAATATCCTGAAACGAAGAGCCGCAGGCCGTCGCCCTCATGCGCGACGACGAGCTTGCGCCAGAAGCTGGATAGCGGAATTCCACCCTTGCCATCGTAGACGGTCTCGGCATTGGCCTGACCCTGCGGAAAGTCGAATTCCTTCTCGGTGGTGCGGACATACACCCTCTCTCGAGTGAGGGCTCCGTAATAGATCGCACCATGCGCCACGGCAAGGTCGCCTTTGGCTTTGACCGGAATATCGTGCGCCCACAAAACTGGATTTCCCCGCTCGTCCATTTCATTGACCGGGACCGCGACGATGCCATAGCCATGCGTGTATTTGAGCGCGAGATTGACCCACACCTTGGCTGGGTCGGGGAGCTTCTCGACATCGAGTTCGCGCGCCGTGATCATGACCTGTCGTTCGGCGCCATCGATGATGTAGCGGTCAATATCGACACCAACGAAGCTGTAATACGGCCGCAGACCTTGGATCTGCTGCAGTTGCGGTTCGAGCGCGCGCCAGTCCCAGATGCGGGCGTCCTGCAATGTCGCCCCATTTTTGTCGAGATCGGTGCGCGTGAGCGGGGAGCCCGAGACGGCGAACTCCTTTTCTTCCACCGACGGCCCGTCGAGATTGTAGGCCTCTCGCGTGCCGGCAATGCCTCTTAAAAGAAACGGTCGCTCGAGGGTGATCTGGTTGGGACCGACATAAAGGCGCTCGAGGGCCGGCGGGACGATGACTGCTCCGACGTAGAGAGCGGCAAGCAGGCCGCAAGGCAAGAGCCAGCGCGATGGCCGGAGGAGCAGCCAGTCCCGGAAACGCGACACGCCCGCCGCTATAGCTAAAACCGCGGCGGCGGTAAACCAGCAAACAATGATAAGCTCATATGCGGGGATCCAGTAATGGACGTCGGCATAGGCGCCGCCGGCCACGACCGTCGAATGTCCATCAATGATGAGATGATAGCGGCCGAGAAAACGCGCTATGCCCATTGCGACACAGAAGAGCGCGGTCAGCACCAAACCCTGACGCAGCCATCGTCTCCAGACAGTCTCGCTTTGTCCCCAGGAGCCCGCGTCGTGTGCATCGATCACGCGCAGTCGATGATTGCCGGCGCCGAGAAATAAGGCCCGACGGTTCCAGGGCCGGCCCGCGCTTGGATAAAATCCGAAGCCGATTACTGCCCACAGCGCAATCGTAATGACGAGCGTGGTGATGACGATGCTGACTACGGCGTCATACCACGGCAAGGCGAGCAGATAGAACGAAAGGTCCTTGCCAAAGACCGGATCGGTCGTCCCGCTAGGGGTCGCACCGAGGTAGCCGAGCAACGGCACCCAAAGGGCCGCGGCGCTATAGCCGAGTAAGGCGGCGAAAGTGAAAGCTCCTAACCAGGGAGCGCTCTTCGGGATCGGCGGCAAGGGCCGGCACAATGCGTGCAGGTTGTATCCGAGAAAGACGCCGGCCGAAACCAGTATTGCGAGGAAGATCGCCCAACGTAGCCCGAGCGAGAGCCAATAGCGATAGCCCTGGTGGAGTTCGCCAAACCAGTAATTCTGCAGCGAAACCCTCAATGCCGTCTCGAAACAGATGATGGCGAGAATGGCGGAGACCAGATAGACGAGATCGCGATAAAGGCGATGCAGAAACACCGGGTAGGGATCGCCGTCACTACCCCACGAAAGCGTGCGAATGAGAGGGAGCGCTGCAAGCAGGATCAGAGCGACATAGCCGGTCAGGAACATGATCCGACCTTTCCAGAAACCTCCGAGCACTCTGCAGCCGTCATATCCCCGGGATCATTGATCTAGCTCAACACCCTTGAGCACAGACCAGTCTGGCCGGATCTTGTGCCAAGCCATTTTCGGGTGCGACTGCGAATGGCTGGAGATGCTTTCTCCGGCCCGCGTTGAGCTGGATCAAAGCGCTGGCGCGCGGGCGCACACATTTTCGCGTGCCGGCAAACTTACAGCTGAAATGAAGATCCACCAACTGCCCCTTGAGGATGCCCTCAAAAGTCTAGATAGCGCGGTGGACGGGCTGTCCCCCTCGGAAGCGCAGAGGCGGTTGCGCCAATTCGGCCCCAACCGCATCGAGAAGGCCGCTGGCACACCTCCGCTGCTCCGTCTTTTAAGAGAGTTCGTGCAGTTCTTTTCCGTCATCCTGTGGGTTGGCGCGGCGCTCGCTTTCTTCGCCGAATGGAGCGCTCCCGGACAGGGCATGGTGCGGATCGGTTATGCCGTCATCATCGTCATTCTAGTCAGCGGCACGTTCTCGTTCTGGCAGGAACACCGTGTCGAACAATCCCTCGAGGCGCTGCAAAAGCTGCTGCCACCTAGGGTCAATATGCTGCGCGACGGATCGGTCGTGCGCTTTGCCGCGGATCAGCTTGTGCCCGGCGATGTCGTTCTGCTCGAGCAGGGTGACATCGTTCCGGCCGATTGCCGCCTGATCGAGGCGTTCGGCGTGCGCGTCAACAACGCAACGGTGACTGGGGAAGCGATGCCCGTGGCGCGAGACTCGGCCCCTTCCGGAGAAGATGACTTGATCCGCAGCAAGAATGTCCTGTTGGCTGGCACGTCGGTCGTCTCTGGACAAGCCAAGGCGGTTGTCTTCGCGACCGGTTCACGCACTGAATTCGGCAACATCGCGCAGTTGACGCAAACAAGCGTTGGCGTGGTCTCACCATTGCGTCGACAGCTTGCCTATTTAAGCCGATTGATTGCGTTACTGTCGGTCGGCGTCGGCCTCTCGTTCTTTGCGATTGGAGCTGCGATCGGTGTACCGTTTTGGCAGGATTTCATCTTTTCGATCGGCATCATCGTCGCGATTGTGCCGGAAGGCCTGCTCCCGACGCTGACCCTCTCGCTCGTGCTTGCGGCCGAACGTATGGCTAAGCGCAATGTCCTGATCCGGCATCTGGCGTCGGTCGAGACGCTTGGCTCGGCGACTGTGATTTGCACCGATAAGACCGGAACTCTGACCGAAAATCGCATGCGCGCTCGGGAGCTTCTGCTCGGCCGAAACAGATTTGCAGCTTCTGTGATTGCTGATGCGCCAGAGACCACCATGCGGTTCTTTGATTTCTTCCAGGCGGCGGAGCTGTGTCACGACCTCAAAGAGACGGAGGTCAACGGGAACATGGTGCTTCTCGGTGACCCGATGGAAGTGGCGTTAGTTGAAATGGCGCGCGCCGCGATAGCCGAGTTTCTGCCTTGCCGTCGCCTCAATGAGATCCCATTCGACGCCGAGCGGATGCGGCACTCCGTCATCTGCGAAACTCCCGATGGCGCCGTGCTCTATTGTAAAGGAGCGCCCGAAGCGTTGCTTCCCCGTTGCCGACAGATACTGCATGACGGCCGAGCCGAGCCGCTCGATGTGCCGTTGCGGCAAACGATCGTCGAAACGCAGGACGCAATGGCCGAAAACGGCCTGCGCATCCTAGCTTTCGCCATGAGAAGGCTGCCCGCCAACGATTTGTCCGAGGGGATCGAGGAGGACATGGTCTTTCTCGGACTGGTCGGGCTCGAAGACCCGCCGCGACCGGAGGTGCCGGGAGCAATCCGTAAATGCCACGATGCCGGTATCAAGGTCATCATGGTGACGGGTGATCACCCGCATACCGCAGTGGCGATCGCGCGCGAAATCGGGCTGGTGCAGTCGCGTGACCCGATGATCGTCAGCGGCGATCAGTTACGAAAGCTTTCGGAGCACGAGATCGAGAGGGTGGTCAGAAATCGGGAAGTCATTTTCGCGCGCGTTGCGCCGGACCAAAAAATGCGGATTGTCGAGGCACTGAAGAGGAGCCATCACATCGTCGCGGTGACCGGCGACGGTGTCAATGACGCTCCCGCTTTAAGGGCAGCTCATATCGGCATTGCGATGGGCCTGATCGGCACAGATGTCGCGCGGGCAGCCTCCGACATGGTCCTACTCGACGACAATTTTGCCAGCATCGTCAGCGCCGTCGAGGAAGGCCGCGCGGTATTCCAGAACATCCGCAAGTTCCTCACCTATGTCCTCGTTCACAATGTTGCTCAGCTCGTCCCCTACCTCGCTTTCGCGCTCTTCCGCATCCCGCTGCCGCTGACGCCGATCCAGGCCCTCGCCGTCGATATGGGCACCGACTCGTTGACGCCCTGGGGCTTGGCGTCGAGGCGCCCGATCCGCAGGCGATGCGACGCCCGCCGCGGCCGCAGCGGCAGAGACTTTTGAACCTCCCATTGGCGCTGCGCGCCTATCTGTTTCTCGGCGTCATCGAGGCGGCGACTGCGATGGCTGCGTTCTTCTTTGTGCTGAAGCGTGCCGGCTGGGCCTATGGCCAGAGCCTACTGCCTGATGACCCGGTCTATCTCAGCGCCACGACAGCCTGCCTCAGCGCTATCGTCGTCATGCAAATCGTCAATGTGTTCCTGTGCCGAAGTGCCGTTCGATCGGTGTTTTCCACCGGGATCTTCGACAACCGACTGATCATCTGGGGCGTTGTACTCGAGATCGCGCTGATCCTGCTGATCACCTACACCCCATGGGGCAATTTGTTAGTGGGGACGGCTCCCGTCCCCGCCCAGCTATGGTTGTTCCTGATCCCGTTCGCCGCGGCCATGTTCGTGCTGGAGGAATTGCGCAAATGGCTGGTGCGGCGCACTCTGCGTCACGACGCCAAGTTCGGCGAGCTTCGCGCGGCGTAGTAGTGACCCCGCCGCTCTCGTGATCACCGATAGCGAACTCCAAACCATGTATTGAGTGGAGGTTGGAAATGACCAACGACATCGCTCTCCTCGAAAGCGTGCGCGACGCATTGCGCGCCGATACGCGGATCGGCGTTGACGAGCGGCCGATTGCCCTCACGCTGTCGAACGGAGATGTTGTGATGGAAGGCGAAGTCGACGACGTCAACGCGAAGCGGCGGGCATTGCGTATGGCCGCCGAAGTTATTGAGGGCCGGTTTATCATCGACCGGCTGCATGTCCGGCCCGCGGTGCCCATGGAAGATGGCGAGATCCGCGACCTTCTCCGCGATGCGTTGATCGCCGAGCCGGCCTTGTCGCAGTGTCGGGTCCGCGAGTGGGTGAAGGGCGACCTGCAGCCGGTTCGCGATCCACCGGATGCAATTGGAACACTCGATATTCGCGTGGAGGATGGCGTCGTCACACTCGACGGCGACGTCATCGGGCTCGGGCAGAAACGGCTAGCCGGCGCGCTCGCCTGGTGGGTGCCGGGCAGCGGGGACGTGATAAACGGACTTGGCGTCACGCCCCCCGAAACGGACAGTGACTTCGAGATAGTCGACGCGGCGTGGTCTTGGAAAAGGAGCCGTTTGTCAATGCCGACCAGCTGCGGGTCGGGGCCAGAAACGCTGTTGTCCAGCTCGACGGGGTCGTTCCGACCGAGGCCGAGCGCGACATGGCCGAGCACGATGCGTGGTACGTTTTTGGCGTCGAGGACGTGATCAACCGCATAGAGGGCGCGAAGCTCTCACCATCGCACCGCGAGGCTGTTGTCATCGTTCAACAAGACGTGCGTGCCGAACCTGGCGCTTTCGCGGTCCAGAATGCTAGACAGCCAAACCGCATCCTCTCGGGTCGCGCGGTGCAGTTGGAAGCGGGCGATCTTGAGCGGCACCAGTTTGAGGTCGATCAGCCTACCGGTTGCTGCATTGAGCTGCGGAAAGTACATCGGCGCAAGCTCGCCGCGAAACTCTTCATAGCCGCCAATCCCCTCGTAATCGTTGATGAAATCGCCGCAGCCGTAGAGGATCGGTCGATCGTGATAGACCTCGATCGCTTTGGGATGATGTGATGAATGGCCGTGGACGATAGAAAAACCGGCAATGTCGATCAAGCTGTGCGCAAAGCGAACCTCGTCCCGGCCGATTTCATAACCCCAATTCCCACCCCAGTGAATTGAAGCTACCAGAATGTCTCGCTCTCGCCGTGCCGACTGCGTGGATTGCGCAATGGCCGCAAGGGTACGATTGGACAAATCGCGGAGCAGATTGACACCGGGCCGGTCACGAGCTGCGGCCCAGTCGGGCGGTATCCCGCTGCTGCCGCATCCGAACGCGAAGACCAGCGCCCTGCCATTTGTTGTTTCGATGACCGCTGGCGCTTGCGCCTCGGCCGCGTCGCGGCCGGCGCCGGCGCTCCGTACGCCGGCCCGCTTTAGAACCTCCAGTGTTTCGCAGAGTCCTGCTTTGCCGAAATCGAGAACGTGGTTGTTGGCGAGAACGCAGCAATCCACTTCCGCTGCAGTCAAGCACGCAATGTTTTGTGGGCTCATTTTGTAGTTTATGCCCTTTGGCGCGTAATCCCGGCTCTTGGTGACGCTGGTCTCCAGATTGATGATCCGAGCCTGCGGCGCTGCGCGGCGCAGCTCGTCGAGAGCGTCGCCCCAGACATAGGAAAAATCGACCGGTGCCGGGATCGGGCCGTTAGCCCGCTCTGCCAGCCGCAGGTATTTTTTCGCGGAGCCGACATAGAGCTCCCGAAGGAGCGGATCGCCGGGATGCGGCAGGATCTGGTCGATACCGCGTCCGAGCATCACGTCGCCGCAAAGAGACAGGATTATGTTCCTGGTCATCGGGGAGGTGTTTCGCTTGCCGATAAACCTAGAGGGCGCTGGCTACATGCGGCCGATCTCGAAATCCTGGATCGAGTAACCCAGCTGCGAGAGGCCTTCCTCCAGATAGTCGGCAAGCAGCGGCGTCCCGATCAGGTAATCCGTCTCCTTCTCATCGTGAATGCGGCGGGCTTCTTTGAGCGCCTCGCGCCAATCCTCCTTGCTGTAGTCGCCGCGACCGAGCCAGGTGAGCGCCAATAGTTCTACACGCCCAGGGTCGCTCAATGAGCTGATCGCATCGACGAGCTCCTGATAAGTCGGATTGTCGGCGCCGGCCTCGAGCACGTCCCACTCTGCGTCGTCGGACGGATTGGACCCCGGGTCCTCGTCCACGGGCGGCACCTCGACATCGAATTCGCGCGCCTTTGTGATGATGTAGGCCAGTTTTTCGAGAGGGAGTGTCAGCATTGGGTTCTCCTGATGGTCCCAGGCTACGCGAGTTCAGCGACATCATGCGGCATGCGGTCTGCCTTCATAAGACGCATGCTCAGAACCGCTTTGATGTGGATCAACGCAACGTTCCGAAGGGCCTTGTTTATTAGGCTGTCCTGGGATGAGGGCGAGGATTTCGGTGAATCCAGCAGAAACAGTTGCGGAGGACACTCGCAGCGCACGGGTGCCGCTTCTTACGGGCGGCGCGTCCGGTTCGGAGCTGCCGGTGGCTACGGTCGAGGTTGTGCCGGTCGCGCCGTGTTGTTGGGAGAGCGCTTGGATACGCGGGCGCTGGAACGCAATGAGCCTCTCGGCATCGCCCCCCTTGCCGTCGCCATCCCAGAAGGTGGCGTCGCTGTTGTGTTCCGGTATGGCGCCGTCGTCCTGTTTGGTGCTGCCACGCCCACCATGGACAATTTCATAGCTTCATTGACGCCGCTGGTCACCGGGGCTCTCTCCGTTCCAGAACGGGACGAGGTCCGGCTCCTGATCCGGCCCGACGCCGATCAGCATGTCGATCTCGCCGGCAACATCTTTTTGCGCGAAAAGACCATCGAGCGATTGCAGCTGGTCGCCGACATACTCGCGAAAAGCCTCGTGCTCTCTCATTACGAGACGAGGATCGCCGAGATCTTCGATGGCATCGAACCGTTCGCCTCGACATTGCGGGAGAAGGGACGTGCCGGAGCGCGCAGCAAGGAGCTGTTGTGCCATATCGGCGACGTGCTTCTGATGCAGCATAAGATGGTCGGCCGCGTCGAAACCGCTGAGAAGCCCGAGCTCTTGTGGGAGCGCCCTGAACTCGAGCGCCTCTATATGCGGCTCGCGGAGGAATACGAGCTGCGCGACCGCGACCACGCGCTCGATCGCAAGCTCGAAATCATCTGGCGCAGGGTCGAAACCTTGCCCGGCCTGGTGCAGACGCGAAGCAGTCTGCGCGTCGAATGGTACATCGTATTGCTGATCGTCGGCGAACTCCTGCTGACCACCTATCCACTGCTGCTGAACCGCTCGAAAGGTCAATGCGGCGAATGCCGGCCAACTTCATCATCAATGGATGCTGCGATGATCAGAGATCTACAGCTTCGGCGCAACGTGCTCGATGAACTCGAATTGGAGCCCACTGTCAACGCCGTCCATATCGGCGTGTCCACGAATTGCGGTGTTGTGGCACTGACCGGCTTTGTCGCGAGCTATGCCGAGAGGGCTGCGGCAGAACGCGCCGCGCGGCGCGTCAAGGGCGTCATGGCGATTGCGCAGGAGATCGAGGTCCGCCTGCCGGCGCACACAAAGCGCGCGGACGACGAGATCGCTGCGTGCGCCGTCCAGATCTTGAAATGGCAGGCCGGAGGTCCCGCCGATCGCATCGGTATCAAAGTCGAAAAGGGGATCATAACGCTAACCGGCGAGGTCGATTGGCAGTTTCAGAAAAATGAAGCCGCTTATATCGTGCATAAGCTCACCGGTGTCGTCGACGTCGTCAACGAGATCCGGATCGCGCCGCGCATTGCTGCCTCAGAGATCAAGGAGAAGATCGAGAAAGCACTGCAGCGGAGCGCGGCGCTCGATGCTTTGCAAGTCGCCGTCCAGACCGAAGGTAGCAGAGTAGTCCTCACTGGCAAGGTCCAAGCCTGGTACGAGCGCGAGATTGCGGAACATGCTGCGTGGTCGGCGCCGGGCGTCAGTGAGGTTCAAAACTACGTGACGGTCGCGTTGAGCCCCGCCGGCCTCAGCGAGGCTTGATCTGTCGTACTCAGCCGATCCTGAAACCGGCGATCGCAACTCGCATACAGATGGGCCTCTTTATTGGGACAAGAAGCGGTGGTCGATAAATTGAGCGAAATCACCAGGAGTGATCCGGTATCGCTACCTACATCGCACGGGGTCGGTGCGAACAACATCGACCGGTTTCTGGCCCAGTGTCGTCCAGAGACTCCGTGTCTCGTCATCGATCTCGACATCGTGCGGGCGCAATACCACGCGCTCCGCGCCGTCTTCCCGAACGCGAGGATCTTCTACGCGGTCAAGGCCAACCCGGCGGCGGAAGTCATTGCCGCTCTCGCGGAACTCGGCTGCAATTTCGACCTCGCGAGCGCCGGCGAGATTCACCGCTGCCAAGCGCTGGGTATCGGCGCCGAACGCTTGTCGTTCGGGAACACCATCAAGCGCGAAGCAGAAGTCACGGACGCTCATGCTCGGGGCATCGATCTCTTCGCCTTCGACAGCATTGCCGAGCTTGAAAAGCTTTCTCGCGCCGCGCCGGGAGCGCGGGTCTATTGCCGGCTTTTGGTCGGTGGCAGAGGGGCGGAATGGCCGCTCAGTCGCAAATTCGGTTGCGCCCCAGACATGGCCATAGACCTCCTGTTGCATGCCAGGACTCTCAGATTGAGACCGGTCGGCGTATCGTTCCACATCGGTTCGCAGCAGACGGATCCGCAGCAATGGTCCCCAGCGGTTGCGGACGCGGCTCGTGTGTTTCGTGCTTGCGCCAGGAGCGGTCTCGATCTCGACTTGCTCAATGTGGGCGGCGGATTTCCGGCGCATTACCGTACCCCGGTTCCGTCGATCGCCGCCTATGCGGAAGCGATCGACAGCGCGCTTGCCGCGCATTTCCGCGCCGCCAGGCCCCCGCTGCTTGTCGAGCCGGGGCGGCACCTGGTGGGTCACGCCGGCATTCTGCGTAGCCAGGTACTGCTCATCGCGCGCAAGGCGCATGATGCCGCGCGGCGCTGGGTTTATATCGATGCGGGACGCTACAACGGCCTGCCGGAGACCTCTGGCGAGCGCATCCATTATCGCTTCCGCACCCCGCATGACGGCGGGGCGTGCGAGGACGCGATTGTCGCAGGTCCGACTTGCGATAGCACCGATGTGATCTATCAATACGCGGATTGTCGGTTGGCGCTCGATCTGGCGATCGGCGATCCGCTCGATTTTCTCTCGGCTGGCGCGTACACGGCCAGCTACGCGTCAGTCGAGTTCAACGGTTTCCCCCCGCTGCGAACCTATTGCATCTAGCAGGCGACGAACCCGCGTTGAGTTGATCCAGCGCAATGCCGGTTGAGCCGTGATCGGGTATCGACCTCTTGAGAGGCGAAGAGTCGTGGCGGTCCGCAAGTTCAGCACGGCACCTCGGACCGCTGTCGAGGGAGGAGCGATGCAGTGTTGCAGTGTAAGTTCTGGTCAATTCTCACCCGCGGTGCGTCCTCTTTGTTCTCGCTTCATGTTCGGGGATAGGCCCGAGCCCGACCGAACGCGTGCCCTACAGCACTTTCGAAAGATACTTGCATGAGCATCAGATCGTGCAGGTGCGGATCTCGGGTGATCAGGTTTACGCAACATTGAACGACGGGCATAACCTCGTCGCTACGCGGATCCCTCAGGATATCGCTGCTGAGCTAGAGCAATACGGGGGTGGAATTTTCTGGCGAACCCCAGGCTTCGTCGAGCGTCTTGCTTTGGCTACTACCAATGTTTTTCATCCTGATATGGCTCGCTACGTTTCGCTGGGGCGGGCGCGCTGTTCCCGGCGCTGACGCCGCGTCGATCAGCAAGAGCAAGGCAAGGATCTATACAGAGACCAGCACGAAGACGACATTCGACGACGTCGCCGGGGTCGACGAGGCCAGGGAGGAGCTGAAGGAAGTCGTCGAATTCCTAAGAAATCCAGCGACTTACGGCCGTCTTGGTGCTCATGTTCCGAAAGGCGTTTTGCTCGTGGGTCCCCCTGGGACCGGAACAACCTTGCTGGCTCGGGCCGTAGCGGGAGAGGCAGCGGTGCCTTTCTTATCGATCAACGGATCGGAATTCGTCGAGCTGTTTGTCGGCGTCGGCGCAGCGCGCGTGCGGGATTTGTTCGAGCAGGGGCGGGCCAAGGCACCGGCAATCATCTTCATCGACGAGCTCGATGCGCTGGGTAGGGCGCGCGGCGCCTACGGCCAGCTTGCCGGGCATGACGAGCGGGAACAGGCCCTCAACCAGCTCCTCTCCGAGATCGACGGGTTCGACCCGAGCGTCGGCCTAGTTCTGCTCGGCGCGACCAATCGGCCGGAGATCCTCGATCCGGCGCTTCTGCGCGCCGGCCGCTTTGACCGGCAGGTGTTGGTCGACCGTCCGGACAAGGCGGGACGCATCCAAATCCTGAAGATCTATCTCGGCAAAATTCGCCTGGGGTCGGACGTGTCCGCTGAGGAAATTGCGGCATTGACGGCCGGGTTTACCGGCGCCGACCTTGCCACACTGGTCAATGAGGCAGCTCTCCTTGCAACGCGCCGCAAATCGCAGAGCGTCATCGCGGCGGATTTCACATCGGCGATCGAACGTATCCTCGCCGGACTCGAAAAGAAGAACCGGCTGCTCAGTTCCAAGGAACGCGAGATCGTCGCCTATCACGAGATGGGCCACGCGCTGGTCGCATTGATCCTCCCAGGGGTCGAACGCGTTCAAAAAGTCTCGATCATCCCGCGCGGGGTCGGCGCATTGGGCTATACGATCCAGCGGCCCACAGAGGATCGCTTCCTACTGACCGAAGAGGAGCTCGAAAACAAGATGGCGGTGCTGCTCGGTGGCCGCGCGGCCGAGCGGCTGGTGTTCGGGAAGGTATCAACTGGTGCGGCCGACGACCTCGCCAAGGTATCCGATATCGCCCGCAGTTACGTCGCTCAGTATGGGATGGTGGGCGAATTGGGCGAGGTGGCCTATGACCGGCAGCATTCGCCATTTCTTCAAGGCGGGCAGCCGACCGGCTGGCTCGAGCGCAGCTATTCCGAGGAGGCGGCGCGCGAGATCGACTGCGCCGTCCGCAAAACCGTTGCTCGTGCAATGAAGCGTGCGACGAGCGCGCTCGAAGGCAGCCGCGATCTGCTCGACAAGGGTGCCAAGACGTTGCTCGCGAAAGAAACTCTGTCGGTAGCCGATCTCCAGGACCTCGTCTCGTCAGGAACAGTGAAAACGCCGTTCCGCGAGGATGCTGCCGCCGCGGCCCAATAGACGAGTGTCGGAGCGGGTCCGCGTTAAGCCCCGACGGCCGCGCGCGCCGAAATTGATCCAAATCATCGGGCCGCAGGATCGGCGAGCAATAAGATTGTGGATTGCCGGATGGGAGGGAGACAGATGCCGAGTTATCGCGTGTCTTTCATCAATGAAATTGCCAGGAACGAGAAGCTTTTCCGCTGCTGCCAGCGCTCGATAATCATTCGATCGGCGCGCACATCCGAAAGGGCGATCGAAGCCGCGAAGAAGAAGTTTGCCAGGCTCGAAGGCATCCGCGACTGGAAATTTCACGCATCGCTGATCGACGTCGAGACAATAGAGGTTGAGGCGAAGCCACCGGACGCTGCACCGGCTCAGAGGACACCCCGTCCCTCACATAAAAGAAGGGTGTCGAGAAGAGCACCGACAGACAAATAGTCCATTTGGGCGGCGGTCATTCTTCAGTGGTGAGCACACCCTCGATCAGAAGGATCAGGCAATGAGAAAGATGGCCGACATTGTAAGAAACCAGGATCCCGTGATGCTGCCGCCAAATGCGACGGTCAAGGAGGCCTGCCGCGTCATGCGCGACCGTCGCGTCGGCGCTGTCCTGATCACAGACGGCGATCGCCGTCTGGTCGGTATTTTCACCGGGCGTGATGCTGTTCACCGCGTGCTGGCAGAAGGCAAAAGCGCTGTTCGCACGACGTTGGGCGACGTCATGACAGCCAATCCCAAGACCATGCCCTCGGACAAGTTGGCGATTGAGGCGCTACGGCTCATGGAAGACTGCCGCTGCCGCCATTTGCCGATCGTCGAGGATGGCAAAGTCGTCGGGATTGTTTCGCGCTTCGACTTCAGCGGCATCGAGCTGGACCGCCTCGACGAGGAGACCGGCCTGTGGCAACGCATTTGACGGCCATACGGGTCTGCCCAGCAGAACGGGTCAGCGTACGACGACAACAGGGCAGTGGGCGAGGCTGACTACCTTCTGGGCGACGCTCCCGATAAGGAGGCCGGCGAGCCGGCCATGACCGCGGCTGCCGACGACGATCAGGTCGGCTTCGCGGTCCCGGGCTGCCGCAACGATTTGCGCGGCCGGGTCGCCGAAAGACGGTTCGACCGAGACCTGCGTGGCGCCGCTCGAGAGCGCCTGCCTGCGAGCATGATCGAGGATGTTATCGGCCATCGTGAGGGTGAGCTCGGCCTCAGGCAACGGAATATGCTCGGAGCGCGCGTACTCCTCGACCGCAGGATCGAGCTCGGGCGGGCGATCTCCGACAACCTTCAGCAGGATAAGCTCGGCATTGTATTTGCTCGCCAGATCAGCTGCGAAATCGACAGCCTTGAGAGAGGGTGCCGAACCGTCGATCCCGACCAGTATGCGTTCCATGGCTCTTCTCCTCGAGCACAAGTCCGCCAAAAAGCCCTTGTCATTTAACGGCGACGCTCCGGAGCAAAAATTGATCTAGCGCAAAGCGGTGGCAGTGTACCGGTCAACAATGGCCCTTTCCCCGAAACAGGGAGACGCCTCATGGTCGACAAACCGTCCGGCGAGCGGATCCGTACAATCACGATTGCACCGGTTGGGCTCGAAGGCCTTTTAGGACTGCCGCCAGATGCCAAGGGGATCGTGCTGTTTGCGCATGGCAGCGGGAGCGGCCGCCTCAGCCCGCGCAACAATTTCGTTGCCCAAGGCCTACAAGACAGTGGTCTTGCCACTTTGCTTTTCGACCTCTTGACCGTCGAGGAGGCACGCGACCGCCGCAATGTTTTCGATATTGAACTGCTCGCTCAACGCCTGTTGGTGGCGACGGCGTGGGCGCGGGGGTATGTCGAAACCGGCGAGCTCCCGATCGGCTATTTCGGCGCCAGCACCGGCGCGGCGGCGGCCCTTGTCGCAGAGGCGGCACATGAGGGAAGGGTCGCCGCGATCGTTTCGCGCGGCGGCCGTCCCGACCTCGCCGGGCGAGCGCTCTCGGCCGTAGAAGCACCGACCTTGGCGATCGTCGGCAGCGATGATGTCGCGGTGCTGGCGCTCAATCGCGCAGCGCTCGCCGCGCTCCGCTGCGCAAAAGAGCTCGTGATCGTGCCCGGCGCCACGCATCTCTTCGAAGAGCCGGGGACGCTCGAGGCGGTCGTCGAACATGCGCTCGGCTGGTTCCTGACGCATTTCACGGAGGCTAGAGCATGAAATTCGCCGATCGCGCGGCCGCTGGGCGCCAGCTGGCCGCCAAATTGGCGCAGTTTAAAGACAGAGCGCCGGTGGTCTTGGCACTGCCGCGCGGCGGCGTGGCTGTCGGTTTCGAGATTGCCCAGGGGCTCGGCGCACCGCTCGACATCGTGCTCGTGCGCAAGATCGGGGTGCCGTGGCAACCCGAGCTCGCTCTCGGCGCGGTCACTGACGGGGCGAGCCCAGAGACCTTCATCGATGAGGATTTGGCCAAGGCCTTGGACATACCGGAAGGCTATGTGCAGGAAGAGACGGCACGCCAGCTCGAAGAGATCGAGCGACGCCGCAAGAGCTACTGCGCGGGCCGCCCGCCACTCGATGTTACTGGGCGCACCGCGATCATCGTCGATGACGGCATCGCCACGGGTGCGACGATGCGGGTGGCATTATGCGCGGTGCGGCGACGCAATCCCGCGCATCTGGTGTTGGCCGTCCCGGTAGCGCCACCAGAGACCCTCGCCGAGTTCCGCAAGGAAGCCGACGAGACCATCTGCCTCGAAACTCCCGATATGTTAGGAGCCATTGGCCTTTACTATCGCGATTTCCATCAGATGAGCGACGACGAAGTGACCGACCTCCTCGCCCGCGCGGCACAGTCGACGTTGGAGGTGCCCGCGAGCACTACAGTCGCTGAAGCGTTGTAGGGGGGAGTGGAATCGTGGAAGCGAGAGATGTGGCTGCCGACTGGAATGTCGTCGTGACATTGCCGGAACCGACGTTTCGCGAAGCACGCAAGTTCTTGCGTCGATGGGGCGAGGCGCACCGCACCGGTTATTTCCACGTGATCACGCTGACCGTGGATGATGTTGAGAGCTTTCCTGCCGAGATCGCCAAAGCAATCGAGGAGAAGCCGGGCACATTGAATATCCTGTCGCATATCATCCCGGCGCAACGGACTTTCACCTTCGCCAGTGCCGAGGAATTCGAGGCAAAGGCGCGCGACATCGCGATCCTGTGGGCGCCAATGCTCGCTGGCAAGAGCTTTCATGTCCGGCTGCACCGGCGCGGGTTCAAAGGCACGCTGTCGACGGCGAAGGGTAAGCCGGCATTGGAGCGGGCGAGGCGCCGCGTCCGGCAAACGCGATGGTACGAGCTGGCACGCGCTTTTGGCCGGCTTGTCTCCGAGCGCGGCGGCGCGCTCGCCGCCGACGGTCGGCTGCGTGACAATGTCATTGCCACCGGCGGCGGACCCGGCATCATGGAAGCCGCCAATCGGGGCGCTTGCGATGCCGGAGCACCCAGCATTGGCTTCAATATCAGTCTGCCGGCCGAGCAGGAGCCCAACCCTTATTCGACACCGGAGCTGACCTTCCGCTTCCACTATTTCGCAATGCGCAAGATGCATCTGGCGATGCGGGCCAACGCGCTCGCGGTTTTCCCGGGCGGCTTTGGCACAATGGACGAACTCTTCGAGATCCTGACATTGCAGCAGACCCGCAAGGCGCCACCAATGCCGATCGTATTGTTCGGGCGCGACTATTGGCATCGCATCGTCGATTTCAACGCGCTCGTCGACAAGGGCATGATCGCTGCCGAAGATCTCGCGCTGTTCGCGGTTGCAGACGGCCCTGAGGAAGGTTGGGAGGCGATGATACGGCACGGCCTCAAGGCGCACACACCGCCTGCTGCCGATATTTCCTGACCCGGTCTGCTCAATAAATGCCGCTGGGCTGCGGCCGCCCGGCGCTCTTCAATGGCGGGGAACGGTTGGCTGATGCCGCTGACCCGAGGCGCGTCGTACCAGGTTGAGGATTTCGGCGGCCTTATACGGCTTCTCGACGGCCGCCAGGGCACCGGCGGCGCGGGCGCGCTCCCGGGTCTTGGGGTCGAGGCGCCCGGTAATGAGGATGACCGGAAGCCGGTCGCCGCGCCGGCGCATCCCTTCGAGCAGCTCGATCCCGCCCATTTCCGGCATATGAAGATCGAGAATCAGGCAATCGCCATCGCCACTGCGGACGGTGGCAAGAAACTTCCGACAGGAGGCGAATTCGCGGACCTCAAAGCCTTCGCATTCGAGCAGCAGCCGAAGCGAATCCCGAACTCCGTCATCATCGTCTATGATGAAAATCATCGGCCGTTTCCCGCCCGAAACTCGTCGTCACTCTCGCCGGGGTGACACGCGACCGCCTTGATCTAAGTCAGCAGCCTGACAGATAACTTGCCGGACCAATCCCGGCTATCATTGGGAACCGAAGCGGAGCGGCGTGTCGCGATGTAAACCTGGCAGGTGACAGAGCGGCTGTCGGCCAGGGTCTGAGCAAGCGGGAATTCAGGACAGAGAGGCACTAGGAGCGTGCATGATTGGTGACGACCAGCCTATCGGCGAGAACCAGGCGACGCGCCTCTTAGCCGCCATCGTCGAGTCTTCCGAAGACGCGATTGTCTCCGAGACCCTCGGGGGCATCGTCACAAGCTGGAACAACGCCGCCGAGCGCATCTTTGGGTATACCGCCGCCGAGATGATGGGCCAGCCGATTTCGCTGCTGGCGCCACCCGGCCGCGCTAACGAGATCAGGGATATCCTCGATTGCATCAGAAAGGGCGAGCGCGTCGAGCACTACAGGACGGAGCGCCGAAGAAAAGATGGGCGGATCATTCAGATCTCGCTGACTGTGTCGCCGATCCACGATGGATCGGGACGCATCGTCGGGGCTTCCAAGATCGCCCGAGACATCACCGAGACAGAGCTCGCCGCCGCGCTCCTGGAAAGAGAAGCGCATCTGCGCTCGATCCTCGACACGATCCCAGATGGCATGGTCGTCATCGACGACCGCGGCATCATCCAATCCTTTAGCGCTACGGCCGAGCGCATGTTCGGGTTCACTGCCGAGGAGGTGTGCGGCCGCAACGTCAATATGCTGATGCCGTCCCCTTACCGGGAAAGCCATGATGGCTATATCTCCCGCTATCTCGCGACTGGCGAGAGGCGGATCATCGGCCTCGGCCGGGTCGTCACGGCTCAGCGCAAGGACGGCTCGACCTTTCCGATCGAATTGGCGGTCGGGGAAGTAAAGGCAGATGGACATCGTCTCTTCACCGGCTTTCTGCGCGACCTCACCGAGCGGCAGCGCACGCTGCGGCGGCTGCAGGAGCTGCAATCGGAGCTCGCGCATGTTTCGCGTCTCACCGAAATGGGGCAAATGGCCTCAGCCCTCGCGCACGAACTCAATCAGCCGCTAACGGCGGCGACAAACTATCTGGAAGCCGCCCAGCTTCTATTCGCCGGTGGCAGTAGCGCGGCGATTGAACGATCTGCGCGCGTCGTCGACAACGCCTTGGGCCAGGTGGGCCGGGCAACGCAGATCATCCGTCGGCTGCGCGAGTTCGTGCGAAAGGGCGAGACTCAGCAGCGCGCCGAGAGCATCGGCAAGATCATCGAAGAGGCGGCCGCGCTGGCGCTCATTGGTGCCAAGGAGCGCGGGGTCAAGGTCCAGCTGCAATCCGCACCGCAGCTGCCTGACGTGCTGATCGACAAAGTCCAGATCCAGCAAGTTGTGGTCAACCTGATGCGGAACGCGATCGAGGCGATGGAGCTAAGCCATCGCCGCGAACTGACGATCTCCGCCGCAATGAACGAAGACGGCACGGTCGTGATCAGTATTGTCGATACCGGTCCGGGCATTGCGCCAGAGGTTGCCGCCCGCTTGTTCCAACCCTTCGTTACAACCAAAGCGCAAGGTATGGGCGTGGGCTTATCGATCTGCCGATCGATCGTCGAAGCTCACAACGGCAAGCTTTGGGCTGAACCAAACCCCGACGGCGGCACGGTCTTCCGCTTCACGGTTCCGTCAATCCGGTAGAATACCCCCAATCAATCGCGTTATCGGCGAGCCTCCGATCTCGCCTCGACTTCGATTGTTCTAGATCAAAGCGGCTGCCGGGCTCCGAGGTGAGGATGGCGTCAGAAAATCTATGGAGGACGGTATGCTGGTGGATTGCGAGCTCAGCTTGTTTGCAGTTGAGACCACGCGGGATTACGGCTTGCGCGTCGCGCAGCATCTCGATCTCGTGCTCGGCGAGCATGAAGAGCGCGCGTTTGAGGATGGCGAGCACAAGATCCGCCCGCTGATCGATGTGCGCCGGCACGACGTGTTCGTGATGCATTCGCTATACGGAGAGGCCGAGCAGAGCCCCAACGACAAGCTCTGTCGTCTGCTCTTCTTCATCGGGGCGCTGAAGGACGCAGGCGCCGACCGGGTCACCGCCGTGGTTCCCTACCTCTGCTACGCCCGCAAGGATCGGCGCACGCAACCGCGTGACCCGATCACTACAAAATACGTCGCGCGGCTCTTCGAGGCTTCCGGGGCAGATGCGGTGATCACCCTTGATGTCCACAACCTAGCCGCTTTCGAGAATGCCTTTCGCTGTGCTTCAACAAATCTCGAGGCGATACCGCTCTTTGTCGACCATTTCGCCCGGTTGCTTCGACATGAAAAAATCGCGGTCGTGTCGCCAGACATCGGCGGCGCTAAGCGGGCCGAGCAGTTCCGCCGTGCTCTTGCGGCCGAACTGCATGACGAGCCGGCTGCCGCCTTCGTCGAGAAGCGGCGCAGTGGCGGGATCGTCACCGGTGAGCTGTTGGTCGGCGACGTGGGCGATCGCGCAGTGATCATATTCGATGATCTGATCAGCACCGGCACCACATTGCAGCGCGCCGCGCGGAGCTGCCACCACGCCGGGGCAACGCGAATTTTCGCAGCCGCGACCCACGGCCTCTTCATGGAACAGGCACCTGACGTCCTCGCCGATCCGGTGTTTGAGGGTATCGCCGTCACCGACACGGTCTATTCGATTGCCGCCGCAGAGAGGCGCCTGCCGCAAAGCATTGTTCACCTCGACTCGTCTCGGCTCGTCGCGGACGCCATCAGCGCGGCGCATTCCGGCCGATGACGCAGACTAAGACCCGCAAAAGCCACGAGGTCGAGCAGTGACCAAGTGACTGACACCCCTCCGCGGATACCTACGCAGGTTGACCTAAATCAACGACAACCTGTAGTGGTAGCCCGAGACTGATTGTCGGCTTCGAGAACGATCACAACCGCACCAGTGCACAAGGAGGAGACGAGCTTTGACCGTCATTGGGTCATCAAAAGGATATCGGGAGCCGGATTCAGCCGGAGCGGACTCGCCTGTTGCTGAACCCGGGCGCCCCCTTCCGGCTGCACTGCTCTACCACCCCTGCGACGCGACGGATTTACCATTTGAGTTGGTTAGCGAGATCGAGGATCCGTTGGGGCCGATCGGCCAGGATCGCGCGGTCGAGGCGGTTGAGTTCGCTGTTCGAATGCGACGCAAGGGCTACAATATCTATGCTCTCGGGCCGAGCGGCACCGGCAAACATACCATCATCGAGCAGCTGTTGCGGCGGCGCGCGGACGGCATGCCGACGCCGCCCGACTGGTCTTATGTCAATAACTTTGCCGACCCGCAGAAGCCGCACCGACTACAGCTACCGGCGGGGCGCGCCCCCGGGTTGCGCGATGCGATGAGGCGGCTCGTCGAGGAATTGCGCGCTGCGCTCCCGGCGGCCTTCGAACGCGACGACTACCGGGCGCGCCGCGAGGTTATCGACCAGCGGTTCAGACAGCGCAACGAGCAGGCCTTTGGCGAGTTGCAGCGGCGTGCAGAGCAAAAGGGCATCGCTATGCTGCGCACACCAATGGGATTGGCGTTGGCACCGCGGCGCGACGGCAAGGTGCTGACACCGGAGATGTTCGAGGGACTGCCCGAGGCGGAGCGGGAGCGGATCCAGCACGATCTGGAAGACGTGCAGGGCGAGCTCGAAGCGGTCATGCAGAAGGTTCCGCAGTCGGAGCGCGAGCACCGTGAGGCAGTGCGCGAGCTCAACCGGGAGACGACCGGCGCCGCAATTGCGCTGATGATGAACGAGCTGCATGCCGGGTATCATGACCTACCCGATGTCGCGGAGTATCTCGATGCGGTCGAGCGCGACATCAAAGAAAACGCCGACGATTTTCTGCCAGCAATGCAACCGCGCGAAGGAATGCCGGTCGCGGCCGCAGTTGAGGAGGCCGTTACTGAGACCCGCTTCCGCCGCTACCAGGTCAATGTCATCGTCGACAATAGTGGCCAACACGGCGCCCCCGTCATCTACGAGGACAATCCAACGCATCAGACCCTGGTCGGCCGGGTCGAGCACATCGCGCGCTTCGGTACGCTCGTTACCGACTTCAACCTCTTAACCCCGGGCGCGCTACATTGCGCCAATGGCGGCTATCTGCTCCTCGACGCGCAGAGGCTGTTGGCAGGGAATTTCGGTTGGGCTTCCCTCAAGCGCGCGCTCAATGCCGGCGAGATCCGCAGTGAGACGTTGGAACAGTTGCTAAGCGTGGCAAGCACAGTGTCACTGCAGCCCGAGCCGATCCCGCTCGACGTCAAAGTGGTGCTGCTTGGCCCACCGCTCGTCTATTACCCTGCTGAGCGCGCTCGATAATGATTTTAAAGAGCTGTTCAAGATCGCGGCCGATTTCGACGACCGCGTCGAGCGTACACCGGAAACGACGCTGCTCTACGCCCGTTTCATCGCTGGGGTTGTGCGTCGCGAGCAGCTCCTCCCAATCGACCGCAGTGCGGTCGCGCGCGTCATTGAACAGGCATCACGGGTTGTTGGCGACGCCGACAGGCTGTCGATCGGATTGCGTGGGATCGTCGATCTGCTACAGGAGGCCGACCAAATTGCTGTCAGCGCTGGCAGGGAGGTTGTCACCGCGGCCGAAGTGCAGCGGGCGATCGATGCCCAATACCGCCGCGGTGACCGGGTCTACCGGCGTCTGCAGGAGGAAATCGGCCGCAAGACGATCCGTATCGAGACCGATGGCGAAGAGATTGGCCAGGTCAACGGGCTTTCCGTCATCTCGCTCGGCGGTCTCACTTTCGGCAATCCCAGCCGTATTACGGCCAGGGTTCGGCTCGGCCGCGGCGAGGTCGTCGACATCGAGCGCGAGGTCGAGCTCGGCGGGCCGCTGCATTCGAAAGGGGTGCTGATTCTCGGCGGGTTTATCGCCGGCCGTTTTGGCAGAGCGCGCCCGCTCTCGCTCAATGCGAGTCTGGTTTTCGAGCAATCCTATGGCGGGGTCGACGGCGACAGCGCCTCGGCCGCCGAGCTCTTCGCGCTGCTGTCGGCGCTTGCCGACGCGCCGATCAACCAATCCTTTGCGGTGACCGGTTCCGTTGACCAGCACGGCCGGATCCAGGCGATTGGCGGCGTCAACGAAAAGATCGAGGGCTTCTTCGATGCCTGCCAGATTACCGGTTTCACCGGTCGGCAAGGCGTAATCATTCCGGTGAGCAACATCAAGCATCTGATGCTCCGCCAGGATGTGGTCGGCGCTGCCCAAGAGGAACGGTTCCGCATTTTCCCGATCGAGACTGTCGACCAGGGTTTGAGCTTGCTGACCGGCCTTCCCGCAGGCGAGCCCGATGCCGATGGGAATTACCCGACGGGGACCCTCAATCACCGGATTGCCGCGCGGCTCGATTCCTTTGCCGCTAAAGCCGCCGAATTAGTGCGCGCTGCAGCCGGGACTGAGATACACAAATGAAACACGAGATCAAACGCGTCATCGTTCCGTTCGACGCCGCCTGTGAAACGCGAAATGCGGTCGACACGGCAGTACGTTTGGCGGCGCGGTGGAAAGTGCCACTGCACGGCATTTTCATCGAGGACGAGGAACTCATCGGTTTTGCCGGCCTGCCCTTTGCACGGCAGGTCACCCTCGCGGGGCTCGAGCCCTTAACCAAAGATCATATCGAGGATCACTTCCGCGCCTTTGCCGAGCGATCACAGCGCGAACTTGCAGCTGCGGCGGCCCGGCACAGCGTCGAATGGTCGTTCGAGGTAGTGCGCGGTCCGCTTGCCGCCGCTGCACTGGGCGGTGAGCACGACTTTGTCGTTGCGGGTGTGGCGACCAGGCCGGTCAGCGGGCATTTTCGGGTCGCCTCGCGCTGGTGGTCATTGATGGCGACCACCGCGCATCCTTTCCTATTGGCGAAGCGCCAATGGGAAACCGGCGGATCGGTCTTCGCATTTCTGCGTCGTCCCGGTAAGCAATCGGCACGGGTGCTCGAAATCGCAGCGCAAATCGCGGGCATCTCTAACGCGACCTTGACCGTGGCCGGTCCGCCCGATCTGGCCGGCACGGATGATTTCGCGGCATGGGTTTCGCGGCTCCTCGAAGGGCATTCGGTGAGCCTTCAAACCGAGCCCGCGGCAGCCGAACCGGCCGCGTTGCGGCAGCGGATCATCGAACTCGACTGCCGGCTACTGGTGCTCGAAGCGAGTCCCGGCGAGGCGCCACCCGAGGAATTGCGCGAATTCCTCGAACCCCTGGCTTGCGACCTTCTCGTCGTGCGCTGAGTCCAGCGCTGCCAGCGCAACGTCGTAAATCCGTCTGTTTCAGATCAGAAAGAAACCCCGGCCGGGGAAGACCGGGGTTCAAGGGAGGCGATCGGGTGGGGGGTGTGATCGCCTCGACAAAGATGGCGCGGTCAGCGTTTTCACGAATTGATTTGAATCAAGCATCCCCCAGATATTCGCTATCCGCATACAATCGCTCGACGTCGCTACGCCGGCACAGCTGGGTGCCGGTGCCCAATAGTGCCGCCGCGCCGGCCGCCATGCCAAAGCGTACGGCATCGCGCAGCGGCAATCCGCGTGAGAGACCGAGAACAATGCCGGCCAGCATGCTGTCGCCGGCACCCACGGTGCTGCGAGCCTCGACCGGGATTGCGGCAAAGCGCTGGCATCCATCCGCTGTCGCCAGCAGTGCACCTTGGGCGCCGAGCGAGAGAACGAGGATCTCGCAGCGGCCCTGCTCGATAACTTGCCGCGCCGCGAGCTTCTCGTCGCGTTCTTTGCGGATCTCTCGCCCGGTCAGATCCGTGAGCTCGCGAAGGCTTGGTTTCAGCAGATAAATGCCGAGACCCGCCCGTTTGAGGGCGGGGCCAGAGGTATCCATGACAAACCGCGCGCGCTGCACTCGAGCAAGCTCGGCGACCTTTGCGTAAAAGTCATCAGGGACCCCAGGCGGCAGACTGCCGCTCGCGACGATATATTGCGCTCCCGATGTCGCCGCGGAGAGCTGGTCGAGACAGCGTTCCTGATCGGCCGGCTTCAACTCGGGACCCGGTAGAATAAAGCGGAATTGGTTCCCGCTCGCTAATTCCTCGACGGCGAGGCTCTCGCGGGTGAACCCGGAAATGGGAATAGCGTGGTGGGCGACGCCTTCCTGCTGCAGCAAATGCCGAATCATTTCGCCCGCGGGTCCGCCGACCGGGAAGATCGCTACCGCATCGCCACCCAGCGCGTGCACTGCACGCGCGACATTGATCCCGCCGCCACCGGGATCATAGCGCGGGATCGAGCAGCGGAGCTTATGGGTTGGCTCGACACGATCCGCCGTCGTCGCGATGTCGAGCGCCGGGTTCATCGTCAATGTAACGATCGCAGCCATCAACACCTCCCGTCCCAGTTATTGCGCAGCCAGCGGGACGGCTGCCGCCATCTGCTGCTCGGCGTCATGCACGGCGGTGAATGTCGGTAATAGGCTCGCGGCATTGACGCTGATCGAATCAATACCGAGCCCGGCGAGGAACTGCGCAATCTCAGGATAATTGGCGGGTGCCTCGCCGCAGATCCCGATATGGCGATGGTTGCGTTTGGCGCCGGTGACGGCGAGCCGCAGCATTTCGCGCATGCCGGGGTCGCGCTCGTCAAAATCAAACGCGACGATCTCGGAATCGCGGTCGACACCCAACGTCAACTGGGTCAGATCATTGGAGCCGATCGAGAAGCCGTCGAACAGCTTCGCAAACGCGTCGATCTGGATAACATTATTGGGGATCTCGCACATCACATAGATTTCGAGGCCATTCTCTCCTTGCTTCAGCCCGTGGCGCGCCATTGTCTCGATCACTGTCCTGCCTTCGGCAACGCGGCGGCAGAACGGCACCATGACCCGCAGATTGGTCAGCCCCATCTGATTGCGGACGCGGGCCAATGCCTGGCATTCGAGTGCGAACCCAGCGGCGTAGGCCGGATGAGAGTGGCGCGCGGCGCCGCGAAAGCCGAGCATTGGATTTTCTTCTTTGGGCTCAAACGCCGCACCGCCAATCAGGCTCGCATATTCGTTGGTTTTGAAATCGGATAGACGCACAATAACGGGTCGCGGATAAAACGCCGCCGCGATCGTACCAACCCCCTCGGCGAGCTTCTCGACAAAGAAATCGGTCGGTCGAGTGTACCGGCGTGCCAAGCGTGCAATGGTGGCATGTTCCTTTCTTGACGCGATCTTTTCCGGATGGACGAGCGCCATCGGGTGCACGCCGATATGCTCGTTAATGATGAACTCCATGCGCGCGAGCCCGACGCCGTCATTGGGCAGCATTGCGGTGTGATAGGCGAACTCGGGATTGCCGAGATTGACCAGGATCGCGGTGCGTGGGCGGGGTAGCGCCCCTGATGCTACTCGGTCCACTTCGAATGGCAGCTCACCGTCATATACCTTGCCAGTTTCACCGTCGGCGCAGCTGACTGTCACGACTCTTCCGGTCGGTAGCTTCTCGACGGCGCCTTCCGCTCCGACAACCGCCGGCACACCGAGTTCGCGTGCGACGATGGCAGCGTGGCAAGTGCGTCCCCCGTGGCTGGTGACGATCGCGGCAGCTGTCTTCATCACCGGCTCCCAATCGGGGCTGGTCGCCTCAGCAACTAGCACCTCGCCAGGACGGAAGGCTGTGAGGTCGTGTGCATCCGCCACGACACGGACCTTACCCGAGGCGATTTTCTCGCCGACCGCACGGCCGGTCGCAAGCACTGCGCCGGTGCCTTTGAGTGAGTAAGTCGCAAAAGCGCCAGGCGCACGTTGCGAGACCACAGTTTCAGGGCGAGCCTGGACAATGTAGAGCTTGCCGTCCTCGCCGTCTTTGGCCCATTCGATGTCCATCGGCGTCGGGTGTCCGGCGCGCTTGGAGTAATGGTCCTCGATGCGGACTGCATACCCAGCAAGCTCGAGCACCTCAGCGTCGGTGAGGCAAAAGCGCTCGCGCGCGGCCTTGGTTGTCGGCACGTTACGGGTACCGGCTCCTCCGCGCCCGCCCGCATAAACGAGCCGCATCCGCTTACCGCCGAGCGTGCGGCTCAGGACCGTGCGGTAACCCTGGCGGAAGGTGGGTTTATGGACGTAGAACTCGTCCGGATCGACTTTGCCTTGGACGACGTTCTCGCCGAGGCCCCAGGCGCCGGTGATGAAAACCACGTCGCGGAACCCGGATTCGGTGTCGAGCGTGAAGATGACGCCGCTGGCGGCGAGATCCGCGCGGACCATCTTCATGACGCCGACCGAAAGCGCGACTTTGAAATGGTCGAAGCCGTTGTCGATGCGATAGACAATGGCGCGGTCGGTGAAGATCGAGGCAAAGCAGCGCCGGCATGCCTCTATCACATCGGCCTCGCCGCGCATGTTGAGAAAACTCTCGTGCTGCCCCGCGAAACTCGCGGTCGGCAGATCTTCGGCGGTCGCCGAGCTGCGCACTGCGACTGCAACCCCGGCGCCGTATTTCTCCTCGAGCGTGCGATAGGCCGCAGCGATCTCGCCGCGCAAATGAGCATTTCCCGTCGCCGAATAGACAATTTCGCGGGCGGCTGCAGCGCGCTCGGCCAGAAGGCTTATGTCGTGGTGATCAAGATCGCCGAGGAGCCGGCGCAACTCGCCCGAGGCCCCGGCAGCGGCAAGTGCCTCGCGATAGGCACGAGCAGTCAGCGCGAAACCTTCGGGCACTCTCCCGTCCGCAGCAAGCATCGCATAAAGCTCGCCTAAGGAAGCATTCTTCCCGCCGACCTCGGCGATGTCCTTCAGCCGAACGTTACTGAACCAGCGAACATAGCGCTTTCCCGGCATTGGGACGCTCCCCACGATTGTCAATTGTCGCGGCATGCTGTGCGGCCAATTCAACCAGCGCCTTGATCCAGATCAATAAGCAATCCAGCCCCTCTCGTCGGTTCTCTTTGATCTAGGTCAAGGCCAGGGGAACCGGTTTGCTTTTTTTTGCCGATGCGGAATGCAGAAGCGCCGCAATGATCCGCTGATGTCATCTTTTGAGGAGGTAATCATGTCACCGTCACTCAAAGTCGTTCTCCCCGTTGCCGGGGTCATGATCGCCGTGTCGGCCCAAGCGCAATTGCTGCCGACCTGGGAAACCCACGTCGTCCTCAGCCAGCAGGACCTGGACATGATCCACAACGCTGTGACCAATCAGATCCATGGCAAGCCTGCAGGAACCGCTGCTTCCTGGAGCAACCCGGCTTCGGGAAATTCGGGGTCCATCAAGCTGGGCAAAAAGCTCGCTCGGAAGAACCAGCAATGCGAGGAAATCGAATATACGGTGCGTTCAGGCGGTACACCAGTTTACACCGAGCATTATCATTTTACTAGCTGTCGACAGCCGGACGGCACCTGGAAAATCGCGTGACTTTGGTTGGCCGGGAGCGCTCGCATGGACCCAGCACTGAAGCAGGAAATCGTCGCTATCCTCGAAGAGGCGAACGATTTGACAATCGCGACCGTCCGTGAGGACGGCGATCCGCAAGCGACAACGGTCAGCTACGTCAATGATGGCCTTACCATCTACTTCGGCTTTGCCGCCCAGTGTCAAAAGGCCAAGAACATTGCCCGTAACCCCAAGGTCTCGCTCACGGTCAACTTGCCATATGCCAGTTGGAAAGGGATCCGGGGTCTGTCGATCGGTGGCAAGGCGGAGCTTGTCACCGATCCCTCGGAGCAAGAGCAGGTCGCGCAGTTGATGTTTCAAAAATTTCCGCAAATCGCGGCCTATGCGCCGACTGAGTTGGAGGAAATAGTGCTCTTCCGGGTTACGCCCGAAATCATTTCCGTTCTCGATTACCGCCGGGGGTTTGGCCACACCGATCTCGTTAAAGTCGCTGCTTGAGAGCATTGGGCCCCGACGTGCTTGAACAGAAAACGCCAGGCCGTGGGCCAGACGTCGAGCTGAGCCCTCCCCCGCACGAGCAGCGCGGCGGTCTTCCGGCCGTCGTTGTGCAAGCACCTCCGCAATCACGGCGGCGTTTGAGACCGCGTGTCGTGGTTATAGCGTTGCTGGTTACGATTGGCGCGGGTGCGATTATCGGGTGGTTGTGGTGGCAGCAACACCAATCGCGGTTGCCGCCCGGGATCATGTCCGGAAATGGCCGCCTCGAATCGGACGAGATCGACATCGACACCAAGTTTGCCGGGCGTATCGCCAAGCTTTTTGTCGATGAAGGGGACATGGTAGCGGCGGGCCAGGTCGTCGCGATGATGGATACCCGCGATATCCAAGCCTCGCTGAAGAAGTCCCAGGCGTTGGTGAGCCAAGCGCAGCGTGCGCTCGACGAGGCGAAGGCGAATCTGGCGCAGCGGCAGACCCAGGTCACATTGGCGCAACAGGAGCTGGATCGCACCAGCGCGCTCGTGCCCAGAGGCTTCGCCACTGTCGAGCTGCTCGATCAGCGCCGGCAACAGTTGAACGGCGCAATCGCCGTGCAAAATGCGGCGACCCACAAAGTCGCTGAGGCGGAGCACGCGCTCGACGCCGCTACACACGATGTCGAACTCTACCGGGTCAACATCCTCGACAATACCCTCGTCGTGCCTCGCGAGGGGCGCATCCAATACCGGGTCGCCAACGTAGGCGAAGTCCTGCCGGCGGGCGGCAAAATCTTTACGATGCTCGACACGTCGTACGTCTACATGGACGTCTACCTGCCAACCGCTGAGGCCGGCCGGATCAGGCTCGGCTCCGAAGCCCGCATCGTGCTCGACGCTTATCCGGCTCACGTCATACTGGCTAAGGTCGTGTTTGTGTCCAGCCAGGCACAGTTCACACCGAAGACCGTCGAGACCAAAGACGAGCGCGACAAGCTGATGTTTCGCGTCCGCGTGCGGATCGATCCCGAACGACTGCGCGGTCACGCGGAGATTGTGCGGAGCGGGCTGCCGGGGATGGCCTATCTGCGCACCGATTCCTCGATGATCTGGCCGCCCAAATTGCAAGTAAGCGCGCCCCCATGATCGAGCGCAGCGAGGCGATCGCGCGCCTCAATCACGTCACGCATCTCTACGGCAAGATAGCCGCGCTCGGAGCCGTCACGCTCACTCTACCGGTCCGCTGTACGGTCGGGCTCATCGGCCCCGATGGCGTCGGCAAGTCGTCATTGTTGGGCATCATTGCCGGAGCGCGGCAGATCCAATCGGGAAAGGTCTGCGTTTTGGACGGCGATATGGCGGAAGCCGCGCACCGCGCCGCCCTGTGTCCACGCATCGCGTATATGCCGCAGGGCCTCGGCAAGAACCTCTATCCCGATCTCAGCGTACGCGAAAATATCGAGTATTTCAGCCGCTTATTCGGCCAATCACGTTCCGAGCGGGAGCAGCGCATCGCTGAGCTTCTTGCCGGGACCGGGCTCGCCCCTTTTGCTGACCGCCCGACAAAGAAGCTCTCGGGTGGGATGCGGCAAAAGCTCGGGCTTTGCTGTTCGCTGATCCACGATCCTGATCTTCTAATACTCGACGAACCGACGACTGGGGTCGACCCGCTGTCGCGGCGCCAATTCTGGGAGCTGATCGATCAGATCCGGTTTCGCCGCCAAGCCATGAGCATCCTCGTCGCGACTGCGTATATGGAAGAGGCCGAGCGGTTCGATTGGCTCGTTGCGATGAGCGCCGGAGAAATCCTGGCTACTGGCACTCCGGGGGAGCTCAAGGCGCAAACCGGAACGCAAAGCTTGGAGGGCGCATTTATTGCCCTCCTGCCGGAACAACAGCGCACCGGTCACCGAGAACTGCACACCCCATCGCGCAGCATAATCGATACCGAGCCAGTGATCGCGGCGCGCGGCCTCACGTGTCGGTTTGGCGATTTCAGCGCAGTCGATCATGTCAGCTTCACGATCGAACGTGGCGAGATCTTCGGCTTTGTTGGTTCGAATGGCTGCGGCAAGACCACGACAATGAAGGTGCTGACCGGGTTATTGCCGGCCAGCGGGGGCGAAGCGCTGCTGTTCGGTCGTCCGGTCGACGCAAGCGACTTGAGGTCGCGCAATCGCGTCGGCTATATGTCGCAATCATTCTCGCTCTACACGGAACTGACGGTTCGGCAGAACCTCAATCTTCACGCGCGTTTGTTTCACCTGCCAATACGCAAGGCGCGGGTGCGTATTGCCGAATTGATCGACCGCTTCGGCCTAACAGATTATGTCGACCAGCGTGCCCTCAATCTGCCACTCGGCATCCGCCAGCGGCTCTCGCTTGCCGTCGCCGTCGTCCACGAGCCCGAGGTGCTGATCCTCGACGAGCCGACCTCGGGCGTCGACCCACTGGCGCGCGATCGGTTTTGGGAATTGCTGATCGACCTGTCGCGCAATCAGAGTGTGACGATCTTCGTCTCGACCCACTTCATGAATGAAGCCGAGCGCTGCGACCGCATTTCACTGATGGATTCCGGACGCGTTCTGGCGACCAACACCCCTGCCGGTCTCATAGAGGCGCGCGGCGTCGCGACACTCGAAGAAGCATTCATTTCCCATCTCGAAGAGGCCTCCAAAGCGGCTTCAGTCGCCACAATAGCGGAGACCGCGTTGGAGGCGCCCCAGAGATCGGGTGCCGATCCAGTGGAGCGATCGTTCAGTGTTCAGCGACTCCTCGCATGCACGATTCGCGAATCGCTGGAACTCTTGCGCGATCCCATCCGGCTCGGCTTTGCGCTGTTGGGTACGACTTTTCTTATGCTGGTCTTTGGCTTCGGTATCTCGACCGACGTCAACAATCTCTCCTTCGCCGTCCTCGACCGCGACCAGAGCCACGAGAGCCGGGCCTATCTCGAAGAGATGCGGGGCTCGCCCTACTTTCTCGAAAAATCCGCGCTAGCTGATTATTCCGATCTCGAAAAGCGGCTCGAAAACGCGAACATCAGTGCCGGCATCGAAATCCCGCCCGGCTTTGGCCGCGATATCGCGCGCGGGCGCCACGTGTGGGTTGCCGCCTGGGTGGATGGCGCGAGGCCGTTCGTTGCCCAGACAATCCGTGGCTATCTGCAAGGCATGCATCAATTGTATCTCGGCGACCCGGCGGTGAAGACGTCACGGGGAACATCGTCGCCGCCCGCCGATATCGCGATCAGGTTCAAGTACAATCAGGATTTCGACAGCATCTATGCAATGGTGCCGTCGACAATGGCGTTGGAGCTGGCGCTGTTTCCGGCGATCCTGATGGCGCTCGCCATCGTGCGCGAAAAGGAACTTGGCTCGATCACCAACCTGTACGTGACCCCGGTCACGCGCGTCGAGTTCCTCGTTGGCAAGCAACTGCCCTACGTCGCGGTGGCGATGGTCAACTTCGCATTGATGTTTGTGATGGCGCTACTCGTCTTCAACGTGCCGCTCAAGGGAAGCTTTCTGACACTGCTGCTGGGGACGCTGATCTATGTCGGCGCAACCACGGCTTACGGCATGCTGATCTCGGCCTTTGCCCGCACTCAGATTGCGGCACTCTTTGGCACAGCCATTCTGACCGTGCTGCCGGCGACGATGTTTGCCGGCATGATGGTTCCGGTCTCCTCACTCTCGGGGATGGCGCAGATTATGGGCCGCCTGTTCCCCATGACGTATTTCCTGCCGGTCAGTGTCGGCACCTTCACGAAAGGCCTCGGGTTCTCCGACCTCGCTCCCAAGCTGGCCGCGCTCGCGGTCTTCATCCCTGCGCTCATCATGCTGAGCCTGCTGCTGCTGAGGAAGCAGGAACGCTAGGCCAAGGCCACTCAATGCGAGCACTCGCAAACATCTTTTGGCTCGGCACCAAGGAGCTGCGCAGCCTTCTCAATGATTTCGTGCTGCTGGGGCTAGTGATCTATGCGTTTTCGCTTGCCATTATCGCGCAAGCGCAAAGCAGTTCGCAGGAAGTGCACAATGCGTCGATCGCCATTGTCGACGAGGACAATTCGGAACTGTCGCGTCGCATCGCGCACGCCTTTTTGCCTCCCTATTTCCAGACGCCGCAGCCGATCGCCGAGCGTGACATCGTCCCGTTGATGAATAGCGGACGGTATACTTTTGTGATCGACGTCCCTCCGAATTTTCAGCGCGATGTTCTCGGCAGGCGCCAACCCGCAATCCAGCTGGATGTCGATGCAACTGCGATGGTGCAGGCAGGGCTCGGAGCCGATTATGCGCAGCAGATTATCATGATCGAGATCATTGATTTTCTCTCGCGGCGGGAAGGCAATCCTGTGTCGCCGGCCAACCTCGTCGTGCGCATCGCCTTCAACCCGAACGTCATAACCGCTTGGTTTACCAGCGTGATGGGCATCATCAACGACATCACGATGCTGGCGATCATCCTGGCGGGTGCGGCTGTTGTCCGCGAACGGGAGCACGGGACAATGGACCATCTCCTGGTCATGCCGTTGACCCCATTCGAGATCGCGATGTCGAAGATCTGGGCGAATAGCCTCGTCATCGTCGTGGCCGTTGGACTTTCGCTGCAGTTCGTCGTGCACGGGCTGCTCAATGTTCCGATTGCAGGGTCGATACCGCTGTTCCTGACCGGCGCCGCAATCTACCTGTTTTTTGCCACTGCGATCGGCATTTTCCTCGGGACGATCGCGCGGTCGATGCCTCAGCTTGGCTTGCTCTATCTGCTGGTCTTCCTGCCGCTGAACATGCTTTCCGGCAGCAATACCCCGCTCGAAAGCATGCCGTCTTGGTTGGCGATGATCATGCGAGCATCACCCTCGACGCATTTCGTGTCGCTCGCGCAAGCGATCCTCTATCGCGGCGCTGGTTTTGCGGTGGTTTGGCCGCAATTCGTCATCGTCGCACTGATCGGCGGGGTCTTTCTGTGCCTCGCCTTGCATCGCTTCCGGAAAGTTTCCAGTGCGGCCTAATCTCGCCAGGGAATTGCTCTCCCATTGACCCAGATCAATTCGGCAGCCTTCGAATCGAGAGAGGGTGCTGGCGTTGCAGATCTCGTGGATTTGGAGGGAGTGATGACGGCGCCGGCACTTGTGATTTTGATCGGGATCATCGCGGCATTTACGACATTCGCCACTGTTCTTGCGTGGGTATCGCGGGGTGATGGAAAATCTGTCTCGGCGCCGAGGCACGCCCGGGGCAGAGCTATGGCCCCCGATCGGGTCCACCAAATCGGTCGGGCCATTTCGGCCCAGTAGAGATAAAAAGAAGCGGCGGGCCGCGCGCCCGCCGCTTGAGCCGCACGTGCCTACGCCGCAGCTTTGATCTCGATCTTTTTCGCTGGCTCCTGCGCTTCAACCGTCTTCGGTAAAGTCAACGTCAGTACGCCCTTCGACAAGTCGGCCGCAATCTTGTCGCGCGCGACCCTATCTGGGATTGCAAAAGCGCGCCGGAACGAGCCATAGGCGCGTTCGGTTACATAGTAGTTCTTATCCTTTTGCTCCTTTTCTTGCTGTTTCTCGCCTTTGATCACAAGCGTGTCCCCTAGGATCGAGACATCGAGGTCCTTGGCCTCGAGGCCCGGCAGCTCTGCGCTAATGTTATAGGCTTTTTCGTCTTCGCTCACATCGATCGCCGGTGCCGCCAAGTTGAACGAGCTCTCGAAACGCCAAGCAGGCTCCATATCGAACATCCGACGTAGCGAGGGCATGCCAAAACTGCTCGAAAATCGGTCGAACCAGTCGCCCCAGTCACCGCGAT